>Ga0315544_1001588_pt1 | contig 17345 bp, 15 predicted proteins | sample SalMarSW160130MG_2_FD_202543 | JGI IMG/M metagenome (GOLD analysis project Ga0315544, IMG submission 202543) | Salt marsh sediment microbial communities from the Plum Island Ecosystem LTER, Massachusetts, United States - Salt Marsh Sediment SW1601-130 ... | reverse complement strand
AAACCGGATGTTCTCATAATAGGTCCCCTGCTCAGCAATCACCGTGTCACCATGGACCGCGACGTCTATCCCCTCCTGGATCGTTTCGAATCCCGTTTCAAACGACTGCCCATCGCGTGGGCCGGCCGCCGCCTTGTTTACGTACCACGTGCCCGCTGACGCAAGTGTGGAGTGCAAAAGAGCAAGGCAAAGGAGCACACTGATAGGGAAAGTCTTCGTCGACATGACCTCTACCCGACCTCCCGTACTGATGTGTAGGCTGATGCCCTCTTTATTTCCCTCCTTGGCAAAGGCGCTTATCCCAACTCTATCCGCCCAATAGTGCGCCGCAGGCTCCCTATCCGTCAAGTGCTTTCCTCAGGCTGCCTCCACCCGCAGACAGAGGGAATCCGGCTGTGGTCGTGCGCCAGAACTGCAAGCCAGCTTCATCAGGTGGTGAAATGGCAGGGATTACCCGCGCAATGAAATGAACAGGATTGAAATCAAGGATCGCCTATGACAAAAAAGGAACTATACCTGCGCACTCTTTCGAAAACCCCAGAAACGCTACTATCCGTATAGCATTGTATCTGGAGTGCTCAGGATGAAAAACGTGGCTCGAGGAAAGAGGGTTGGTCTGAGCATTCCAGATAGAATGAGTTGAACTGAGCCGCTTGGGGTTTGTCTATGGGGATTGTTTGGAGAAAGAGGAGGTCAGGGCAGGCGAAAGGGCGGGCAACAACGCTTCTTACGGGGATACTCCTTCAGGCGAGCACGGTAGATCCGTTTTGCCCTTCAGAAAACAACTCTTCTTTTGGAGGGCATCGTGTTCCATACGCACGAACGTGTTGCGGATGAGCAGCCAGACGACCAGGCCGCCAGGCCAGGTCAGTTCAGTTCGTTGGTTGGGTGCTTCGGGATTCCGTGAAATGTTTTTCCTTTCTCAGCTTCTGTTTCCCAGCGGCCGTAAGTCGTCTCGTGTCGCCTCCGTACACCACATGAACACGCCTGCCGTCCGGGTCTATCGAGATGTCGCAATTCGGCGTTGTCTTGCCATAGGTGAGCCGAACTTCCCTTGCCGCGACGGTCCGCCCACATGTATATACGCCGCCGTAGCTGAGATGAAATAGGCCGATATCCTTCGACGATCTCGTTCCTCCGTAGACTTCGCACCAGCTTCCCCCGCCGTCCGTTATGAACGGGAGTCCTTCTTTTGTCAGCGGGAAACGAAGTCGTCCGATCTTCGTCCACGTCCCCTTCTGGTGATCGTAGATATGTATCTCATACCATGTGCCGACGTCGTCGGTCTCCCCCATCAGCAAGTGCACCGTGTAGGTGCCCTTACCCCAAGCATACGGGTACCGAATCCCGATGAAATCACCTTCGTAACCTGCCGACTCTATCCATCCGGTCTCTGCCACCCACGCATCTGCCTTGTCCCTCGTGCCCCAGCGCGACCAGATGAACTTGGTGTTGAGTTTTCCCTTCTTCGAGAACGCATACTGGAAACCGAAGTACTGACCCGTGTTGCCGATGTGGAAATCGTATAGTTGGAGATACACCGCAGCTGCTGGTTCGGGTTCCGTGTGAAAAGTCACATCTATCGACAGGTCAACGAGCTTCTTTAGACCAAATGTCCAATTGACGTACATCATCCCCCCGTGACCGCGTCCAACACCCGGTGGTGGGCCCTTTTCCGTATCGAACGGGTGCTCCAATGACTTGGGAACCACAGCATTGGGATAGTGAAAGTAGAGCTGGCCGTGAGCACCCAGCAACTGCCTGACCCGTCGCGCCGTCGAAGAAGGCCATTGCCATCGCGAGGGGTCTCCCTTGGGAGCAGGCAGGCTTGCGAAGTACCTGGCTTGCTTGAGACTGAAATCTGCCGCCGCCTGCAGCGCATTCGGCATGAGAAGGGCTGCCACAGTCAAAACAGCTGCTCTCTCTCTCACCTTTTTCTCCTTTGATCGATCGTGCACCCAACTGTTGACTATCTGGTTTCCGCATAAGGATGTTCGTAACGCAGAGGCGCCGCATAATGCCCCGTCGCGTCGTGTGATTGCCGTCATCCAAATATAGAACGCAGAAGCTCGGCTTTCCAACCACATTTTGAGGGGCTTCGCAGAATAATCTTTCTTTAGTTTAGGATCGTGCGCTTTCGAAACAGTACGGCGCTTTCGGCCACGATTTGCCCGCCTTTGGCGGCTGGGGGACGCGATTCACTACCCTCCGGACGTCCCCCGACGTCCACCAGGACGAGTCCGACCACCGCGCAACCTCCGTGGCTTCGCGCTTAGGGCTCTTCTCTGTCTGACAGCCTCCTTCAGGTCGGGGTTAGCCTTGACGATGGCCGCGTCGAGAGCTTTGTTGGCAGCCTCCTGGGCCTTCCTGACGGCTTTGAAGGCTTTGGCGACCGCGGGATCCCGCCTGGCCTTGACCTCGGCCTCGCGAAGCTTTTGATTGAGCTCCCGCAGGGCCTGCCGCGCCTTCCTCGTTTCCGCTGTCTTCTTGAGCGGCGTGGTCCACAGATAGACCGTGTGTTCGATTGCGACGCCCTCATCATTCGTATTGAGCTTGACGACCTTATCTGGCTCGACTCCTTTCATGTCGAAGTCGTGCGAGACGATCCGTGAGCCGGGCTTGAGCTTGTCCAACTGCGGAATCAGCTTCACATTCAGACTCGGAAGCAGGTAGAGAGTGATCACGTTTGCCTTGCTGAGGTTGAGGGTAAAGATGTCCTTTTCCTCAATTGTAACCAGGTGTCCAACCTTGTTCTTCCCCACGTTTTGCAGCGACTCTTTCACACGCTGCGGGTCTATGTCGTAACCTACGGCCCTACAGCCGAACCTCTTAGCCGCCGTCACTACGATCCGGCCGTCCCCGCAACCGAGGTCGTAGACCAGGTCGTCCTTTTTGACTTTCGCTAACTCCAGCATCTTGTCCACCACGTTCTGGGGCGTAGGAACATAGATCACATCTGGGGCGCGGTTTTCCGTAACCTCCTTCTCTACTGCCTGGGCGTACACCGGCCAACAGACAAACAAACAGACCAGGATTGCGAGGATTTTGCTTTTCATCATGATGTGCATTTGGGCTCCTTTCCTTATGGAATTAGCTTGGATTTCCCATACATATCGCTTGGCAACACTGCCAAGTGTCTCTCTTTGATTCAAATACCCAATCTTGGCTCAAATCATGACCTCCCTGAGTTTCTCACAGGTTTCGCTGCCACGGCCCCTCGGAATCCTGAATGAGCGTCAACGATTTGAGCTCTGCATCACGCGAATCGGGAGGTCCATCCCGCAAACAGCGTTTACGGCTGCCAAGAACAGAACGCGGCGACGAATTCGATTTTCTCTGATGCCATCTTGCTCCGGGCTACGCGGTAGCAACGAACCAGGCCGGCACCCAGAAAGAGCGCAGACCTGGTCTGATTGATTGACCTCCTCTTGATCAACTTGACCGAGGCCTAATCTGCCTCCCCCGGCGTACATCTGGCCACCGAGGGTGCGGGGCACGCTTCACTGCCCTCAGGACGACGATCCGCGACGGCCTCCCGGACGAGCTCCACCGCCACGCATGCCGCCGCGGAAGAATCTTCCGCCGCCAAGTTCCTGCAGTTTCTTCATTAGTGCCCTTCTCTCCATGACAGCCTTCTTCAGGCCAGGGTTAGCCTTGATGATGGCTGCATCGAGAGCTTTGTTGGCAGCTTCCTGGGCCTTGCTGACGGCTTCGAGGGCTTTGACGACCGCGGGATCCTGCCTGCCCTTGACCTCCGCGTCTCGCAGCTTCGCTCCGAGTTCCCGCAGGGTCTCCATCGCCTTCCTCATTTCCGCTCTCTGCTCTTCTGTCAGCGCGGGCCGCTCCCCTGCTCCGGCTCTGCCTGTTCGCCTCACGGCGGGAGGGCTTTCCTGGCAGATAGCCGCCTGGCACAAAAGGGCCGCGAAAGCGACCGCAAGCGAAAAGCCAATAAGTTTCTTCATCATTCGCCTCCTGTGATTGTTTGTTGTTGGGGTTTGTTACGGTTGTCGAGGTTCAAAACTTTGCCTCCTGTTCAATGAAGTCGGCAATAAGCAGGACCGTTGACGAGCGTCTCCTTCTCTTCGCATTCTATGGGTGACCGGTCACCGCCCCCTCCCCGTACAATGCCAGCTCCTTTCTGCCGGACTCAATTTTTGACACCTTTAACGACTCTCATCAAGAAGACGTTTACTTCAGAAAGAGGTGCATCACGATTCTTGCGGTGTAGCTTTATCAGGCAACGTCGGATTTTCCTCCTTGCAGTTGTATCGGGGAGGCTGGCCCACGGATTTGCCAGATATCACGCGCAATGAGGAGGATCGTGCGTTTTCGCTTTTAAGCGGCGCCACAGGGGCAAAGACGACTTGACCTCGCCCGCCGCGCGCATGTGGGGCGATCAGAAGCCAAGAGGGCTTGACTTCTCGCCTTGCACAAGGGATAAAAGGCCAGAGCGAGGAATCATCATTGGAAGCTTGGTTGGTTCCTAAGCAGTCCGCTGATGGGGAGTTAGGGCCTTAGCACTACGGATACGGGGCCACCGAGGCGGACAGATCAGCTTAGGTTGTTGAAATCCGGGTCGGGGTTTGTTAAAGTGTGGGGAGGGTCCAGCGTCGCTGAAAATGAGAAGTGTCCGTTTACTGAAGGAGAACCAGCAAATGCGCAAGATTCTGCTTACCACCTTGGCGATTACCGCCACATTGATGGCGATGGCACAGGCCGCGGACAACGTGCCGCCGAAAGGCTTCACCGCGCTGTTTAACGGCAAGGACTTCACCGCCTGGCAAGCCAAGCAGGGAGGATTCGAGTCTGAAGCAGAAAAAGCCAAGTGGCGGGAGCATTGGAAGGTCGAAGATGGGATCATCAAGTTCGACGGCCAAGGCCCGATGCTCTGGACGTCCAAGAAGTTCAAAGACTTCGTCCTGATGGTTGATTGGCGTTTCCCGAAACCCGGTGACAGCGGCATCTATCTCCGCGGCCGCTCGAAGAGCCAAGTGAATATCTGGTGTCGCGAAATGGGCTCCGGCGAAGTTTGGGGGTACCGCACAGACAACAACCAGCCCGAGGAAGTCCGAAAAGCGTGCACTCCCATCAAGAAAATGGACAAGCCCGTTGGCCAGTGGAATACGTTTGCGATCACCATGAAAGGCGATCGCCTGACTGTTGAACTCAATGGCGAAGTCGTGATCAACAAAGCCCAATTGCCGGGAGTTCCTGTGGAAGGCAAGATCGCTTTGCAGCGGCACGGCTCTCCCATTGAGTTCAAGAACATCTATCTCAAGGAAGTGGCGACCGCGGCGGAGCCGACGGGCGAGCCGCCTGCCAGGGCCGATGACAAGGTGCAGGCGGTTATTGACGAGGTGGAAAAGGACTGTATCAAGCGGAGAATCCGCTTGCTCGCGCCGGAGAAGGCCAAACGACTGGCGGAATTGCTCCGGCAGGCAAAGCCACGCGTGGTGGTGGAATGCGGAACAGCGATCGGTTACTCGGGGCTGTGGATTACCCGCGAACTCAAGGCGGCCGGCGGCGGCAAACTCGTCACCATCGAAATCAATGCCCCTCTGTCCCGCGAGGCGGAGGCCAATTTCCGGAAGGCCGGCCTGGCGGAATACGTAACCCTCAGGGTCGGTGACGCCCGGAAGATCGTCAAACAACTGAAAGGGCCGATTGACTTCGTGTTCCTCGATTGTGGCCCCTCGAACTATCACGCGTGCTTCCTCGGGCTGGAAGACAAACTCAAAGAAGGCGCGATCGTCGTGGCCGACAACGCGGGCTACGGGGCACGCGGGATGGCCAAATACCTGAAACACGTCCGCTCGAAATACAGAAGTAGCACGGAGTGGTTCGACATCAACCTGCCCTGGGCGAAACGCGATGCCATCGAAGTGACAATCATCTCACCCCCGCAGCCCAAGCAGCAGTAGCGGCGGGCGGTTCTCGGTGGACAACCGTGGTGGACAAGCGGGTCGGAGACAGCCGGTGCGCAACGCGTATTATTTCTGTTGCAGGGCGGAGTAGATGTAGATTGGAGAGGAGCCTTCGGTATGTGGACCTCTGCGGTTCGGTTAAGTTTCATTTGGCCGGGCACTTGGCAGCTAGCGGACTGCTGTGCAAGAGCACGAAGCGGATGCACCGGAGGACTAATCTCCCACTAAAGCTTTGAACTGTTTACGATCCAGAATTTCCGGCATAGTACGTGCGCACTCTGAACGATTGGCCAGAAAGAGAAGTAAACGTGCGAACTGTTTCGGATCTTGCTCCTCGTTCTTCTTGGTTCCAACAAATCCCGAGGTGCGCGGGAGACGACCCGTACCTCCTCCGAAATCTATGGATGGCCATGCTTTTTATTGACAGCGGGACGGGTAGGGTAATAAGGTAAACTGTTTTTTCGTGGGCCGAAAGCCTTGTGGACTTCTGGCCTTCAGGTTGAGTGGGAACAAGTCCGTCTTACGCATCTGTGAATTTGCGCGGCTACCGAGTTACTTACCTCCCGATTCAGTTTTGATTTTGGATTGTACAACAACTTAAACGAAGGTGGCTTGATGAAAAAGATTGTCCTGATCGTGATAGCATTGCACTGCTGCTTGATTACCGCTGCAGAAGAAAACAACGTGAAAGTGATGCCGAAAGAGTCCGACGAACTGTTGGCAAATCCCGGCATGGGCTGGCAGACCTTCCACCGCTTTGCCGAAGAAGACAAAAACCTGGAAGGTCTGCCCAGCACTTCAGCCTATTTCCGTTTCTACTGGAAGGAAATTGAGCCCGTTGAGGGAAAGAGCGACTTTGCAAAATTCGATAACCTGTTGGCACGCGCCAGAAAGGCCGGACAGAAACTGGCTTTCCGCATCATGTGCGCGGGCACGAGAAAAGATTACATGTTCGTTCCACAGTGGCTGAGGGATAAGGGTTGCAGAGGCTTCGAATACCGGAGAAATGGCCCGAAACATTGGGTGCCGGATATGGATGACCCGATTTTCCAGAAGGCTCATTTCCGACTGATCGAGGAACTTGGGAAGCGTTACGATGGCCATCCAGACCTGGACCTCGTGGACATTGGCTCGGTGGGACTCTGGGGTGAGTGGCATATGAGCGGCACGGGCGTGAAGCTTCCCAGCCTCAACACACGCCTCGCCATCATTGACGTGTATTGTAAAGCCTTTCCCAAGACGCCTAAGGTCATGCTAATCGGTGACGAACCGGGCATGAAACACGCGATCCGCAAGGGCTGTGGGTGGCGGGCCGATTGCTTAGGCGACATGGGCGGCTTCTCGAAAAACTGGTGTCACATGAAGGACTTCTATCCGCAGCAGATTGTGAAAACCGGCGCCGAGAAGGCGTGGAAGACCGCTCCGGTGGCCTTCGAAACTTGCTGGGATATGCGAAAGTGGAAGCAGGAGGGATGGGATATCCATTACATCTTTGACTATGCCCTGAAATACCATGTCAGCTATCTGAACAACAAGTCCGCGGCAATTCCGAAGGGCACACGAGACGAGGTCGAACGCCTCCTTCGCAAGATTGGCTACCGCCTCGTCCTGAGACATCTCGAACACCCCAGGACTTCAGCACCTGGCTCTTCGCTTCCCCTCTCCATGATTTGGGAAAATGTTGGCGTCGCGCCGCCCTACAGGGATTACTTGCTTGCCTTTCGCCTTACGCATGTGGAAAGCAAAAAATCACTTGTCTTCGTGAGCGATACCTCGATAAAGGGCTGGTTGCCCGGTCAGATCGAAACCACCAACTCACTCGAACTCCCCGAAGGTCTCAAGACGGGTCCATACCAGCTCGCCGTGGCCGTAATTGACCCAGTCACCAGGGTTCCCGCTATCCGTCTGGCTATAGCCGGGCGTGCCCCGCCTCAGCGGGGTTGGTACCCTCTCAGCCGGCTGCTTGTGACTGCAGGCAAGTGAACAGCTCTTCCCCCCCGGGAACTATGATTGCCACACCCCGCCAGCTTACGGTGCTAATTCTCGCACACTTGTCGCTTGGCACCTGTCCCCAACAGAACCAGACAACGAAACTTTAGCCGCTCTGTTCGAGGAGCAAACACTCCGTCAGGTTCATCTTATCCTCCGCTGCGTTGCTACTCAAGAACACTCAGGAACTCGGCAGCAACGAAAAAGGAAACTGTACTTGCGGACAGTCTCAAGAAGACCGAAAAGGGAACTGTGCGGCCCTCACGGCCACCGAGCAGGAAGGGCGGCAACAGAGTAGAAGATGCTGGTCCGCACAGGTCGAGAACAGCGGCGGAAATGGCGTTTGCGAGTTCGTAATACACGATACGGCAGGAAATTGCGGTGACGCCAACTGATTCAGATGCGGGGGTCCAGTTTTTGTTCGTTAGGTGATACGTTTTATCACCCAGGAATTCTTCGGAATTTATCAGGCATATTCATCGTGCGCTCCCTGGTAACCACTGGGATAGAGTCAATTGTCAGCAACAGTTCGGCTTCTCGCAACTTCGCAACTATCTTCTCCCGAGAGTATCCTCTCTTACCCATCTGCACGTTGCCTCCGCTGTTTGAGAATTGCGCTGAGCTTCCAACTCATAGCCTGGACCAGTTGTCCGGTGTAAGCTCACTCCAGCGGAACCTTTTGCCTACACTATTATGTTGATCTCGGAAGGCCTTGGTGGATAATGAGTCTACAATCTGCTGGTCACTCTCCACGCACAACGGCGGCCTACCCCAGCACGTGAGCCACGTGCTCCTTTGGGCGGAAAGAGGGAAACATTTCTGTTGACTGGAGGTCATCTCTGGCCTTTAATTTCTTGCGATCGAGAGTGTTCGAGCAAAGGAACATTTTGAGACAGCCGCAGCCCGAAGCGACTCTGTTGTTCACGAAAAGAACACAAGAATGGCTGGGCTTCCCTGCATGGACAGGGCGAGGTTCGCTTGCCAGTTAGGGGTAAGGCTGTTCCATTACCGATTTCTGGAGAAGCTGCAGGTGAGCGACGGTGTTCCGGAAGTACTTTTTGCTCAAAAGCGGGAGGCGAAGAAGTATATGCGGTATGTCGGCATGTCCGGGTTCCAAGGACTTACTTCAGGAGGGTATTCAACTACAATAATGTCACCTTCGAGAATGCGAAGATAGTTTTTGAACAAGGCGCCCGTGTGACCGCGCAGACCACATCAATAAACAATGAGGAGGAAAGATGAGAGGGATATCCGAAGCAGGAAAAGCAGCAAGCAGGTTGGCTCTGGCTTTGGCCATTGCCTTATTATGTGCGCTGGTCATCAGCCTGGGTACCGCCAGCGCCGACACCAATGTAAGTGAGGACATAAGCACTGATACCGTCTGGGACCTGGCTGGCAGCCCATACATTGTGACCGGCAATATAAGAGTTTATTACTCATGGGCACGTGGGCCCACGCTGACCATCGAGCCAGGGGTGGTAGTGAAGTTCGCAGAGGACGCAAGCTTGCAAATAGGATCGGGTTCTTACCTGGGCAAGCTGATAGCCGATGGAGAGCCGGGCAATAAGATAACCTTTACCGGAACTGCCGCAACTCCAGGCTGGTGGAGGGGCATCCGCTTCGAGCCAGGGAGCCACGACAGCATCATTGACAACGCCATCGTGGAGTATGGCGGCCATAGCTGGGGAAGCAACATCTACCTGAACGGGGCTTCACCCACGATTTCCGACAGCATTATAAGGAACAGCAGCGGGTATGGCATTCTTTTTGGGGATGATTCGTCACCGACGCTGACAGGTAACCAGATTGATGATAATGGGTCGTATCCTATAAGGGTTGATCCCCAGTATGCCGGCTTTGTCGGCCACAACACCTACTCGGGTAATAACACTGATGCTATCGCGGTCGGGGCTGGGAATATAATGTACGATGCCACCTGGATAGACCCCGGCATTCCTTACATCGCCAACGGCAATATAACTGTTTCTCGCTCATCGAGTCCTCTTCCCACGCTAACCATCGAGCCCGGGGTGGTGGTGAAGTTCCAACAGGCTGCATACTTGCAAATAAAATCGGGCAACCTGGTAGCCGATGGTGAACCGGGCAATAAGATAACCTTTACCGGAACCACCGCTACTCCAGGCTGGTGCAGGGGCATCCTCTTCGAGCCAAACACCCAAGACAGCAGCATCATTGACAACGCCATCGTGGAGTATGGCGGCTATAGCTGTGAGAGCAACATCTACCTGAACAGAGCTTCACCCACGATTTCCAACAGCATTATAAGGCACAGTTCCCAGTATGGCATAAGATGTTATGGCAGGGGCGCAATGCCACTTATAATCTGCAACCGGATAATCGGGAACACTCACGGTGTCTATAGCGAAAGTAATGCCGACCCCACGATAGAACAGAACAACATCCAAAACAACACCGCCTATGGCGTCTATAATGCCTCAAGCAACGTGATCATTGATGCCGAGAAAAACTGGTGGGGAGACCCCAGCGGTCCAGGGGGCGTTCGTCCTGGCACTGGCGATGCGGTGTCAGACTATGTGGACTATGACCCCTGGGTGACCGCGCCCAGCCCCTGCGCTACCGGAGATACGGGTGTAGACTTAGTTGAAAAAATCTCAACTCAATCTACCTTAACAGAAACAATTCTTAGCCAAAAAGTCGCTCTTACTAATGTTTCTGTTAGCGGCGACTTGAATGGGAATGTGAGTTTCACTAATTTCGAAATTGTAAAAATTACCACTGGTTCTTTTGCTGGTAAGGGATTTGCTAAAGGTGATTGGACAGCAACGCTTGACGGTACTCCCTACGAAGGTTCCTGGAAGGGAATGCATTTTCTTAATCCTTCAGAGAGAAAGATTTATCTAAAAGGAGCAATTTCTGGTGAAGTTACTGGAATTGCTGAAGGTTATCTAACTGAATCGGTCAATGGAAGCGATGTTTACGATCAATATCAAGCCACCTGGAAACTCAACCGTGTTGGCGGTGAATTCACTTCGGCAACAATCAATTTGGATGGAACTTTAACCTATGAACAGAGCATCGAGTATCCTTCAACTGAAATCTATCTGTTACAAACCTGTGTGGAAGGAACTTCTCTTGGTTATTATAGCGTTTCTTTGACCACAGTTTTAACTCATTTAAGAGTAGTATCTCAAGATAACCCATATTACGGAGAAGGGTTTTCCATAATCTCTTATATTTCCGATACTGGTTCCGGGGAGGGTTGGACTTACGATCAAGAAGGCTCTCCAGGCATAGTAGAACTGAAGGGACTGTTTACCAGCCCTCTGTTAGGAGTTGCTTCTGCAATATTAGATGAGACTGAAACCCCAAGAACTGTAACTCTGACCATGGAAAGGATCGATTTTGTTTATCCCCCCCCAGCGGCAGATTTGGAAGTGAGGACTTGGGGACCTTATAATGTAAGCCCTGGTCAGACCATAGATTATATCATCGAGTACAGAAATCAGGGTTTCAGGAGCGCCGAGGACGTAGTTGTAGTTGATAGATTGCCTGGGGAGGTGGAGTATGTCTCCAACACCGGCGGTGAGACTTATAGATGGGATAGGCATGAAGTGTTCTGGAAATTAGGGACTCTTCCCCCTGGAAGTAAGGGTTATCTAAGTACTCGGGCTCGCGTAATCTGGGGCCTGGAGGGGCATCGTAAATTTGAGAATTTTGTTAGTATCGCTACAGCCAGCGATGAATATGATTTCTACATACAGCCAGAATTACTTCCACTTTTTGATATCCAAGAGTATCTTGATTATCAGCCTATAGAAATAGACTCATTAGAGATCTTGACTCATGAAGAAGTTGTTTCGACCCTGGCGGATGAGAATTTCCTGGATTTGTACAGATATGCTGAGGAACTGGGCTTTGACTATACGAGCATAGCATTCCAAATCACATTTAACGAAGACTCGGCGCTAACGCTATTTCTGATGACGAACCCTGAGCTTACAGAGTTAATCCTTGTGACCAAAGTCTCTGACCCCTCAACTGCCACATCCCTTCTAATAAAATCTACTGAGAATACTGCTTCCATATTTGATCGCCAAGGTGGCGTGTCTTATGACAAGAGTACTGACTCTTTAGATTATTGGGGGGAATGGGCGCCTGGAAGTTGCCCCAGCACGGCGCAGTGTTTCGTGAATTGTCTTTGGAAGCAATTTCCTGGTCTGGGATTTGGGTATATACTTGGACAGTTCATTAATCTGGGTGGCGATTTGCTTGATGCCTTATGGAGCATGAAAGATTGTCTCGGTACTCTTAACTGTTATGGCGCCTGTACTTCTGGTTGGAATTGCCTTCAATACAGTAAGGCTAGCGATTACATTCAATGCCTCGATGCTGCCGACGCAGCGTGTCGTGGAGTGTGTCAAGCACAATATGATGCTTGTTGGGAGAGTTTTTGGAGCTTCCTATGGGGATTACTCAAAGTTCCTGGTATCGCGATTGATGTAGTACTTAAGGTGAGAGACTGCTATCTCGAATGTGAAGACCCCAGTAACCCTGAATATAGTTGCACCCCTTGCCAGTGGGTAGACCATTGCGCTAGTTGGTCGGAAAAATTCTGGTATGGCGGTGATGTAGTAAGCTTGCACTGTGATGAGAATTGTCTTTTAGGGGGCGCGTGGGGAGCACCAGGTGTAGATAAGGTAGTTTCTAAGTGTCCAGAGGACAAAATCTGCGTCAATGGGATATGTCAACCAAGAAATAATGACGACGATCATCCCAATCAAGTCATTGTTGCCGGTGACCCGAATGCCAAATATGGCCCTGAAGGATATGTTTTACCCGGCCAGAAATTGGATTACAAAGTCGAATTTGAGAACGTTGGCGAAGGTATCGCCTTTGGGGTCTACTTCACTGATGTATTGGATGAGGATTTGGATGATTCAACTTTAGAGATTGGGCCGGTAATTGATGTTAAGACTGAGTCACAAATTGCTGAACCGGGAACTTACAATCCAAATACCAGAACCATCACCTGGTTTGTTGGTGAGGTTGGTCCTGCTGAGGGAGGCTATGCTAACCTCAGCGTTAATGTCAGAAGCGATGCCCCAGATGGAACCGAAATCATCAACTTCGGCACTGTTTACTTCCCATCAGTCCCCGAAATCACCCCAACGAATGGAATCGTCAGCATGGTTCCCTATCGTAAAGGTGATATTAAGAGGTTGGGGAGAGCCGCCGACAAGCTGACCATTGAATGGGAGCCGTTCGGCGGCGGCCAATACACCGTGCAGACAACTGCGGATCTATCTTCGGGCGTGTGGACGGACGCGGCGGGGCCGATTACCGCCAGATGGTCTGTAGTGGACGTCAGCGGAACCAAGCAGATGTTCATCCGGGTCAAAGCAGCAGACCAGTAATCCTTATGAGTGTGCGGTGCGCGGCGTGATTAGGTCTTGGCGGCCGTTATATACGCAGCGGGCTGATAAAGGAACGTCCCCTCGTAGGCAACATACAGCACCCGGGAGGGCATTTCGTACGGTTGGTCGTTGTGGTAGTTGGTCACCGCGGGATCGAGCACATGGTCGCCTACTCGTCTGCCATTGATATACAACTCGTAGTATCCGAGGCCCGACAGGTAAACCCTGGCGCGTGCGATCTGGCCACCGATCTCGAACTCCTTGCGGAACATCGGCGCCGGAGAAGTCTCCGCTCCGACGGCGGTTCCAGCCTGGCCGCCGGCGCCGTCGGCCTTCCTTCAATTGATCTCGCGACAACGGCGCGCCCCGTTCGACGTATTCGCCACTGATCCCGAAGCCGCACCACACTGCGTAGAATCCGGAGTCCTTGGCAATGGCCAGCAGATGGCGTGCCTCGCCGTCCTCCTTGCGGTACATTTCTCGCCACCGGTCGCTGCACTCGGTCGGCTTGATCCAGGCACTGATCGTCATCTGGTCTCTGGGTTTTAGCCGGGCATTGTGAGGGATGCGAACGGTCTGACTGCGTCCGTTCAAGTTGATCGCTTGCCCCAGTCGCCCCGGCACGAAGCGGGGCCCGTTGGTGTCGCCCATCGCAATCCACCTTCCTTGCCAGTCGCTTTTGTGAAGCAATCCCATCTCGAACGTGGCCGCCTCGCTCCACGGCGACGGCCGACTCTGCTTGTCCCAGACTCGGACCTTCCAGTAGCGCTGTCCCCCGCTGCTGAGCGGCTTGCCTTGGTAAAGCACATTAACCGATTGGTCCGAACTGACTTTTCCGCTGTCCCACGTATCGCCCCTATTGGACGCGAGCGTTCTCTCCTCACTTGCGACGAGGATTCGGTAGGCCGACTGTAGATGCCCCCGCTTGTTGGATTGAAGTATCCAACTAAACCTCGGTTTTGGCGTGTCAATGCCCACCGGATTGGTTGCGTATTCGCAAAAAAGGTCTGAAACCACAAGCTTGCCCTGCTCCGACTCCACTGCAACACCAGCAGTCGGCATGGCACAACCCAGACTTAGGCTAATTGCCGCAAATATTACTATCGAACTCTTCATTGGCTTCTCCCATACCTCAAGACCTCGAGGACCGCTTTCCTTACCAGAATATGGTTACTGCTCAGGCTCTGCCAGCCGCACGTCGGCGCAGTTCTCGACCTCGACCGTTCGCGTGGGCCAGTTTCCCATCCTGTCCCATGCCTGATGGTAGTGTGCTGTTTCCCTCCGATAGGGTGCGCCAGGAACCATTTGGCCTACCCGAGCAAGGGAGCGGTTGCCGGTGAGCTATCTCTCGACATTTGCTGCCGAGAAAGCCAGCTTGCTTCGTAAGCTACTAATTCATTATAGATGCAGGAATTATTAGAGGGTCCACGACCCGCGAAGGTCCCGATGCATCATCTTCTCGGCCTGGGGATCGCCGACAATCTTTTCTTTCTTCGGATCCCAAAGGACCTTGCGGCCTAGGCGGATTGCGATGTTAGACATTTGGCTGATGATGTCTGAGCGGACGGCTTCGGCGACGGTGGTTACAGCCCTCTTTCGGGCCTTCACGGCGTTGATAAAGTTCTGATCGTGCCTCTCGCTTCGGAACAGGCTTGCAGTCTCCGGTTCGATTTCGACGTCCAGCAACGATTTCGGATGAGCCTCGATTCCACTTCCCCGTCCCACACGTACCCAACCTTCCGTGCCAATGAACTTCGTCGAATCAGGTCCAGGCTTGAGCGTAACGGTGAAGCCATTTCCCATCTTGATCTTCACGTCCCAGTGGACCACCGTATCGAAAAGGCCCTCTTCGGGAACCACGCCCGTTCCCTCGAACTCCATGGGGCCGGCCAGGTCTGCATCGCTGCCCCAGATCATGATGTCCAAGGGATGGGCTCCCCAGGCAGCAAGCCAGCCGATACCGAAGCCGGTGACGCATTCGTGCCCGGGTGGCTTGACCAAGTCAGATAGGTATGGCGTCTCAGGCCCCGGACCCAGCCACATCTCGTAGTTCAGGTCGGGCGGGACAGGCATCGGGTTGGTCGAACCGCCCACGGGACCATCGGGAGCCACGACTTCGATCCTGTGCACTTGACCGATCCGACCGCTACGGACCAGCTCGCACCCTACCCAGAAATGCCGCGTGCTGCGCTGCTGTGTACCATATTGGAACACTCTGCCAGTATCGTGGAAGACTTTGCGGCAAGCGAGATCCTGCTCAACGGTCAGGCCGAGTGGCTTCTCCACGTACGCGTCCTTCCCTGCGCGAGCTGCTGCGTTCGCGATCGGCACATGCCAATGGATGGGCGTGGCCACGACCACTGCATCAATGTCCTCGCGGGCCAGAACCTCGCGGAAGTCGGCGTAAGCCTTGCTGCCGGCGAGCTTTGCGAGACGTTCACGGCGGCTTTTGAAACAGTCGCATAGAGCGACAGGCTGGGCGCCTTTGCAGCTCATGAATCCTCGCAGGAGCGGCAAGCCTCGCCTCGCAACACCAATGAAGCCGAGAGTCACCCGCTCGCTGGGGGCTTTGGCGCCATCGCGGCCCAACGCCGACGCGGGGATGACATGCGGCGCGGAGGCCGCACCTGCGGCAATCAATTGCAGGAAACGGCGGCGTGAGATACTCTGTTTTTCGGTTGTCATAGGATTGCCTCCATATCTCCTTGCTGCAAACAGGTCATCTCGCAACTGGCTAAAGCCGAGAGACACGCTGTTCGGGATATTCTATGCCCGGACAAGTGTATCAAAGATCAATCTCGATGCAAGACCCAAAAGCGAGCGATCAACTCTCTCGGCAGATGGTCATAGTGCTTTCCGAAGGGGAATCATGTCAGACGTTGTCCCCAGAATTGACGATTAAACCTGGCAAAACCCTGGTTCCATATGCCAAAAAGTTGAAGGCAATTCTCTTATGGACTCGTGTTCGACAGCAGAATGACAAGGAATGGCTCGCCCCCGGTAATGCCTCAGTTACGGGCGCCTGAGGTTCGCATCTCATAGGACGCAGTGTAGCCCTTGTGCCGGTGGCATCCTGCCCCCGCCGAGGCCGAGACGCCCTCGGGACTGCCGCCCCGCCATGGCGGGGTGTCCTTCTCACCTTATTCTCTGCGCCTTTGCGCCTTCGCGTTAATCTGCTGTTCCCTTCTTGCCTCCTCCGCCTCGGCCGGGTATCCGCCCGAGACGGAGGGATTACCGCCCCCGAGGTGCAGGATGGCTTTGGGACCAAGAATCCCAAAAACGGCAAGTAACCTGTGCACGGTCCCGTAAACGCCAAAAAGGAAAGAGTACGGCGCGACAGTGAAGCAACGGTGACTTCCAAGTCATCCCATGGGAGAACGCACGCCCTTCCCTATGGAAACCTCCCTTCCTTTTCATCAGACCCCGACCGGATTCGGGCCGGAGAGCCGGGGCAATTCCAGCGGAACATGTCGGTTGTCCATCTCCTAAATCTGCGAACTCGCCGCCGGGCGGAGGATGAGGTTGGTTACGTTGGACACCGTGTCCTTATACGTCTCATCTTTCCTGAGTTTCAACCAGGCGGGGTCTCTCCCGAAAGCAGCCCAGGCTTTCTCCATAGCTTCCTTGCTCGCGAAGCTAAGCATGTAGGTGAGGTTGGGCAGCTTAGAGCCAATCAACGATTGGCCAAAGAAGACGGGGTTCATACCGCAACGACGAAAAATCTCCAGTTCGCCGCCTTCGCCGAACATTTCGATCTTCTTGATCGCACGCTCAGTGCTGTGGCTTTCGTATATCCTCAGTTGCAGTAAGCGTGAGTCCGCCCTCGTTGGGACTTCTACTTGAGGCACTCTGTCAAATGCGAGCATCAGAGAGCTTTCGTATCGAAGGAAGGCTGGGTCCGACTTGGGGGCGTCTAGAGATTCAGCCGAAAAGCCCCTGATTTGGGCAGAACTCATGGTCTGTGCTACGGTGTGCCGCGCAGAAGATCAGGCGGCGAATAGTCTGTTATCCCGCTCCTGCTGCTTCCATAGCGCGG
>Ga0315544_1001585_pt1 | contig 17376 bp, 15 predicted proteins | sample SalMarSW160130MG_2_FD_202543 | JGI IMG/M metagenome (GOLD analysis project Ga0315544, IMG submission 202543) | Salt marsh sediment microbial communities from the Plum Island Ecosystem LTER, Massachusetts, United States - Salt Marsh Sediment SW1601-130 ... | reverse complement strand
TCTGACTTACGCCCGGCAAGGGTGTCGCGAAATCGAGTGGAGGCGCCCAAGGTTGAAGAGCCCGTGGCAATAACCTTTACGTCTTCATAATGATCTGCTGCTATCTTCAGAAGCTCAGATGGATTGTTCAATCGGTGAATCTCGTCCAGTACAATCAGATGCCCTCTCAGGTCTTCCAAGAATGCCTGGGGGTCTTCCATCAGCCGTCGTACCCTGGGAAGTTCACAATCAAAATATTCAACATTCGGGATACTCTTACAAAGGCACGTCTTGCCTACGCGGCGTACCCCGGAGAGCCATAAGACTGGACGGCGCCATCCTTTTTCAATGCTCCCAAGCCAAAAAGTCCTTGTTTTCAAATCGCTACGCATGGCATCTATATTTGCATATAGTGCTACCAAATGCAAGAATTATTGCATCAACTAAAATATGTGCCTTATAAAGATAAATATGGTCTGAAATGAGAACGTGCTGAGCGCGCAGGGGAGTGGAAATTCACGATTCAGTTTCCCTTCACATCCGCTGCCAGAAATTCACCTCATCAATCCCTGGCTGCTGGGAGAGAAATGCAGACCAATAATTATACGTGATGCCTATAAAGCAATTCATTTGCTGCCTCAAGGAACGTTAAGCAATTTCTGAACGAACGTCTCTATTATGGTTGCCTTCCGCCTTAAGCCTTACGCCTTAAACCAATGCTGCTCCAATCATCATCCGTGACGCCGATGGAGCCCCACGGGCAAGCCCGTGGCAGCACTTAGTTTCGCCGATTCGCTTCCCGAACGGCGGGACTTAGTGGCACGACATCCTGCCCGCCTCGCCTGAGCGAGAGCGATGGCGGGCAGGCCCGACCGTAATCCAGTCCACAAAAAGTCGGGGCAAATGCCTTCATTTTGTGCCGTGAGTAACGTTAGGCAATTTCTACACGAGCGTCCATCACATCAGCGTCCCCCATCATTCATTAAAAAAGCTTTATATTTTTCCGAAAAGAGTATACAATTAGGGTTACATTACAGCCGATTGTGCGATAAGTTCAGCCAGGTCGGTTGGCCAGGGCTTATGTGCCATTGGCGTTCTCACAAAGGATCTTATTGTATTATGCGAAGAAAGTCATTATTCGAAACTAATCCCTATCTACAAAACTTAGAGAAATACCGTGAATCTCTGATCACCAACGTTTCGAGCTCTACGGCGATCGAAACAGGTGCTAGCGTTCAGTCTGTCGTTGATACACTCACTGAGGTTACACGCAGCATTGTTATTAATCCACCTGAGCAGAAATCGACTTCTCAATAATCTCTGAAAATAAAGCTTCCATGGGTTGGTAATTTCTGTCAATACCAGCATGTACCGCCTTAATATATTCCTGTTGCTTATGCTCACCAATTAAACTGAAATCCAAAATTGGCAGTTCTGCCTGCAGTGCCATGAGAAGAGACAGTAGTCGCGCAACTCTTCCATTGCCTTCCCGAAATGGATGAATCAACAACAGCTCCGTATGGACCTCTGCCAGCGCCTTAACAACTTCTTTCCTGTTTTTGAATGCGCACGGTGTATAACGGGTCAGTTGGTTACGTTCAAATTGCTCCATTAGCTTATGGATCTGAGCAGCCATTGCGAATGTGAAATCGTCTTTGGTTATGTTTATCTTACGATATCTGCCGGCCCATTCATATATCGCACCCAGCCACGTTTTATGAAGGTAGCAAATATCTGCTGCGGTAAACTGATGCTCTTGGTCATATTCTCGAATTAACCTATCTGTTGCTTTAACTAACGCCCTTGCCTCCATCCGATCCATCTCATCCGGATCAATAATTCCCAAAAGATTCCTAAGAACCATATTCTGAGAACCTGCCTCGTATTGTGCCTCTACTAAGCCGGATACATCGTAACGCCCACCCTTTTTCAAATCAACACCTCTCGTAGATTATTGAAGGTCGGGCCGAGCAAACCCTTCAAGAATATATTATGTTTTCGATACCCCATCCGCTTGCGGTGGGGTAGTTGATTAGAATCAGTTCTCAGGGTGATTGTCGATACATGGGTATTTGAGCTGCTGACCCTCTTATGACTGTATCATTCACAGAAGGGAAATTCACGATTCGACTTTGCCCAATTAGGTTTGGTTGCCTTCCGCCTTAAGCCTTACGCCTTAAACCAATGCTGCTCCAATCATCATCCGTGACGCCGATGGAGGCACACGGCAAGCCCTCCAGAAACACGGCGGGTAAACCCGTGGCACCACTTAGTTTCGCCGATTCGCTTCGCGAACGGCGGGACTTAGTGGCACGACATCCCGATCGTAATCCCGGCCACAAAAGGTCGGGACTAAATCCATGGCTTTCTGCGGTCGGGACAAAGCCCTTCATTTCACATTGCACCAGATGCTTACTGAACTGACATGAGTCAAGAACAAACCTGACCCCCTTTATGAAAAATCTCCATTCCAGAGCATATCCAAAAATTCCTGGTAAGGGAGGATGGTGACCACACCGATCCTCCGCATGCGCGGCTCAAGGCTTACGCAGAGATATCGCTTAAGGATCTTCTCTTCCGCGAGGGCCTGAAGCGCTTTGATATCATGGGGTGAGATAGTCTCTTTGGCCTTGACCTCAATTGCGGTGTGATCTCCAATGATGAAATCCACCTCAAACCCCGAGGATGATCTCCAGTAACTAAGGGGCTCTGTTCGGATATAATCTCGGTAACATATAAGCTCATGAAAAAGGTAGGTCTCAAACCCTTCTCCAAACTCGGGCGTACCGGGCCGGAGCACTCTTCCCTGTAATGCGGCTACAACGCCAACATCGAAGAAATAGTATTTTGAAGATGAAAGGGGTTTCCTCTTTTTTGATTTTCGCCATGCCGGAAGTTCATGAAGGATCAAGGTGTCTTTAAGGATCTCGAAGTACTCATAGACAGTGGTTCGCGCCACTTGGGCATCATTGGATACATTCGTAAAGTTCACGATCGTACCGTTGCACAGTGCTGCGATTCTGAGAAACCTGCTGAAGGCAGGAATGTTGCGAATGGCACCTTCAGCCACGATCTCCTGTTGGAGATACAGCCCTGTGTAAGACTCGATATCAGCAGAGGAATCATCGGAAAAGTAGATCGAGGGAAGCAATCCTCTTTGGAGGGCACGTGTTAGGTCGAACTGTTTCCCCAATTCCCTGCGGGTAAGAGGGTGCAGGTGTTTGGTCCGGGCACGCCCGCCAAGGAGATTAATTCCACCTCGGCGGATCTTGCGGGCACTGGAACCGGTCATGAGGAAACGAATTCGCCGGCCCTCAATCAGGCGATGGACTTCATTCAGAAGCTCGGGCAGACGCTGAATTTCATCGATGACAACCAGATGGTCCTGTGGGGTTACCTCTTGTGCGATCCGTCCGGGATTCTGACTAAGAGCCAGAAAAATAGAAGTGTCCAGAAGATCATATACTCTCACTTCTTTCAGGGTATGGTGGATCAGGGATGTCTTGCCGGTCTGACGGGGTCCAAAAAGGAAATGAGATTTCTTATCAAGGAGAGGAGGCAGATTCAAAATCCGCTCAATATACGCGGCATTTCCCTCTTTAGTAGCTATTGGCGATTCCATCGTCATATTGGATACCAAATGACGATAGATATGTCAATAATAAAATTATGCTGCGCCATTCAGAGAAGTTCGCGATTGAGCGCTTGCTCAATCAGATTCGATCGCCGTGAGCCTTAAGCCCTGCGCCTTAGGCCAATCCTGCTTCAGCAGGGTTCCGCATGCAAACCAATCATTATCCGTGACGCCGGTGGAGCCCCGCGGGCAAGCCCGTGGCACCACTTAGTTTCGCCGATTCGCTTCGCGAAGGCAGGGCTTAGTGGCACGACATCCCGACCGTAATCCCGACCACAAAAGATCGGGACTAAAGCCGTAGCTTTCTGCGGGCGGGGTAAAGCCTTTCATTTACCGCCTCAAGGAGCGTTAAGCAATTACCCCTTTCATCGAGTTATTTAGTTATTTAAGGACATCCCCCTTTACAGGCATGTCCGATCTCATAGGAAGTGAAAAGTGGGTTATTTTGGTATGCTCGACGGGCGGTATTTCTTGCCTCTTCTTCGTTTAATTGGAGGGGACCTATGGCCTTTTTAGCCGCATAAAGAAGGGGATCAACACCATCCAGCGTTATTATGTGCACCGGTATTTCAGTTGCACCGATCTCTTTGTATGCATGCCACCGGTGGGCGCCGTCCAGAATGCGGTATTTATCGCCATATTCCGGATGAATCTCTACCTCGATAGGATCGATCTTAAAACCATCGCGTATGTTTTCGGCAAACATAGAGACACGCCTGGGGTTGACCCCGGTCCTGGGATATATTTCCTCATCCAGGATAATCTGTGTAATGGGAATTGTGTGGACTGCTTTTGCCATGATGCCGCCTTCAGCGATGGGTTATAAAATCTACGCGCCTTCTTCCTATATCGAAACCTCCTTGTTTAATACTTATTTACTTATGCCTGGCCCCATCCACAACCAGCTTCTTGTATTCTTCTTTCATAGCGTAGCTCCTTTCTATAAAGATTAATAACGCATGGACAGCAACGTAGGTACTATATAATGGGGATAAAGGTGATCCCCTCTTATTCTTTCATTGCCTTGACGCTTTGAGTTATGCAACTTGGTCAACAACCCGGACTTCACTATTTAAAACATCCTTACATCAATGAAGATTTCAGCAATGTATTTTTTCAACCGATGGCGGCCTATCCCCAAATACGAAGTAAGCAGCGAAAGCGCACCATTCCATTCATCGATTGATTTTGGGCCGTTCATTTCTTTATCATTCACAAAATAGACAAATACAAGATAGGCGGGCACTTTGTTGAGTCCTCTCAGAAGATAGAGGTGTGCTAATCTATTAGTGTATTGGTAAAAAGTCGATGTCCAGTCGTGCTCTGAGGTGGAGTGCAAAAAGGACTTTGTTTCATCCAGGCTTTTCTTGATTTTCCTTAGAGACGTTACCCCCGCTCCTGTTTTTGGTGACAGCACCTCAGAGATGTGGGATTTGGCTTCAACCAGGAATGCCTTCCCGGTTTCAGATCTCCCCAGCCCATCCCAGACAGGCCCTCTCGAAGGCCAGAAATCAGAAAGGGATACGTTGGGAAGTTTTACATTCAGAAGGTCGAGGAAGGCCTGATCGCGATATTCTGCATACCCATCTTCTGCAATGGGAGATAGCCAGGTAATGGTATCAGTATCCGGAAAGTTGAGTTGGGCGCTGATGCGAGAATTAAGAATATCTGGCTTTTCGTTGACGAGCTTCTGAATCCATTTCTGGCTTCCCTTTACCGCAGGACCTTGTGGAATGCGTGGCATGGTTTACTCCCAAATCATTCATATGTGCGAATAGTTGCGATTGAGGAGCTCACGCCCTCCCCTCTTGTTCTCTCATTGCTTAGATGCTTTGAGTTATTCATCATATTCAACAACGTCCCGGAATTCACATTGTCAAATAACACTGCCCCCACCTTTTCTGGGATCTCTTCTGCAGGTAATTCACTAGGCAGCATTCCGGCAATACCACTTAACAAGCGAACCTCTTCTGGATCCATCTTTATAAAGACATTGATAATAGTGGGCTTGACGTTCTGAACAATGAACTTTTCAATATGGACTGGATCCAGCTTTTCAATTCTTTGTGCAAGCTCTGAATTGGTTGCCCTGATGTTTTCTCCAAGCATTGCAAGTTGGTCTTTGAGATCAGCCCGGGTAAAATCGACATCTACCTTGAGCTCATCTAAAGCATCATGTATTTCACGGCGGGCTTTGTCCCTCGCCTGATCATCCAAAGGACCGAAAATTGCCTTTTCAAATGCGGAACCTCGAGGCATAACGAGGAGCGCAGCTCTGAGAAGATTAGAGATCACTCTTTTTGAATTGGTTGAGCTCTTAGAATTTTCCCCTACTGGCAAATTGTTCTCCTCTATAATTCAATACCAATATCGAGAATCTTTCTAGCTACCTATTATCTCCATCCTTTATTGGATGAGCGACGCGGGGGTCGGCTGGGGGTGGATAAAGTATTGTTTGGTAAGGCCTACCGCTCTTAATCGCCTTTGCCATGGCATCATAGCACTCCAGAATCACCCGCTTGGTGCGATATTCACTATATTTCTGCCTATCCTGCCGCTTAACAATTGGGAAAGTTTCCATGATGTAGTCCATGTTGTCCTATTATTGTGATGTGAGGGTGTATGTAGAATGCCATTCTCATTTGCCTTTATTCATTATATGTCCCTAAGAAATTTGCCCACTCAGAAACATTATCTGTATTTACCGGCTGAGCACCCATTTCGATAAGGTTTTTGTTGTAGTGACTGTCAAAGGTATAAATTGGTTTTTGCCAGGAAATAATTTCCCTGCAAAATGCTTCTGTCTTACTGCCAGGGCCAGCATGGGCCACGAAAACGACAGAAGACAAAGCTGCAACAAAAAAATTGCGGTAATACGAGGTCTTAACGGAAATACGGCGTTGATTTTCTTCAAATGGGGACAGGAAAAGCAGCCTCCCATCATCAAGGGATTGTCTGTATTCCTTACTGATCCTCATACCGTTGATATTTCTGGCGGGACAGATAATAACCGGCTGCGAGCCACGTAAAAGTATTGTTAGGCACTCTTTCTCCATCGGAGAATGAAATCCCCCGATGACCGTCATGCCGGCCTGCCTCAAAATTTGGGCGAGGTCGTAGGTTTTCAGGATCAAGTCGCCCGGGCATTTTACCGAGCAGAAAAGGGCTGTTGAATTGCGGCAAAGGATATCAATATTTCCGAGGCTTGTGATGTGATTTGGGGCGTCTTTGCCCAGATATCTTTTCAAGGGTGGTGGATAATTGGAATCATTACACTGAAGATTAACAGTTTCCATTTATATTTACTTGTTATTCTTCCTTATTTAACAGACTTGCCATCTCTTGCACAAATGCTTCGCTTTCCTCAATGATTTCTCTGACTTGATCAGGATCAAATTGCACCAATGGGCGATAGTCTGCCTTGTGTCGGTTGTCAAAAAGCCAATCATAATGCTTTCCCCAGGAACTATCGATTCTCTTAGCTTTAACAAAGTCCCGGTGGAGCATCGAGCGAACTTCTTTGTGTTTTTTAAACGTCTTTCCCTCTTTTAAAAGCACCGAGGAGAAGGCATGGAAGCATGCAAAATAGGCGTCTCTCACTGCATTCTGATATCTGCCCGAGGAGTAGTTATCCCGAGCGGATGCAAGATCATCTCTGGCTTTTTCCAGCCAATAGTTTGTGATAATCTGTTGGCTCATGATACGACAGCCCCATCTCTTGAAATTTCCTGGTAAACAGGGAACTCAGTGAATATGCCATTCTCCCACTCATCAAAAGAAGTGAACAAAGGACTGAAAATAACATCATATTCCATGCCTATATCGAACAATGCCTCCACAATGGCCTTTTCATCTTTCCAATTGAGTGATGTTGAAGAGATCAAGAGTAAATCAATATCAGAATGTTTATCATAGTCTCCACGTGCCTTTGATCCAAACAGGATGGCTTTGTCAATGGAAAATTGACTTCTAATTATCCTGACGGCCGCTTTGATGGCCTCACGCTCATTCTTCATCAGTGAAATGCTTTCAAAAGACTTCATAACAACTCCTTCTTTTTCTACATTCGATGATATCTTCCAGATACTGAAACCATTTATTCGGGAGAGGGCCAAGGTTCTCCTGATCTTGCTGCAAATCCTCATAAATCTGTATTATTTCTTCACAAAGAAGGTCTATGCCTTCAGAAGCGGTATCCGCATAAGAGAAAGCCTCTATATCGTCAAAACTCGCAATCACCTTATCATCTTCAAATTCCAGGGTGATGTGTATAGGGGCCTTTAAGTGATATTTCGGATCCTTTAAGGAATTAAGAGGAATGATTCTGTACCTCGTGTCAACTGCATGAATTATTTTTTTACTCAGATCCTTATACTGATCTGGTGTTAAGATACTTTTTTGTATATGATCCTCCTTTTAAGAAACACACAATATTCCCAAATCTTATGCGATCACTATTTGTCTGAAAATATTCATTTTGGGCTTATGACAACCCCATTCGATATTTGATGTCATAATTGATAATGAAGTCTAACTCTTCCTCTGCGAATCCGTAATGCTTTGCCAGGAATGAGTCAATTTGGTCTACGATTGGTTTGGCCAATCGTGGCGAAAATACTTGAACATTTAGCTTTCCATATTTCATGTAAGCCATTTGGCGCATTTCAGAATTATCTTGAAGACTCTGCATCAGGCAGGAGGAAAGTTCCGCTAATCGTTCTTTAAGGTGAAAGTCCATTCGTTTAAGATCGACTGGGAAAGCGTCAACTTCGCGCTTATTGACATTCCGACAATCCGAAAAAACTAAGAAGAACCAGAAAAACAGGGTTGAACAATAAGCAGCAAGTGCACAGTCGCTATCCAGCTTTTTTTCGAAGCGAATCTCTTTTAATTCCGATGTAATGCGAACATCATCATTTTCGTCGATAATTCTTGGAGGCCGATCCATGAATTGAACAAAATATCGCAATTTACGAGTATGATAAAATGCATGCTTCCCGTATTGATCTTTTTGTGCACCAAGGGCTTTCTGCCCAGAAAGTAATTTTTTCAAAACGGAAATTTCTGTATTTGATCCTATCTTAGGAATAGACAAAAAGCGAGTTACTCTGTCTGAAATCCTGACATAGTTAATTAGCCTAAATAGTGTGTCTCTCTCTTCACTAGACCACCTCTGGTACTTAGTACAGTAAATCTCGTTTTGTTTTTCGGAGCGCTTAGGGCCCTTTGACAACCATATGCATAGATGCTTATCGGCGCCTTCAAAAAGCTTTGATGGACGCATTGCATACGTACTAAACCAATTGCTGTTACAAAGATCTTGTATGAGAGATCTAAGAGTCGAAAAACCATCAGTGCTCACTAAAGAAACGGGCAAAATCATACCACATCTGCCAGCAGCGCCTTGAATGGTTAGTGATCTTTCAACAATAAAGGCATATAGATCATTACAAGAATCAGTAACGTAACCCTTAATTTGATAAACACTTTTGACACTTCCATACTGAACATACGGTGGATTCCCTATGATCACATCAAAACCACCTTCTTTCATGATGCCATAGAACTCGATAAACCAGTGGAAAGGCTGGTGGCTTTCACGCCACTGTATGAACATCTTTTCGTATTCGTTATCATCGCGTACCTTACTTCGATTAATTCCATATTCGAACGCCAGATAACGATCCAATTCATCTTCGAGTGCCTTCAACTTGTTATTGAGTTCCTGTTTGGCGGTTGAAAAGTCTTTTGCATCCATACCGAGTTCTGTTTGCATCTCCTGGAATCTCTTAAATGCACGATCAGCGATCTCGGCATTCTCCTCAATGTGTGTCATTGTTTCGATACTTTCCCCGAACAGGATCTTTTTCTGACCTCCTTCTGCTGTAGTAATGGCCTCATTTACTTCATCACGGCTTGCGAAACCAACCAGGGTGTTTCCTGCCCGGATATTGAAATCAATGTCCGGGAGCGGTTCGATGTCTTCAATATTATCTATTTGGGCAACCAACTTGAGGAAAAGGCGAAGCTTGCAGATCTCTATTGCTTCCTCCATTATGTCCACACCATAGAGATTATTCAGGATGATGGATTTGAGGACGAAATAGCGACGGTTAGGGTGCTGGTCTATTCGTTCAAGGATTCTCCGGAAGTCACCGAATTTGTCGGAACGGTGTTCCTGGCCCGAGCTTTCAAGCTCATCAAGAAAGACCTGCATCCGGTCAAGGCAGGCCTCGTACAGGGGTTCAAGGATATTCAGGGCAGCAAAAAGGAAAGCGCCAGACCCACAAGTCGGGTCCAGAACGCTTATGCCGGGCTGAAACTCCTGATTCGATTTATCTGGAATTCTACCGGCTATGGTGTAGTAAAAGGCCCTGAGCAGTTCCGGTCCTTCACAGTTTTCAATGACATCCTGTGCAAACTGACGAATGTCGAGATTATAAGTGATAAGAGCGTTGATGGACGAAATCTCACCGTTAAGCATTTTGTCACGGACTTCTTCGTAACGCTGCCTGCGTGCCACTATTTCACGCCATATCTCAGTGGGAAGGGCATATTCAGGAAGCGCAGGCTTATTCCACTCAGTGCGCTTTGACACGTCCTTTATCCCAACGGCAATCTCTTCGGGAAGCTCTAATTTAAGCCCTTTCTTCACTGCATCATAGATATAACGATCCGGGTTTTCCTTAAGAAGATGCCAAACCGATTCTTCTCCTTCAAAGCCAATTCTACATTTCTTTTGGGCCTGATTAAAAAGGAAGGGAATGATAGTGTTTTTGCTGATATACCCTGTGATATCCTCTTTGGTGTAATACGCCCCCATCTGTTTCTGGTTGATGTATTTTTCAAAGATATAACCTAAAACATCGGGGTTGATTTCATTATCCGCACGCAGTGGACGCTCATCCAGGTACCATTGGTACTGTTCGAAAAAGGCGAAGAGATTATCAAAGGCTGCGTCTGCTATCTGGATTTCTTTGCCATACAACTTTTCAACTTGATGCTCTTGAAAAAGACCCCCATCGAGGTAGGGCACTCGCCCCAGAAGCTCATTGCTTTTAGCGCTACGCTCTTTTTCTTTCTTAGCGAAACCCTCGAAAAAGAGGGGGCATAGAAAATTTTTATAGTACCGATCTTTTCCTTGTTGCTTGCTTTGGCCCAACCTGGAGCGCAGATAATCCGTATCGTTGCCGAGAAAACCCTTTTTCTGGATGAAATAGATGAACATGAGCCGGTTTAGCATGACCGAGACATACCAACGCTGAAGTTTTCCTTCAGGGATGCCTTTCAGGAATTTAAGGAACTTTCCATGCTCGGTTTTAAAACGGTCATAGAATCGTTTGGTAATTTTCTCTACATCAAAGGACGTTCGGGCACGCCGACCCACTTCAACAATGGTGAGATCTTCCTCTTGTTCGAGGCTGAATACCAGATGTCCAATTTTCTGGATTAAAGCATCACCCGGTTGAGTTATGTAATAAGTATGTTCCCTACAGGCAGCAGGCTTCCCTGCCTGACGTTTAACCCACTGCCAGATTTGCATGCTCCTGTCCGCGCCCAAATAGATGATGAGATGCTCATGATGGGCCTTTGCAACTTGGCGATCAATCTTGCGCCGCGTTTGATAGTCAGGGATGCCCCCATCGACGAAAGATGCACAGACAAAGACTACCATGCCGCGCTTTTCCGCAATGGCGCTAAGAGTATAGTTCTGGCCGTCAATGGGGATATCAAGGGTGGCAGTGTAACGGTCCCATCCAAGCTCTTCGATAAACAGGGTATTGAAGTCGAAACTCTGGAGAAATTTTCGGGTGCGTTCGAGATTAATCGACATATTCTATTTATCCTTTTTATCGAGTGTCCGATATTCCGCGTCCAGCTCACGAACTTCTATCTGATCGGCTGGAATTTTAACAACCTCCCCATCACGCCAAACCACAATCGGGTCTCCTGTTCGTTTGTGATCAGCAATGGCTCGGGCTACAGCTATTTTAAGTGCATCTTCAGCACGAAACGCCATCGCTTTATCGGAAAGATTCCTATCTATTTTCTGTTCTTTCATGGCCTCACCATATTTACAGATAATTTTGAAAATAAAGCCAGGTCAATAATTTTCAGATCTCCATCTTCTTCATAAGCTATCATAACAGGATTTTCCGTTGAATTATCAAAAATCACCCAGAAGTCCAGGAGCGGGTGGTAAAGATTGAAAAAATTCGGTATTCCCCGATTAAAACGGCGGCGAACAACATGCTCAGGGACACTATGTCCACCCCTTCGTACCCGATCAGCTATACGTTCAATGGCAATATCAACATTTTTGATCCATAGAAAATAAAGGTGAATTCGGTATCCTTGAGCTTTTAGATTAGTCAAAAGACGAACGTATGATTTTCCGGCAAGAGTGGTTTCAAAGCCAAAGTCGCGGTTCTGACTGGCCAATAAACGGATCTGTTCCAGCATAAGCCTCCCGGCACGAATGGCAGCCCTCTCCGGATAAAACGGCGCAAGCCCTCCTGCAATAAGATCGGCATTCACAAACTCCAAGCATTCTGCATAATTGGGAAGGAATTCTTTTGCAAATGTTGTTTTGCCAGCGCCATTTGGTCCTGCGACAATGTATAAATTCGGAGCCATAACACTATTTCCGTCAACTGCGATACATGGACCATACGATATTCAATTTATCCTGATTATCCTGTTAGTCCTGTCAAGGGAATTAGCTCTTTTCCACTAACCCCATGGAACAGATGATCTTGGGTTCACGGGATTCCCCATCCTCCTCATGGATCAGGCAAAGGCGATCTTCATCTCTAAGCGCAATTACCAATTGTGCCAAAGTTTCATTAGAAATGCCGCTACGCAGTTGACGATTTAGGGTATCAATAGCAGATTGCCGCAGCGGATGGCGGTAAATATCATCAATGGCCCTAAGGAGTTCCTGAGACTCAAAAAGGGTTCCTTCGACCTTTTGGGCATAATCTTTGAGCCGCTCATAGGTGCGAAAGCGGGCACTAGAAGGCCTCCCTAGTTGACCGCCAACGGATCTTTCCTCTTCAACCATGAGCTCTACACCCTTTCTTACCATTTCATGATGGCTTTCATGGCGCGGAACAGGGGGCGTATCGGGCTTACACTCTGCCGCTCTAAGGATTTCAAACTGTGACTCTGTGGCGCTTTTTCCATCTTTGTCTATCCAGGCAAGTGCGTCATTTCCCTCGCCAGTCCTCATATAAACCAAGACCCCTTCAGGTTTTTCATTGGTCGGCTTGTGTTCGCGGGTCGAATAGACCACAGGTGGCATTGCAGGGATTGTTTTTTCAAGCCTTGGATCAGCCTCTGTGGCATTTTTCCAGATCTGGTAGGCATAAGATGCAAGATCCACTTCGGTATCTGCATCCCCATCAAGGATGTCTGCCTTTTCATTGTATAGGTCAAGCACGGCTTGATCATTTCGATCATCCTCAAAAAATGCTTCGTCGGTGCCAACAACCTCTGCATTTTCCTGCAATCTTATTCGCACCCGATCCCGAAGCCGAATGATACGCTCCACCCCCTCTGCGGGTAAGAAGGAGTAACAAAGAATATTCTCTGCCTTTTGCCCGATTCGATCTACACGCCCGGCACGCTGGACCAGTCGAATGATGGCCCATGGCAAATCGTAGTTGACTACAATGAAGCAGTCTTGCAAATTTTGACCCTCGCTGAGGACATCTGTGGCGATAAGGACTCTCAGTTCATTATCAGGGCTAATTCGCGCACGTTTTTCGTTGCTCTCCGGACTGAAACGCCAAGCAAGCGCTGTTGGGTCAGGCGAATCTCCTGTAACGCCTGCCATTCTTGATATATCTCTGGCTTTTAGGTTTTTTTCAAGATAACGCACTGTGTCAGCAAATTGGGTAAAAACAATAATTTTCTCATTCATATATTTCTTATCAATTAAATCGTGCAAAGCTTCCAATTTGGTGTCTTTGAGTGGATCCCAATCGCCGCATTTTTCTAACACTTTTAACAGAGCATTTACATCGCTATGTAAATCATTAGCGAGTGCCTTGCTGAACAAATCTGGGCGCAACCACTTAAAACTTGTTTTATGTTTTGAGATGTATTCTTCATAGATTTCAGCAGCACGTTCTTTATAATCTTCCTGTGATGCCAAACCTCTTTTATGAGCCATTTCGTTTTCATCTGTACCGTCTTCATCATCAAATATATTTGGAATAGTGCTCGTGGCATCGGCATCCTCATCGTAAACACGAGCATCAAGCAATACGGCATCCTGTGTGCCGATAGGGAGAGGGTTGCCCTCCTTGACTGCATGAAGAAATACATAATTGCGCAGAATGTGCCGTTCAATGGATAGGATAAACGCTTGCCCGCTGCTTTCAAGACGCTTGAAAAGATTTGTGCGGCAAAAGCCCATGAGCCTTTTCCCTGCACGGGAGAGATCTTGCAACACTATGGCTTCAGATTGGGTGGGCGGACTTAGGTGCGATTCTTTCACATAATTGCCCAAGCCATAACGAGGAAGTCTTAGACTATTGATTGTATCAACCACATCCGGCGCATATAGCTCTGCGTACTGATCATTTGGGTCTGTGTCATCTATCTTGAATTTCACAGTTTTTGGAATACGCACTGGGAAGTAAGATCGAGTTCCATCTTCAAATATAAGATATTTGCGACCATTTTCTGGATCAGTTTCGGCGTAGTTTTCCTGAATAAAACTTCGAGTGCGCCTCACAAGAAAAAGGCGCATGAGTTCGCGCCAGTCATCAGCATATTCGCTGTTTTCAAAGGCAGCCAAGGAACGTAATGGACACTGATGTTGACGCATGAACTCAGTCTCGCCCATATCTCTTAGCAATCGTTCGGGGCGGATACTTAATTCTTTATCTTCTGGCACAAAAAGGCGTAGCTGGTTGGATAAGTCAAGGTAGGTCTTGTTATAAGGTGTGGCCGAGAGTAGAATACATTTGCTCTCATTTTCCTCAATATATTCTCTGATTGCGCGGTATCGTTTGCCTTCACGGTTGCGAAGATTCTGGCTTTCATCGATAATAATAAGCCGAAACCGTCTCAAATCGGGCAAGTGGGTGATAACCTGACTGATGGAAAGAACTCTTGCGCGAAGGCGATACTGGTCGCGATAATCCTCCCACATATCTACTAAATTCTTGGGGCAAATAATCAATGTCTCCAGGCCCAAGTCATCCTCGAGGATACGAGCAACCGCCGTTGCCATGAGTGTCTTACCCAGCCCTACCACGTCGCCAATCAGGACACCACCTCTCTTATTGATATGATGCGCAGCAATCTTTACAGCTGCCTTTTGAAATTCAAACAGTTTCTGGCCGAATTCCCTTGGAATCCGGAACTCAGAAAGACCTGCACGGGCCTCCTGTGACAAATGATAGGCCATCTTTATATATATGTGGTAAGGCGGAATTGGCTCTTCACGGGCCCAGCTTTCCTCAATGATCTTAATCAATTCATTTGAGATATCAATACACCATCTATCATTCCAGCGGTCCTCAAACCATCTTGCCAGCTTTATGCAAGCATCATAATCAAGCACATCAACATTTAGTTCACCCTGCTCAGATAAACCTGAAAAGGTCAGGTTGCTGCTACCGAGATACCCTATAGTTGGATTAATAGGGTCTGGGCGAAATAGTAGATACAGTTTTGCATGTAGCGGGTGGCGTAGGAATAACTTTACCACAACTTTTTTAGCTTTAATCTGCGCAGCAAGCTTACGAAGCCCCATCTCATCTCGATTCGTTGGAATACCAACAGTCAGTTGATCCCGGAATTCCTCAGCCAACCTTTTTTTAAGGCGAAGGGCAGTTTGATTGTCCATCCCACCATCGCCTTTTGAAATGCTCATGGCGTGTCGTAACTCATCTTGTGGTAGCCTATGCATGCCAACAACAAGACGACAGCAATGGCCTTCCTCACCTGCCCAGTTATCGATATATGAATCTAATTCTTTCCAACCTCGCAAATTAAAATAGCCTACACAAAAATCGGCACGATCAGATAATTCCAAAGTCTCTTGAAGGGCAGGGAGAAGGCTTTTCTCAATATTGTCAAAAATTCGGGGCATGATAATTTCCTTTTAAAATTTATGTCAATATCTGACGTTGTTGAATTCATTTACTTATTGCCTTCCAATCCCAACAGCGCTTTCTCCAGGTGCGCCTGTTCTGATCATAATGGCTATAATAAGCTCATAGCTGATAGCTCAAAGCTGAAAGCACAGATGGATTCAGGCTATGCTCCCCATATTTGAGCAGCTTCTCCCGCGGCCGGTCATCCACAGACCACTCCCGTATGGGCATGGGGTATTTGGATTCCTTCTTCGTCATTTGTGTGTATGAACCGCCCACTCGCTTCGCCCCACCTCCTTAATCTGATCAGCAAGAAACCGTTCTATATCCTCTTTCTTAGGCAGTTCAAGCTGATATTTGGAGACAAAGAGCTGGTTGTCCATGCCGGCTAGGGCATACTCTACTAGGGGATTATCCTTCCGCGTGCATAACAGGATGCCCACTGGCGGATTGTCACCTTCTGTCATCTCGTGCTTTTTATACCAGCTTACATAAGTATTGAGTTGACCGATATGTTCATGCCTGAATTCATCAACCTTTAGCTCAACCAGGACATGGCATTTAAGGATTCGGTGGTAAAAGACCAGATCGATAAAGTTATGGGTATTTCCGATCAGGATACGCTTCTGCCGAGCCTCGAAACAGAAGCCGTGACCCATTTCCAGCAGAAAATTCTGTAATTTGTCGAGCAGTTGATCTTCCAAGCCGGACTCACTCATGACCTCCTGAGGCTTCAGGCCGAGGAATTCAAAGATATAGGGGTCGCGGACGGCAAGTTCGGGTTCAGCAGGTTCGGCGCCCAATTTGACCAATTCCGCCAGTCTTTCTTTGTTTTTTGAAAGGCCTGAACGCTCATAATACAGACTAGCGATCTGCCGTTTGAGCTCACGGACTGCCCAGTTGCCCCGAATGCACTCGATTTCGTAAAACGTGCGCTTGAGGGGGTCTTCAATGGCAACCAACTCCGCGAAGTGACTGAACGATAGAGACTTGATAAGACGATCAGGTGGCGTCTGTAATTTGGGAGACACCGTTTCCACAATCCCGGTTGACGTTCCGGTTACGGATTTGGCAGACAGAGATTGCCAAATTGTCCCTGGGGAAAGCCTTAAAAGAGATTCGGCAGACACTGTCTGCCAAATCTCTGGGTAGGTCAAATAAAATTGGCGGTAGAGCCGTAAGGACCGGGGCGCCATACCCTCCATTCCGGTTTCCGTCAATCTTTCGGAAAGCATCGCCAGCAAACGATCGCCATACCTCGCCCGGTCCGCCCCGTTTTGCTCATACTCGCGGATGTAATAACCGATGCCCCAATTCCTCATCGTCAGACTGATGTTGACCGCTCGGCCAGCCTGGGCTGCAAGATGCTTGTGAACTTGTCGGATGGAGTCGACAAGATGGTTAAATGTCAATTCCTTATTTTCCATATCCCAGGAACTCCAGATTTTTTTGATGTGAATTGGGGAACGTCTTTGAATTCATTGACTTATTGCCTCCCCTATGCAATTGAGAAGCTTCTCCCGCGGCCGGCCATCCTCCGACCAATCCCTGATTGGCATGGGATAGTTAGATTCCTTTTTCATGACTATTCAGCCACGAAGACACCAAGACACAAAGATCCTATAACTGGTCGAGGGTCAAGTTTCTGTT
>Ga0315544_1001581_pt1 | contig 17445 bp, 13 predicted proteins | sample SalMarSW160130MG_2_FD_202543 | JGI IMG/M metagenome (GOLD analysis project Ga0315544, IMG submission 202543) | Salt marsh sediment microbial communities from the Plum Island Ecosystem LTER, Massachusetts, United States - Salt Marsh Sediment SW1601-130 ... | reverse complement strand
CGAGTAACCAGTAAATTGCTCTATTGATTATTTTACACCTTGTTATTTGATACCTTGACCATCATGCAAAAATATGTATTGTTACTTCTGTTTTTTCTATTGTCAGTGCCATCATACTCCCAGTCGGGTAAAAAGATTGTTATTCTTCATACCAATGATCTTCATTCACGCCTGACCGGATATGCTCCGGAATCAGAATATTCTCCCCTGACCATTAAGGATGACAACACAACAGGTGGTTTTGCCAGGATTGCTACCATTATCAAGAATGAAAAAGAACAAAACACAGGTACAACTCTTGTGATTGATGCCGGAGATTTTCTGATGGGAACACTCTTTCACTATCTGGAACCGGCGACAGGTTTTCAGCTCCGGTTAATGAAAGAAATGGATTACGATGTTGCATGTCTGGGCAACCATGAGTTTGATTTTGGTCTGGAAAAACTGGCTGAAATCATCAATTCTTCAGTGCGTGCAGGTGAAATACCATCACTCTTGCTTGGAAATGCCGTGTTCGATAAGAATGACACACAAGATGATTCTTTCGAAAAACTCTACTCGGAAAACATCATCAGGAGGAAATTATTATTGGAAAGAGACGGACTCAGAATCGGATTTTTCTCTATCCTTGGCAAAGTTGCCGATCATGATGCACCGTATGCCAAACCTGTTACTTTTTCCAGACAGTCAGCCTTTGCAAAAAAAACTGTCAGGGAACTGAAAGATAAGGATTGTGATATTATTATTTGTGTTTCACATTCAGGTATTGAAAAAAACAGGAAAGGTGAATGGGAGGGAGAAGATGTTAAAATTGCTAGAGCTGCAGGTGACATTGATATTATCATAAGCGGGCATACACATACCAAACTTGAACAACCACTGATCGTTAATGATGTAATGATTGTTCAGACAGGTGCATACGGCCAGTTTATAGGTCGCATGGAACTTACATTATCAGGTAACAAACTCGATCTTGATGATTACAAGCTTATACCTGTCAATGATGAAATTACCGGAGATAAACTGATTCACAAGTATATAGAAAATCAGAGAAACAAGATTACAGATGAAATTCTCGATCCTCTCGGATTTGATTATTCCTCTCCCGTTGCAGAAACTGATTTTATTCTTGAATGTAACGAATATGGAGGAGTCACTGCAAGCAACCTGGGCCCCCTGGTTGCAGATGCTATCCATTTCTATGTTAACAAACACAGCAGTTCAGGCACAGATGTAAGTATGGTTGCAGCCGGTGTAATCCGCGACAGGATTCTGCCTGGTATCCAGACTGCTCCGGATATATTCAGGGTGATGTCTCTTGGCTCAGGTAATGATCAGGTCCCCGGGTATCCTCTTTCGCAGCTGTATGTTACAGGTAAAGAGCTGAAAAGTATTCTGGAGATTCTGCAGGTAGCCTACAAATCAACTCCCGGCAACTATTGTTTTTTTTCCGGGATCAGGGTCAGTTACGATCCTGAGAAAGGATTGTTAAGGAAGATAAAGAAAATTGAGATAGTCAGGGCTGACGGAACAGTCGAGGACGTTTCTTTTTCAAAAAAGAATAAATCAATTTATTCAATAACAGCTAATTCCTACATGCTTGAATTCATTGGTATTATAAGGAAGATGAGTTTTGGTCTCATTAATGTCGTACCTAAAGATGCTGATAATAATCCTGTAACTGATATGAGAACCACAATTATTGACATGAATGAAAAACTTGACGGGATACAGGAAGGTAAAGAGTGGCTTGCCCTGATGGAATATCTCAGATCGATGCCAGATATCAACGGGAACGGGATTCCTGATATTGATAAAAAATACTTGTCTCCGGTACCAACCTTTATTCAGCCTTAATAATAATTTTTGCTTTATTGAAATGCAGAATTTATTTCTTAAACAATGATACGTGTTCATCAAGCTGTTCAAAACTGGCCATTGCCACTGCTGCCGAACTGATAAATTCGTGTTGAAGCACCCATCTGACAGCTTCTTTAAAGCTTGGTGGAGTATCTGGGGCCGGTGAATATTTTCCTGCGGAGCAGGTTTTCATGGCAACGATGCCAATACCTTTCCTTCCCGCTTCTTCTAGAATAGAAACAAGTTTCTTCTGGTCCCACTCTGAGTATCTGCCCGACACTGAATGGACAAACGATCCTTTATGGTTAAACGGGACCATGATCATATCATAAAAACCTTCAGAATTGTTACGAACCGGAAGGTTCATACAGTCGTTATGAGTTGAAAAGCCATGAGCCCTTATTATTCCTTTACTTTTCATATCGGAAAAGAACTTCAACACTTCTGTATGAAAAAGCAGATCCTCATCAAGTGCATCGTGGTATAAAAGTATATCTATATAATTTGTATTGAGGGCTTTGAGGCTCGCTTCAAGTTTTGAAGAGAGGGCCATTCTTATCTCTTCAGCACCTTTTTTCCCTTTGCCTTTTGATGGCAACTCATCATATTCAAGTCTGATCTTTGACTGGATCACGACATTTTCCCTTTTTCCTGATATTGCTCTTCCTACAAGCCTTTCGTTGTTCCCGTTTCCGTATGCCCGACCAGTATCTATAAAGTTCATCCCCTTATCTACAGCATACCTGATTAATGATTCCTCATTTGTTCTGGGTGCTCCAAAACATAATGGGCTGACCATTATGCCGGTATTCCCGGCACTTCTTAATTCGATTTTACTAATGGTTATATCTTTGGCTTGACTTGCAAATAATCTCATGCCGGCAATTCCGGCAATAGTTGTTGCAATGAATTTCTTTCGGGTTATCAGTTTTTTTACCATTTGCTAAAGGGATTATCGACAACCAGTCTTTTTTTGCTGTTTGCTACTTTATATCCAATTTCGAATATTGTTCTGGTTATCAGTTCCATTTTATTAAAATCAATCTTTTCAACAACATCCCCTGGTGTGTGATAATCGGTATGTAAACCTGTTGTAAAGAAAAGAACCGGTATATTCTTCCTGACAAAATTGTAATGATCGCTTCTGGCAAACAACTGCAGCGGATTATCTCTTCCGCTAAGGGTGTAGTCAAAATCGAGCGGGCTTTTACTGTCAGCCTCATCAGCAATCCTCTTCAGTTCTGTACTCTGATTACCTGTTATTACAAACACCGTGGAAGGTCCTGACATCGGATTATTGGCCGATGTATCTGCTACTCCCCTGATCCTTCCTATCATATCCATATTAAAGTCTGCCAGTGTATTTTCGATGGGGAACAACGGATTATTCACATAGCTTTGTGATCCGAACAGCCCTATTTCTTCACCGGAAACCCATAGAAAAAGAAGTGACCGGAGTGGTTTTTTATTCAGATTCTGAAAAGCCTCAGCTAGTTCAAGAAGTGCACCACAACCGGATGCATTATCATCAGCACCGGTGGGAAGTAGTTGAAAAACAGGTTCTTTTATTTCAACAGGTTCCTTACTATCATGGATTATTTCTATTGATGTTTTGATAGGATCCAATGATTTTTTGATGATGGTGTATGGCTGAAAATAGCTACCATTATTGGCTGGTTTAAGACCAATGAGTTTTGCCTGTGAAACAATATATTGCGAAGCTATTTCAAGTCCTTCCTCTCCATTCATCCTACCCTTAAGCAGTGGTGAAGCAAGAAAGGAAATATGACTTTCCAGATCCTTTGAATTAATAAAGTTGACACCTGTATTACCTTTCTGTGATAAAAGCGGATAAGGCAAAATAGATATTAATAAAGCCAATAACAGAATAACAGGTGTTTTTTTCATAACAGGTTATTAAGTAGATTTTATCATTAAGGCGGATAAAGGTAGAAAAGAAATCAATAATTAAAAGTTATGTCTAATTAATATATATGCCTGACAGAACAGAAACATACAGAAACTGCTGGCATAGTTTATATTTTATTAGGAGTTTTTTATAAGTTTGCTACTTAACCGATATTTATGGGAACCGGTATCTTTTTCTGGATTGGATTTATTGCTTTTATAATCCTGATGCTGGCACTCGACCTGGGTGTTTTCAATAAAGAATCACATAAAATTCTGGTAAGGGAGGCAGCCGTCTGGAGTATGGTATGGATATCCCTGGCTCTACTTTTTAATCTGTTTGTGTTGCTGAATTTTGGCAAAACAAAGGCACTGGAGTTTCTCACAGGTTATGTGATAGAATATTCACTAAGTGTTGACAATATATTTGTTTTCATACTTATTTTTTCTTTTTTCTCAGTCAGGGATGAGTACAAGCATAAAATATTATTCCTGGGAATTATCGGAGCTCTTATAATGCGGGCGATATTTATTTTCGCCGGAGTTGCCCTGATAAACAGGTTCCACTGGATTGTTATTGTTTTTGGTGGATTTCTGGTAATTACAGGTTTCAGGATGCTGATTCATAAAGAAACACATGTTGATCCGGAGAAAAATATAGTTGTACGATTTTCCAGAAAATTTTTGCGTATCAGTGATACGCTCCATGCAGACAGATTTTTCATAAAACAGAGAGGGAAATTATATGCCACCCCCCTGTTCCTTGTTCTACTGGTTATTGAGTCATCAGATCTTATATTTGCTGTGGACAGTATTCCTGCAATTCTGGCAATAAGCAAGGATACATTCATTGTGTTCACATCCAACATTTTTGCAATTATGGGCTTGCGTTCTCTTTATTTTGCAATAGCAGGAATAATGGAATTGTTCCGTTACCTTAAAGTTGGCCTGGCTGTACTCCTTACATTTGTTGGCCTTAAAATGCTTGGATCATACTTTAATATGGAGATTCCTATAATTCTGTCACTTGTGATAATCGTATTTATACTTCTTATTTCAATACTTGCTTCTGTTTTTATAAAAAAGAAATAACATCATTCTATTCAAGCGGTATTTGAATTGAAAGCACAATTAAAAGGAAAGTATTACTTTTGCCATGTTAAACAGTGAAAGTTTTTTTCAATACAATTCTAACAGAGAACAGTAATGAATTCGCACAGGCAAAAACCGGCTTTCCCCTGGCCACTGATTGTTCTCTTCCTCATCATTTCAACAACCAGTATAATTCTTGGTATTTTATATTATCGTTACCAGAGGCATAACCTTTTGAATAACAAGCAAATGGAGTTATCCGGAATTGCTGATCTTAAAGTGCGGCAGATTTCCCAGTGGCGGCTTGAAAGGACAGGTGATGGTAATTTCATAAGTTCTAATATCCCTCTCATAAGATCTTTATCACAATACCTTAATAACCAGGATCAGGATCAGTTAGTAACTGATATTATGCAAAGTCTGCATTCTCTTACTGAGAGTTTTGATTACAAGAACATTATTCTGCTGGATACTCTGGGGAATGTAAGATTCTCATTACCGGATAGGGATACATTAATCGGTGATCATCTTAAGCCGATGCTGGCAGATGCTAAACGTAACCGGGAAGTGGTTTTAACGGACCTGCACTGGGCAGACCAGGAAAGTTCTATCAATCTCGAACTTATTGTTCCTGTTATAAATAGTGATGGAAACGACTCTTTGCTTGCTGGTATTCTTGCACTGAGAATAGATCCTCAGGAAGTATTATACCCGTTAATCCAGACATGGCCGGTACCGAGTATCACGAGTGAATCATTGTTGATAAGGCAGGAAGGTGATGAGATTGTTTTTCTTAATGAGCTCAAGTATATGAAGGATGCAAAACTCGATTTAAGAAAATCGGTTTATGAGGAAAAGCTTCCCGCAGCCATGGCAGTACAGGGTATTGAAAGCACTATTGACGGAGTTGATTACAGGGGGGCATCTGTCGTGGCAGTCATGAAGAAAGTGCCGGGGTCTCCATGGTATCTGGTTGCCAAGATTGATCACAATGAAATATTAACAGCCCTTGATAACCAGATGACAATGGTTACAATAATTATTATCCTGTTTATTCTCACAACAGGTTTATTTCTGGGGATAATCGAATGGAATGAGAATGTAAGATTTTATCGCGGTAAATATGAGGCTGAACTTGATCGTCTGGCCCTGGTCAAACATTTCGACTACATACTTAAATATGCCAACGACATCATATTCCTGACTGACAAAAAACTGGATATCATCGAAGCTAACGACAAAGCATTTGAAACCTATCAGTATGATCGCAATGAGCTTATTGGCATGAACCTGGCGAAGATTGTTTCTAATGATAATCCTGATGTTATTATTAAGAGCCAAAAGACACTTGATAATAAAGGTTTCGGTACTTTTGAAACCATTCATATACGAAAAGATACCACAACATTGCCTGTGGAAATAAGTGCGCGCAAAGTAGAAATTGAAGGTGTTAAATATTATCAGTCGATATGCCGCGATATTACAGAACGCAAATTGGCCGAAGAGACCCTTAAAGAGAGCGAGGAAAGATTCAGGAAAATATTTGAAGAGAGTCCTTTTGGCATCGCAATGATGGGTAAAGATTTTGGTATAATACGGGCAAATGCATCGTTATGCGAGATGCTGGATTATACTGAAGAAGAAATTAAGTCGTTAACATTCAACGATTTTATTCATACTGATTATATTAGTGGTGATGAGATTTTTATGCTAAAGCTGATCGCCGGAGAGATACCTATTTATCATACCGAGAAAAGGTATATGAGAAAAGGTGGTACAACTATATGGGGCTCAACAACAGTCAGTATTGTCCGCAGTAACAATGATGAGGTACTTTATTTTCTTGCAATGGTTGAGGATATTACTTTACGAAAAAAGACTGAAAAAGAGCTTGAAAGATCATTTTCACTGCTTAAAGCTACCCTTGAATCAACTGCTGATGGAATTCTTGTTGTTGACGCAGATGGAAGAATAATGCAGTATAATAAGAAATTTGGTGAAATGTGGAGAATTCCTGCAAAAATAATGGAATCAGGAGATGACAATAAAGCCATTCAGTACGTATTGGATCAACTGATAAATTCTGAAGATTTTATCCGGCAGGTTACACAACTTTACAAAGACCGGGATATAACCAATTTTGATCTTGTTGAGTTCAGGGATGGTCGCATCTTTGAACGTTACTCCCAGCCTCAGAAAATCTCCGGTAAAAGTGTAGGGCGAGTGTGGAGTTTCCGTGATATCACTGAAAAAAAACGCGCTGAGGCCGATCTTATCGCGGCAAAAGAAAAAGCGGAAGAGAGCGACCGGTTAAAGACAGCCTTCTTGCATAATGTATCGCATGAGATACGGACACCAATGAATGCAATAATAGGATTTTCTGCACTTCTCAACGAACATGACACAACAGAGGAGGAGAGGAGTCAGTATATCGATATAATTTTTCAGAGTGGAGATCAATTGCTTTCAATTATTAATGATATTGTTGATATAGCTAATGTAGAGAGCGGCCAGGTAAAACTCAACTTCAGTGAAATGAATCTTAACAAATCTCTCAGAAATCTTAAGGACCAGTTCAGATATAAGGCTGAACCCGGAATAGTTAATATAAACCTGAAGACAGGACTACCTGATAAAGATGCTATTATTGAAACAGACAGCACCAAACTTATTCAGATTCTTTCAAATCTGATCAATAATGCCACCAAGTATACCAGTAAAGGACAAATTGCTTTTGGGTATTTCAGGAAGAACAAATTCCTCGAGTTTTTTGTGAAGGATACAGGTATTGGAATCCCTTTAGAATATCATGAAAAAATATTCGAAAGATTTTACCAGGTCGATAGTAGCGCTGCAAAAAAATTCGGCGGTACCGGATTAGGTTTATCTATAGTTAAAGCATATGTTGAACTTTTGGGAGGAAAGATATGGGTAAACTCAAATCCCGGAAAGGGAACAAAGTTCAACTTCACAATTCCGTATGTGCTGATAGAGTAATCAGTTTAGATATCCGATAGTATCTGGAATGGCAGCTATCCTGTGGTCTGTCACCTGTCGCCTGTTGCCTGCTGCCTGCTGCCAGTCACCTGTTGCTTATCGCCTGTCGCCTGCCGCCTGAGTTAATTAAGAATTTGTAAATTTGAACAAAAGTAAATACTATGTGTGACAGGAGCCGAATTTCTGGCTTTCTTATTTTTTATTTATTATTAGCAAGTCCTTTTCTTACTTATCCCCAAAGTGTTAAAGTTAAAAAAATATGGGACAAGGCACCACACAACGCTTTTACTGACCTGGTCCGTTATAAATCATATTTTTATTGCACATTCAGAGAAGGAAAGAATCACGTTCCTATGGATTCCGCGGGTAATGGTAAAATTCGGATAATCAGGTCAAAAGATGGAGACAGATGGGAATCAGTTACCTTGTTAAGCAATGAGAAGTATGATCTGAGGGATCCGAAGTTGTCAGTAACACCAGATAAAAGACTGATGGTTCTTATGGGTGGTTCTCTTTATGTAAGCGGAAAACGAACAGAAATGCTTTCTCATGTATCGTTTTCGGCTGATGGTCTTAATTTTACACCTCCTGCCCCAGTCTCGGTTGAAAAAAATATACGGAGCCGGTTTGACTGGATATGGAGATTAACATGGGAAGACAATTCAGGGTATGCAGTTGTTTATCAGTCGGGATTGCCCGGAAACAGAAACAGAGTCAGGTTGTTAACGACTGATGATGGATTGTCTTATGCCCATTTGGCTGATCTTGAAGTTGATACTCTGCCTAATGAATCTTCAATACGGTTTGACGGGGATGACAATATGCTGATCTTGATGCGGCGCGAGGCTAATGCGAACGGGATGCTTGGTATAAGCAGCCCTCCCTACAGGGAATGGAAATGGATAAATCTGGGCTTTCGACTGGGTGGACCCAATTTTATTCTTATAAAAAATGGCAGGTTATGTTTAGGAACGCGTCTTTATAAACCAGGCATTATCAGGACAGTGATTTATATAACTGACAGACAGGGCAGGATTGACAAAGCAGTTGAATTGCCTAGCGGTGGCGATACAAGCTATCCGGGAATGCTTATCTGGAGAAAAAAGCTTTGGATTTCATATTATTCCAGTCACGAAGGGAAAACTTCAATTTACTTGGCTAAGATTAGAAACAGAGCCCTTCTTCATGATTAGCCGGATCTTAACGTAATTTATATTCTTAGAATCATTTAAACCAGACCGGTTGAGAACTTTGTACGATCAACCTGTCTCTGTTTTCGCAAATCTTGTTAATTTTTATCTTTATCTGGTAATCATTGGTCAAAATCTTGAATCATCGAATAATTATCGATATTATTCGAAAAAAATATTTATTCCTTCTGATTATCATTGATTTAACGGATTATATAATTACTGATCAGATTAACTTTCTACAATTTAACGGTAAATTTTCCATACTTTTTGACGAATAACAGCAGTTCAGTTATTAAATGTTGAATCATGTAAATATGCTTTCGTATTTATTTGATAAAGATTCTCTAATCTGTTGCTATTTAGTATACTGGAGAGCTGTCGGCTCTTGACGGGCATTTATATTAACTCTACTTTTACTCAGGTCATAAAATAAAGTAATAACAGGATTTTTTTAAATTTTTTGACTATGAGGAGACTAATTCTGACATCTCTTTTATTCATACTTATATCTCATCTGGTTACTGCTCCAACAATGGATTTCAGACTCAAGATGGCCAGGCTAAGGTACCTTATTGAATACGCTAACAGGATACGTCTTGAATGGGAGTTTTCAAGATTTATTAATGACCTTGGGTATCGGGAATCGGAAAATAACTGGATGAGTATAAACAGGATTGGCTGTTTCGGAGAGTGGCAGTTTTCTGAATCTACTTTGCGTTATCTGGGATACAAGAATATTACTCTGAAAAAATTCAGGGCAAATCCTGAAATCTTCCCCAGGGAGCTTCAGGTTCAGGCACTGAAAGGTTTGATGAGGGTAAATCTTGCTCATCTTAGAAATCACCAGCACTATATCGGGGATACTATTAAAGGTGTGGTAATTACCAAATCAGGCATGATTGCCGCTGCACACCTGGGTGGAGCAGGCACGTTGAAGAGATACCTTGATACAAAGGGGAAGATTAACAGAAAGGACATTCTTGGAACTTCAATTTATGATTATCTGAAGAGATTCAGTGGCTATAATCTGGAAGAAGCACCGATAGTGAATTTCAGACCACTCAGTTTAAATGAAACTGGCAATAAACCATAAAGAGTCCGCTGGATTTTTTCGGCTGAAACCTTCTGATTTCCATAAATAAAAATCAGCACAAACAGGGATACGATTACACAGAATCCAGGTTGCAACCTGCAATCCGCAACAGGCAAATAAAGTTAATTAACAGGAAATTCAACTGGCATATCAGAATTAAGAGACGAAAATTTAGAAAAGCCGTATCTTTCCACGATATTTGTTCTTGGAATCAGATAGTGTAGGATTACTGATATTGTTATTTACAAAAAATCATATAAATGAAAAGACTATACTCCACAGTGAAGGTTTTAGTAATATTTGTAACATTTTTGTTGATCACAGCATGTGCAGTTAATCCGGTAACCGGTAAAAGGCAGCTGATGTTGATGTCTGAAGCCCAGGAAATTGAAATGGGCAGGCAATATGATCCTCAGGTTATTGCTACCTTTGGTGAATATAAAAAAGATAACCTGAAAGCTTTTATCGAGGAAAAAGGCACAGAGATGGGAAAGATTTCCCACCGTCCACATCTTGAGTACCACTTTAAAATTTTAGATTCACCGGTAATTAATGCATTTGCAGTTCCGGGAGGATATATTTATCTGACCCGCGGTATTCTGACTCAGTTGAACAATGAGGCTGAGCTTATCGGGATAATGGGACACGAGATGGGTCATATTAATGCTCGGCATACCGCAAGCCAGCAAAGCAAACAACAATTGGGGCAGATTCTTCTGATAGGAGGGATGATCGCTTCGGAAGATTTTGCACAATATGCTGAATACGCATTGCAGGGAATGCAGTTACTGTTTCTGAAATTCAGCCGTGATAATGAACGCGAAGCTGATCGCCTGGGGGTTGAATACTCATCAAAAATCAGCTATGATGCTCACAGGATGGCAGATTTCTTTCAGGTACTGAATAAAATGAGTCTGGCTAGCAGTGAGGGAGGAGTTCCGACATTCCTATCAACACATCCCGATCCCGGCGACCGCTATAATTCAGTTAATCAGAAAGCAACAGAATGGCAGGACAGTCTCAATTATCCTGTGTGGAAGGTTAATAGTGACAATTATCTTCAAATGATTGATGGCATTGTGTATGGGGAAGATCCAAGGCAGGGCTATGTGGAGGGAAATACATTCTACCATCCTGAACTCAAGTTTAAATTCACATTTCCCCAGGGATGGCAGCTGGAAAACTCACCTATCCAGGTCATGATGGGACCTCAGGATGGTAAAGCTTTAATGATTTTTACTTTTGCATCTCAAAAAACACTTGAAGAAGCTGCACAAAACACCATTAAGGAGATGGGACTCACTCTGCAGGAGAGTAAAAATACGACTGTTAACGGCATGCCGGCTCTGGCCACTATCTGCAAACAGGTCAATCAGGATCAGACAACCGGCCAGCAACAGGTTATCATGATCCTTTCCTATTATATTAATTACAACAACACCTTCTATGTCTTTCACGGCCTTTCGGTTGAAGCTGATTTCAACGCTTTCTTGCCGCTGTTGGAATCTACAATGCAAAATTTTAGCAGATTAACCGATCCATCAAAATTAAATGTAAAGCCGAAAAAAATCCTGGTCAGAAAAGTACAGCGATCAGGAACACTTGCCAGTGCATTCAGTTATTATGGAGTTAAGCAGGATCAGATGAATGAACTTGCATTGCTTAACAACATGGAACTTACAGATAAAGTACAGGTCGGTAAAATGATAAAAATTATAGGAGAATAAATAAGACTGCCGGGTTTGCATATGTAGATAAATTGTATACAAGCGAGGTTTCGGAAATCATTCTGCCCTTGATTTGTTAAAAAGAAGCTGGTTATCCTCGGATAATAGTCCTATCTTTGTATTGAATCACAAAATTTATTATATATGACTAATAATCCATTTAACGGGTACAGGTTACCACCGCAATGGAAGAAATACCTGTCAAATTTCAGGGTGATTCTTCTTGTTATTTTAGCTATAATAGTCCTGTGGACAGCATTATTCCAGGTAGGACCGGAAGAAGTCGGAGTTATCACACGCTTCGGGAAATATGTCCGGGCAGTAGATCCCGGATTGAATGTTAAAGTTCCGATTATAGAAAGAGTCTATAAAGTCCCTGTTGAAAGGCAGCAAAAACAGGAATTTGGTTTCCGGACTCTCAGAGCCGGTATTCAGACCCAATATTCCCAAGCGGGATATGAGGATGAGTCACTTATGCTCACCGGAGATCTGAATCTTGCTAACGTTGAATGGGTGGTGCAATACAGGGTTGATAATCCATACAATTATTTATTCAAGGTCAGGGACCCTGAAGGAACCCTGCGTGATATATCAGAAGCTACTATGAGGCAGATTGTCGGAGACCGGACCGTGAATGAAGTGTTAACCGTAGGAAGAACTGAAATAGCCTCCAGTGTGCATGAGGCTATCCAGATATCTTGTAACGAATACTCTCTTGGGTTTACAATAGAACAAGTTGTGCTACAGGATGTTAATCCTCCCGATCCTGTTAAGGATGCTTTTAATGCTGTGAATGAGGCACAGCAGGAAAAGGAAACACTGATCAACCAGGCTAAATCGGAATACAACAGGATCATTCCAAGGGCGAGAGGCCAGGCACAGGAAACAATACAGAAAGCTGAGGGTTATGCTGCTGAACGTGTGAATAATGCACTCGGTGAAGCTACCAGATTTGATGCTTTATACAGTGAATACATTAAAGCTCCGGATGTTACAAAGCGAAGGCTTTACCTGGAAACGCTGCAAGATGTGATACCCAAACTGGGACATAAAATCATCACGGATGAGAAAGGGAGTAACATATTGCCACTTCTTCAAATGCAGCTTAACAACAAATAATAAAAACGTAAGATCATGAAGAATAACAAAATAATAATTCAACTGAGTATTTTAATAGTGGTTATTATCATTCTGGCAGAAAGTGCTTATACCGTAAAGGAGTATGATCAGGTTGTCATTACACAATTTGGAAAACCTGTTGGGGACGCAGTAACAACGCCAGGATTAAAGTTTAAAGCACCTTTTATACAAAAGACCAATTATTTTGAAAAAAGGTATATGGAATGGGATGGAGATCCAAACCAGTTGCCCACAAGGGATAAAAAATTCATCTTTGTGGATACATATGCCCGCTGGCAAATCACTGATCCTCTTCAGTTTTTTATACGTCTCACTGATGAAAGAGGGGCACATTCACGTCTGGATGATATCATCGACGGAGAAACCCGGGATTATATTGCAAACCACAATATCGAGGAAGCAGTTCGAACGAGCAATCGTGAACCCATTCCATCAAGTGAGACTGTTGAAGAAGTGGGAGATACACTTGTAGAAATACAGGTTGGACGGCAAAGAATTCAGGAAATGATCCTTAAATCCGCTAATCAGAGAGCCAGCGATCTGGGAATTGTCATACTGGATTTTCGGTTGAAACGACTCAATTATGTTGAGGAAGTTCGTGAGCAGGTTTACCAGAGAATGCAAAGCGAACGCTTCCGTATTGCAGAACGATTCAGGTCTGAAGGGCAGGGTGAGGCTTCGAAGATAAATGGTGAGAAAGAACGTGATCTCAAAACCATTCAGTCTGAGGCTTTCCGCAGAGCTGAAGAAATAATGGGACAGGCAGATGCACGGGCTACAGCTATTTATGCCGGTGCGTATGACAAATCAGCTGCCTCAAGGAATTTATATAGTTTTGTAAAATCGATGGAAACATTTGAAATGACATTTGATTCAACTACAACTATTATCCTTTCAACGGACAGTGAATTATACAAATACCTGATTGGTCTGGAATAAACAGGTTTTCTCCTGTCTGGACCTGTCTTTGTCAATAATAAATATTGTTATTAGCGGTTATAAATATTCGCTTCCTGGATCTCTTTTAAAAAGAGTGTCGTAGGCGAATTGTAGAGATTAATGAAATCATCAGGGAAGGGTTGAGCCGGGGCATCCATCTTTGAAAACCAGGGTCTGTACGTGTGCCTCCAGGTCAGAACATAGCCTACCGGATATTTGCTGACAACCGGTAATAGCACCGATGACCACCAGTCCTGCATTCCTCTTCTTCCTCCGGTTTCACTTAATGCTGTTAGTTTATTTCTGGCTATTGCCTCCATGGTTACAAATTCCAGAGCAATGTCGAGTTCTCCTCCAAACTGTTCACCACGGTCATACATATCCAGCGAAAGCATATCAATAATATCATCGCCCGGATATCCTCTCATATATTGTTCAAGACTGGTTACCCTGTCAGTATTATAAGCATAAAGTATATTGTGAATATCTTTTTTATACCGGAAAAAATCAACGGTATAACGCCATAGGGCAGCATATTCCTCATCGGTGCAGATATTAGTACCCCACCAGAAGAATGAACCGGAATGTTCATGATAAGGTCTGAAAATAAACGGGATTGGTGTGCCGTCGTCATCCTTCAGGCTGATAAAGAAAGTGGCAAGCCTTTCCAGCCATGTATTGAAAAGATCATGATTCTTCCCTTCCGGAAGAATAGATGCAACCACCTCTTTCGAGCTAACATCCCAGGCTGTCCCGTGCTGACGTTGGCGGAGGGTGTCGGGAATTTGCATGGTCAGAGGATTATTTGCATGCCAGCTGAGGGTAATAACCCCCCCCCGCTGATAATGTACTTTAATCTGCTCAGCAATCTGCGCAAAGCTTACAGAATCAAGACTGCGTTCATTGCCCAGCTCAAGATGACCGAGCTCAAAACCTGCAACAGCAGGATAATCACCGGTGAAATCCTTTGTGTCTGACCGGTCTTTTTCATACCACCATGTCCTGCCATACATCAGATCATCCTGATGGCCGTACATTACACCCTGGTTCTGAAGCTTATATAACGAACGGAAAAGGGTTACAGTTTCTTTGGTTGCTTTTTTATCAGCCGGTGAAGGCGACCTTTCACAACTGCTGAACAGCACAACTGCTAATACTAGTACTTAGTTGCATAATTAAACGTAATTATATATATTTGCTAAATAAACAGCAAATATATGAGACAAGCAAAACAAGTAATTTTAAATAAGCATGATATAGAGACACTTACATCATGGGCAGGAAGTGCTACTATTGAAGCAAGATTCAAAGAACGAGCAAAGATAATTTTACTTGCACATGAGGGTAAGACAAACAAAGAGATTGCTAATTTTATGCATACTCGTGAAGCTACCATAGGAAAATGGAGAAGCAGATTTATCAGATCGGGCCTTACTGGATTGGAAGATATGAAAAGAACTGGTAAGCCTAAAGAATATAATTCAGCAATTGAGAGAAAGATATTGCGTTTACTTGATGAAAAGCCACCTGAGGGGTACAGTTCATGGAATGGTAATCTGATAGCTCAACATCTTGGAACGGTCAGTGATGATTTTGTATGGCGTGTCTTAAAAAAGCACGACATCCATTTACAACGCAGGCATAGTTGGTGTGTTAGTACAGATCCGGAATTTGCTTCAAAAGCTGCTGATATTGTAGGCTTATATCTTGATCCTCCAAGCAATGCAGTTGTAATTTGCGTTGATGAAAAACCTGCCATTCAGGCTTTGGAAAGAGCACAGGGATGGCTTAAACTTCCAAATGGTAAAGCGATTACCGGTTATAACCATGAGTACAAGCGTCACGGTACGATTAATTTGTATGCAGCACTTGAAATATCGACTGGTCAAATAAAAACTAACAAATTTCAAAGAAGACGTAGAAAAGAGTTCTTGACATTCATGAACGATGTTATCAAACAGTATGAAGGCCAACATATACATGTGGTTTTAGATAATTTGAGAACCCACAAACCAAAACATGATCGCTGGTTGGCCAGGCATAAGAATGTTCATTTTCATTATACTCCAACGCATGCTTCATGGTTAAACCAAGTAGAAGTCTGGTTCAGTATCCTGACAAGACATGCGTTACGCAAATCGAGTTTTTCATCTACTCAACAACTTATTGAAGCCATTGAAAAGTATTGTGTTGCATACAATAAAAACGCTAATCCATTTGAATGGAAAAAACAAAAAGTATTTCAAAGAACGCTTAAAGATAAATACGCTAATTTATGCAATTAAATACTAGTAATTATTTTAATTGTACTAATATTATTTGCTAGACTCGATAGTGTGGTTTATTGTCAAGATAGTAAACAGGATACGATACCGCCTAAAATTATTGAACTTCCAAAAGGGTGCAAATTGGTTTTGGATGCAAATATAGACCCAACAGGTTCTCTCTCACTGGAAATAATAAAGAAGATAAAAAATATTGTGCCGCGGATACAATCCCTAATACCCTTGGATAGTGTAACAATTAATTTGGCAATTAGTAGTAGTAATGTTTTGCCTTCCTTCGGAGTAGGTTCAAGGACAGTAAGTGATGACAATGGTATTCGTGTAGAGTTCTATTTCGATCCAAAAAACCCAAATTTTAATATAGAACTTATACCAAATGGTTTAGTTCACGAGTGCCATCATGCAAGTCGTCTCAGTATGCCTAATTGGCATGTTACATTACTTGAACTGATTATTATGGAAGGACTAGCAGACCATTTTATGGTTGAAGTAACTAAATGTGAACAACCACAGTGGAGCAAAGCACTCTCTGAAGATCAAATCAAACAATACTTAAAAAAAGTAAAACCAATATTATTCGAAAAACATGAATCATGGGATGAGGAATTTAATGAGAAAGTGTTTATCCCCTGGATGTTTGGAAGGTCAGGCGACAATCCTATTCCAGCTTGGACTGGTTATACTCTAGGCTGGAGAATCGTTGAAAACTATATAAAAGCTCATCCTAAAGAACTAGCTTCTTCTTTGGTATTTACTTCTGCCGAAGAAATTGCTAGTTCCACACCTGAATTGCAGGTAGATAAATAATAATAAATAATGCGCTCTAACACGCCGGTCATTACAAATAAGCTCGGCATGGTTTTTGGCATTTTCTGCTATCCAGATAGTTAAACTACATAACGATGTATCCGGATATGCGCAGCTGCACACCAATAATTCCTGTCCCGGGATAAATACCCGTCCACTTAATTAATTTGTACCGCGATACGCCTGCAACTCAATAAAAATTGTACCATGACGATAAAAACACGCATTATCCGCTCCTTGCACCTAGACAATTTATCTATATAAGTAACCTTTAAAATAGTCGAGTAGGTAAAGGGGATTTTCACCCCTAAACCTCTCACAGAACCGTACTTGAACCTCTCGATTCATACGGCTCCTCATGAAGAAAACGCTACGGAAGAAAACCATGTTCCCAATGCACAAAA
>Ga0315544_1001571_pt1 | contig 17469 bp, 25 predicted proteins | sample SalMarSW160130MG_2_FD_202543 | JGI IMG/M metagenome (GOLD analysis project Ga0315544, IMG submission 202543) | Salt marsh sediment microbial communities from the Plum Island Ecosystem LTER, Massachusetts, United States - Salt Marsh Sediment SW1601-130 ... | reverse complement strand
ACGATTTATGCTGAAATCAAATATCCATAGAGCAACATTAACCGGAACAGATCTGGATTATCAAGGGAGTATCACCATCGATGAGGACCTTCTTGAAAAAGCGGATATATTGCCGGGCGAGCAGGTTCACGTGCTGAATATCAATAATGGACAGCGTTTTGTGACTTACGCTATTGCAGGACAGCGAAGTTCCGGCACCATCTTATTAAATGGCCCAGCAGCAAGATTGGGTACGGTCGGTGATAAAGTCATAATTATATCCTATTGCCAGATTCCTGCTGAAAAGGCGAAAGATTTTCACGCAAAAATAGTATTTGTTGATGATGAAAACAGACCAAAGGAGTAGATAAGTGGAAAAAACCATATCACCACGATGTGCACAATGTGAGAGTAAAGAATGCCGTGATGGCAGGGATTGCTTTTCGAAGGACGGTAACCATAGACAATTATATCAAGACAGCGATATAGCAGAATTGCACAGGGCCGCTTCGGCAATCGAGGCAAGGTTCTATAAGAAAGAAACAAGATTGGGTGAAGTAATTCTGTTGGCTAAGCAGTTGCAATATCAAAGAATTGGTTTGGCATTTTGTATCGGTTTGAGCGAAGAAGCAAAGATTATCGATGAAATTCTTTCGAAGCATTTCGAGGTCGTGTCTGTGTGCTGTAAAGTTTGTGGAATTGACAAGAAGGATTTTGATTTGCCTCAAATTTCATCAAAAGGCCGAGAGGTTATGTGCAACCCGGCAGGTCAGGCACAGTTACTAAATGAGGAAAAAACGCAGCTTAATGTTCTGTGTGGGCTTTGTGTTGGCCATGACGCTATTTTTGCGAAGGTCTCAGACGCTCCTGTAACAACGCTTATCGCCAAGGATCGCGTATTGGCCCACAATCCAGCGGGGGCTATCTACAGTCGCTATATTCGAAAACACTTTAATGAAAACATATAGCGGAGTTGTATGATGGAGCAGACATTTAATGCAACGGAAATCAATGTCGGTTTTCACCTTGACGGTTACAGGATAGATAAAACGGCTTCGCCAATGAACAGATATACAAAATGGGATATTTTGTCAGGTAATCACTGGTGCAATCCGAAACCGGTTTGTTTCGATTCTTTGCCACAGCAAGGCTGGTTTGCGAAAGACAGATTTGATTGGGACAGAGTTAATACGACTATGGAGCGAGTTTGATATGAAAATAGCGATTGCAAGCGGCAAAGGCGGAACAGGTAAGACAACCATAGCCACAAATCTTGCTTGTTCAATTGCCCGGACCAACAAAGAGGTACAGTATCTTGACTGCGACGTTGAAGAGCCGAATGGACATATATTTTTGAAGCCTGATATAAAAGAAACACATAAGGTTACGATTGGCGTACCAGAAGTTGACAACGAATTATGTAATGGTTGCGGCAAATGCGGTCAGCTTTGTCAGTATAGTGCCATAATTTGTTTGAAAGACAAGGCGATAACCTTTGAGCAGTTATGTCATTCCTGCGGCGGATGTGAGCTTGTCTGTCCGACCGGTGCTATTAAAGAAAAACAGATAGAAATTGGGTTTCTTGATTTGGGTACCGCGGGTGATGTGAAATTTGGTCAGGGTCGACTGAAGATAGGAGACGTACGTTCACCTGCTCTGATAAAGAAGGTTAAGGAAAATGCTGCCAATAACGGCACTGTCATAATAGACGTTCCACCGGGCACTTCATGTCCTGTGGTCGAAGCAGTCAAGGGGACAAATTTTGTTCTGCTTGTCACCGAACCTACACCATTTGGTTTAAATGACCTGGAACTGGCAGTTGGGATGGTAAGGCAACTGAAACTCCCCTTTGCTGTAGCTATTAACCGTTCTGATATAGGTGATGACGGCGTGCTACAATACTGCGATAAGGAAAATATAGAGATTATCCTTGAAATACCGAATGATCGATTGATAGCAGAAGCTTATTCACAGGGGATTAAAATAATTGATGCACTACCCGCCTATGAAGAAAGGTTCTTACAGCTATACCAGAGAATCGATGCGAGGGCCGCAGTGAAATGAAAGATGATTTTGAATTCATGGGGCGGATAACCGCTGATTTAGAGGTCCGCAAGGCTGCTTGTAAAGTCCTCGGAGTTTCTGAAGATGCTGACAAGAATGATTTGAAAAAAGCCTACAGAAAAGCATCAATAAAGTACCACCCCGATCACAGTCAAGACGACGCCGATGCAGCTAAAAAATTTGTGCTCGTCAAATGTGCATATGAGCTGTTAGCCCAAGACAAGCCCTGCCCGCAATTGCTGGAGGAAATCAACACCTGGGAAGGAGTACCAGAAGACGATAAATACAAGCTGGATAATCCGTGGGGTCATTTCTTGTGGTGGCGTGATAAATTCTTTGGCTCTGAAAAGAAGAAGGGGCAAAACAGAGGTCGTTCTTGCATCTGAAAAGAGAAGATGGAAACTGCAAAGCTAACTGAAAATTTTTATGATAAGATTAAGCCGCAGTTGCACGAATGCATCGGCCGGGAATTGCGCGGGGCCAAATGTGTGCTCGATTTGGGCTGCGGCGATTGCGAGCTTGTTCAATATCTGGCTGACACCTATGGCCAGCAAGTGACAGGTATAGACGTTTCGGGCGAAAGTTTTCCAGACTATCAGAAGATTGTGAAAGCGGGCAAAAATGTCAGATGCATTCGTAAAGATGCAGCTGACCTTGGGTTTCTTTACGGAACTGTGGATGCGGTAATAATAATGTGGGCTTTGCATGAGATGAAAAATCCTCAGGCGGTTTTGCAAGAGGCCCATCGCGTTTTGCAACCAGGTGGCAAAGTACTCGTTGTTGAATTTCCGCGCAACTCATTGGCTCAAAAGTTATGGAACGAGAACTACTATACCAGCGGGGAATTAGTAGATTTTCTCCGTAAAGCCGATTTCAGAGATATCCGGGCTAAACGAATTGAACATAAACAAATCCTTTGGATGACGGGTTTTCGCAGTAAGAATTGATCTGAAAATAAAGAAACTACAGGTGTTAAAACTTATGAAACGCCAAAAGAGTTACTTGTTCAAAAATACGGTGTTTAGAGAAGGTGACGAAACAGCGAAGACCATTTTCAGTGGTCCGGGGAAGTTGGAAGTTGGACCAGCTCCTGAATTTGAAGGAAGTCTGGAAACGTTAAATCCGGAAGAAATGTTTGTTGCGGCAATTAATAATTGCCTGATGACAACATTTTTTTATTTTGTGCAGAAACTAAATGTTGAGATTTTATCGTACTATTCGGATGCCCAAGGCCGGGTTGAAAAGCAAACAGACGGGTTTCGATTTACCAACGTGGAGGTTCGAGCAAAGATTACATTACCACGACAAGAGCTTGCCGAAAAAGTTCGTGAGCTCGGAGATTTAGCTGAAAAATACTGTCTTGTTTCTCGTTCGGTAACTTGTCCTGTTCATTATGAATTGGAAGTTAAGACAAGAGGCGGATGATCATAATGATAGAGTTTGAATTTTGTGCAAATAGAAAAGGAGACAAAGAATATGCCCTGGGTAAATGAGGATATGTGTGTGGGCTGTGGTGTATGTGTTGATGAATGTCCGGTGGCGGCGATTACACAAAGAGAGGACCAGACCGCAATCATCAATGAAGACGAATGTATTCGGTGCGGAAAATGTCACGATGTATGTCCAGAGGACGCTGTTCGACACGATAGTGAAAGGATTCCACAGGAAGTTGAGGCAAACGTAGAGAAAACTAAAGGTCTTTTGAAACATTTTGAAACTCCCCAGGAGCAGCAGGCATTTCTCGAACGTATGGTTCGGTACTTTAAGAAGGAACAAAAGGTGGCTGGTCTTACTTTGGATAAAATAACTGCTATGAAGACTGACTTGGACGATGGGACAAAAACCGATATCCCGGGATAGCTTTCGGATTTATGGCGAGATTGACCCGCTGTTAAAAAAAGAGGAGTTCTTGTGAAGGAAATAGTTGTTATAAGCGGTAAAGGCGGAACGGGTAAAACAAGCATTGTAGCGTCGTTTGCAGCACTTGCGAAAAATGCGGTGTTCGCTGATTGTGACGTTGATGCGGCGGACCTATACCTGGTTTTAGAGCCTAAAATTAAGCAAACCAACGATTTTTCAGGGGGCAAACGGGCAGCTATAGTCACCGAGAAATGCATTGGGTGTGGTAAATGCCAAGACCTTTGTAGATTCAACGCTATACATTTCAATGGCCAAGCGAATGACGTGGTTGATAAGACGTTTACCATTGACCCTATTTCGTGCGAAGGCTGTAAGGTATGTGTGGAGTTTTGTCCAGTGGATGCAATTGAGTTTAGTGATTGTATAAACGGACAGTGGTTTATATCGGATACACGGTTTGGCCCTATGGTTCATGCCAAACTCGGAATCGCTGAAGAAAACAGTGGCAAACTAGTAACTGTTATTCGCAAGGAGGCGAAAGGAATAGCTACCGAAGAGAAAAAAGGCCTAATAATTGTCGATGGCTCACCTGGTATTGGCTGTCCGGTAATTGCATCGATTACAGGAGCTGATTTGGTTTTGATAGTTACTGAGCCAACGCTTTCCGGCAAGCATGATTTAGGCCGAGTTGCTGATCTGGCCGCTGGTTTTAAAATCCCCACCTTAGTCGCCATAAACAAATTTGATTTGAATCCCGACATGGGAGAGCGAATAGAGGAAAATGCCCGCAGTAGAGATATAAAAGTGGTGGGAAAAATTCGTTATGATGAGGCTTTTACAAAAGCACAAATTCTCAAGTCAACAGTGCTGGAATATACCGGTGGTGCAGTATCAGAAGATGTAAAAGCCTTATGGAGAAATGTCACCTATGCCCTTGGTTAGAGGCAATTTGCAAATGATAACAGAGAAACAGTCACGGTTTGATTTTGACTTATTGGCTGATAAATATGACTCGTGGTACGAAAGTGCCAGAGGTAAGAAATTACTGGAAGTTGGCTGCGGTACCGGCCATTGGAGTCAGTTTTTCAGTGAGTGTGGTTTTGAGGTTACAGGTGTTGATATTTCTGAGCGGATGATAAACATAGCTCGAGCGAAAAGCATTCCAAACAGCTTGTTTCAGATAGCTGATGGACATTCTTTGCCGTTTGAAGATAGCAGTTTCGACGTTACAGCAGCTATTACAACCTTGGAGTTTGTTCGCGATGCCGAGGCAGTGGTACGAGAGATGGTACGCTGCACTCGTAAGCCAAGAGGGCGGCTGTTGATAGGCGTATTGAATGAATTGGCTCCACTGAACTATAATAGAAAACAAAGACCTGAATCGCCATATATAAAGACTCGATTGTTTTCTCCAAGAGAGCTAAAGCAACTTTTAGTACGGTACGGCGAAGCTTGTGTGGTTGCCGCTGGGTTTATTCCCAAACAAAAACATCTTTTACCATTAGCACCATTGCTCGACACAGTTGGCCGATTTTTCCATATCCCATACGGAGCTTTTATTGCAGCGGAGGTGAGATTATGAAAGTACAGGCAGAAGTGAGTTTATATCCATTGCGCCAAAATGATTTGACCAAACCGATCCAGCAATTTGTGAAAGTGATGGAGAGCAATAATCTAAAGGTTAAGACCGGCGCAATGAGTAGTCTCATTGCAGGAGACAGCCAAGCGGTTTTCGAAAACTTGCAAAAGGCCTTTGAGCAAGCCGCTCAAAGGTATGAGATAGTAATGACCGCAAAGATATCCAATGCATGCCCCGAAGTTAATCAACACAAATAGATTTTTTAAGAAAACGGAGATGAACTATGGCAAGAGAAAGTACCACATTTCAGATTGATGAAGACAAGCAAAAACAAATGCAGGTTGAACAGGAGCAAATTCGGCAGAGAGTCAAACAAATAAGACACCAAATACTTGTACTCAGCGGCAAAGGGGGCGTTGGTAAAAGTACCGTGGCAGTAAATCTTGCGGTTTCACTGGCACTTGCTGGTAAGAAAGTGGGGCTGCTTGACATTGACATACATGGTCCAAGCATCCCGAAGATTCTAAACCTTGAAGGAAAGGCTATCCAGGCGGCAGGAGATGTGATTTTGCCCGTTGAAATGTTGGAAAATCTCAAAGTTATGTCCATAGGCTTCCTGCTGCGAGGAAGTAGCGATGCTGTAATATGGAGAGGCCCAATGAAATATCAGATGATAAAGCAATTCTTAAAGGATGTGCAATGGGGCAACTTGGACTTTCTGATCGTTGACAGCCCACCTGGTACAGGTGATGAGCCGCTCTCGGTTGTCCAGCTTTTGGAAAATGCTGACGGTGCAATTATAATTACCACGCCCCAGGAAGTGGCACTATCTGATGTTCGAAGATGCATCACCTTTTGCCGCAATCTCAAACTACCTGTTCTCGGTGTATTGGAAAATATGAGTGGTTTTGTTTGCCCGAAGTGCGGCCAGAGAACTGATGTGTTCAAGTCCGGCGGCGGTGAAATTATGGCTGGCCAAATGGATGTGCCTTTCCTGGGCCGGATTCCCATAGACCCACAAATTGTAGAGGCCTGCGATTCCGGCAGACCATTTGTATATCACTACAACCAAAGTCAAACGGCAAAAGCTTTCGAAAAAACATTGAATCCTATTCTCGAGTTTGATAGCAATGCTCGGAAATTAATCGAAACACAATCTTTACAAACTTTACAAACAGGAGATAAGAGAATGCGCATAGCAATTCCATTAGCCCAAGGTAGGCTGAGCCTTCACTTCGGTCATTGCGAAGAATTCGCATTGGTGGATGTTGATGAGCAGACCAAAGAGATTTCCAATATTGTTAAGTTACAACCGCCCGCTCACCAACCGGGTGTACTACCGCAATGGCTCAATGAGCAGCAAGCCGATATTATTATAGCTGGTGGCATGGGCCAGCGTGCACAACAGCTTTTTACCCAGAATAATATCAAAGTTGTGATAGGTGCATCGGATAGTTCACCTGAAGAGCTTGTATCGGCTTATTTGGAAAACAGACTTGAAACAGGAGACAATATCTGTGATCACTGAAATGCGGTGAACGATTATGAAAGTTCTAATCTGTGGTAAAGGTGGGTGCGGCAAAAGTACAGTGGTAGCCCTTTTGGCTAAAGAACTGGCCAGGAGGGGAAATAAGGTCCTAGTGATTGATAGCGATGAGTCAAATATCGGGCTTCACCATCGCTTGGGAATAGCTAAGCCAGAGGATTTTATGAATTACTTTGGTGGTAAAAAGGTCCTGTTTGAAAAAACCAAAAATATGACAGGCAGATGGAAATTGGATGATCTGCCAGAAGATTATTTATCCGAGAAGGGAAATGTTCGACTTTTGTCTATGGGAAAAATTTACGAATTCGGTGAAGGATGCGCCTGTCCCATTAATGCGCTTTCTTCAAAGCTTCTAGAGATTCTTGATTTAGCAGATAAGGAATTTATGATCGCAGACACCGATGCCGGCATAGAGCATTTTGGCAGAGGTGTAGAAAAGGGTGTCGATTCACTTGTTGTCATCATCGAGCCATCCCAAGATTCTATACTTTTGGCTCAAAAGATATCCAAGCTGGGAAAGCAAGCTGGTAAGTCAACGTATTTAGTGCTCAACAGAGTCAATCATGAATCAGAAAAGCTGCTCTTGGAATCGGTAGACAAAAAGAAGGTAATAGCTACTATTCCTGAAAGCAGGGACGTATTTATGTCAGGCCTCGCTGGCAAGGAGCTTAAAATATCCTTTGAGGGAATTAAACAACTTGCTGACAGGCTGGAATCTGACAAAAGAAAAATTCAAGCTAAGTTAACATAGGTAGAGGAAAGGACCAAAAAATGTGTCTTGCAAATATTTATCAAAACGGCAAGGCTTCTAAGCCACTGATAAAAAGCGTTGCTTATCTTAGAATCGATGGCAACCGGATAGTAGCAGAGAACCTTGCGGGAGAAAGTCTGGTTTGTCAAGCGAAAATAAGAGAGATAGACTTTATGAACTCTGACATTATTGTGGAAGAACTGGCTGATGAAAAGGAGAAGGATTTAAAGAAGTAAAACGGTCTACAGAAAATTTTGCTAACTTGAAGCTGAGAAATGTAGGGAGTGACAATAAAAAGGAAAAAATAAAAATGATTGGCCAAACTCAAAAACCGATAGAAGAAATTCTTGAATATTTAGAGGGCAAGGAAAAGGTTGTTCTCGTTGGGTGCGGAGGATGCGCTACGGTTTTTCATACCGGCGGTGAGACCGAAGTAAAAGAAATGGCGAAAACGCTTACTGAAACAGGAAAACAGGTTTTAGCAGCTGTTGCGCCGCCCTTCGGAGAATTTACCTGTTATGCTCCGTGGAGTAAAACTCGTTTGAGTCAATATCGAAAACAAATCGAAGAATCTGATGCTATCCTGATGTTGACATGTGGCGATGGACTTCAAGTTGTGAGGGAGTTAATTCTGGAAGAAGAGTTTGAACTTACAAAGCCCATTTATCCGGCGACAAATCCAATAGGGCACATGGGAGGAGGCCCGACTCTATTCAAAGAGAAATGTCAACAATGTGGAGAATGTGAACTTGGTAAATTCGCTGGAATTTGTCCTTTAACCCAATGTGCTAAAGGATTGTTAAATGGACCGTGCGGAGGAAGTAAAAATGGAAAATGTGAAGTAGATCCTGAACGTGACTGTGCTTGGATAAAGATTTATGAACGTTTAAAAGCGCTGGGTGAGTTGGAGAAGATGAAAAAGATAGTGGGCCCCAAGGATTGGAGCAAGATGACCCGGCCTCGAGAAATCGAAGTTGCACCACTTGAGATGAACTAATGTTTTAGTCGAAACTTAAGAAGAGAGGGGTAAATATATATGAGTAATGATCCACTAACGCCATATGGTAACAAACCAATGGTTACACCTATTGTCAACGCAATCAATTATGAATACAGTTCTTTCGAAGTGCTGCGGCAGATTACAGATGGTGAAATAGATGGCTATACCTATCATAGAGACGACAATCCAACAGTCCGAGCGGTAGAGAAGAAAATAGCTGCATTGGAGGTAGCTGAGGATTGCATTATTTGCACTTCAGGGATGGCCGCCTGCACGATGGTGTATTTAACATATCTTAGCACAGGTGATAACCTGATAATATTTTATGACGTGTATGGCGCTCATTATAAGGTTTCACTTCTCTTGGAACGGTTGGGCATCGATATAACATGGCTTGATACTCACGCAGGCCATAAAATCGCAGAGCATATCAAACCAAATACAAAAATAATATTTTGTGAAAGTCCAAGTAATCCTTTATGCAAAGTTTTGGATATAGCTGCCTTGCGCAAGGAGGCTGATAAGGTAAATGCTCTTTTAGTAGTAGATAATACTTTTGCCACTCCATATCACCAGAAACCACTTCTGCTTGGTGCTGATATTGTAATACATAGTGCAACAAAGGGGTTGGGAGGACATAACGACCTTATGGCGGGCGCCATAGCTGGCTCGAAGAAGCATTACGATAATCTATGGTTTACCCGCCAGGCTATTGGGACAACTTTAGATGCTTATTCAGGATCGCTGCTGGAACGAGGGCTTAAAACCTTCGAGCTCCGAGCGGGAAAAATGGCCGCAAATGCTATGGCTGTAGCGAAGTATTTGTCCAGCCATCCAAAAGTTTCTCGGGTTTACTACCCAGGCTTGAAGAAGGATCCAGGGCACTCAATTGCTACTAAACAAATGCGTAATGGATTCGGTGGAGTTTTAGCATTTGATGTCGGCAGAAACCAGGAAGATGCTAAAAAGTTCATAAGCGAGCTTAAAGCTATATATCATGCTGTAAGTTTAGGAGCAACTGAATCACTGATTTGTATACCATACCTTACGACGCTGCTTTATATGCCGCCAGAACGCCGAACTGTTTTCGGAGTACAGCCTAATACGGTTCGTCTCTCAGCTGGAATTGAAAAAACCAAGATACTGCTTGAAGATTTGGAACAAGCATTGAATAAATTAGAAGTCAAGCCTGAGCCAAAGACCAGCATTGATGTTGTGCAAAAGAGCTCGAAGAAGAAAGGAAGTGACTATGCCAACGTACGAATATAAGTGCCAAGATTGTGGCTGCACATTTGAAAAGTTCCAAAGTATGAAGGACAGACCCGTTGCAAAATGTCCAACCTGCGGAGGTAAAGTTCAGCGATTGATCGGCACCGGAGCGGGTGTGATTTTCAAAGGTTCAGGTTTTTATGCAACAGATTACGCAAAAACCAATTCTCCAGTTTGTGGCCGAGACAAACCTTGTTGTGGCCGTGATACACCATGCGACAAAAGGCCGTGTGAATCTTAATCAAGCACCTAAAAAGTTCTAAATTGATGGAACGAATATGAGCATTGCAGAAAATTATGCAAGACTACGGGAAGAAATTCCAGCAGATGTGACCATAGTTATATCCTGTAAGACAAGAGCAGCAGAAGAAATAGAAGAGGCAATCGATGCCGGGGCTACAGATATTGGTGAAAATTACGTTCAGGAAGCCGGGCAAATGTACAGTGTTTTAAGGGAAAATGCCGCTAAAGTTAGATGGCACATGATAGGTCCTTTACAGACGAACAAAATAAATAAGGCCTTAAGAGTCTTTGATGCTATTCAAACTGTTGACTCTCTGGTGAAAGCAGAAGCTATTGATAAAAGGGTAGAAAGAGCGAAGAGGAAAATAGTTCCGGTTTTCATAGAGATTAATATTGGCAGCGAGGATTCCAAGGCTGGTATAAGACCCGATGAGCACGAGCCTTTTGAAGAATATATGGAAAAATTGGTTAGGGATATGTCCCAACTTGAGTACTTACGAGTTGAAGGTCTGATGACAATGGGACCTCGCTTTGGAAATCCCGAAGATACCAGGCCGTATTTTGCAAGGACGAGAAGGATATTCGAAAAAATCAAAGAGCTTGATCTTCCAAACATAGATATGAAATATCTGTCTATGGGTATGACAAATTCGTACAGGGTCGCCATAGAAGAAGGCTCCAATATGGTTAGAATAGGAACAGCAATATTTGGAGAAAGAAAATACAAGTAGAGTAAATGGCGGAAGAGCTATCTTTTAAAGATTATGTAATAGTTTCTTGTGGGACGCTTGCCCCGGAGTTGAACTATCTAAGAAAGCAAGGTTTTTTAGATGCCAGGAAAATTGTTTATACAACACCTGGGCGGCACGAGGTTCTTAAAGAGCTTGAAAGCCAGTTGATACAAAAAATAACCACCGCTAAGCAGCACTCCAAAAAAATCATAATAGTTTATGGCGGCAAATTCTGCTATGTAAATGTCGACAATCCCTACAGAACTATGGATACGATAATACAGGAGCAGGCAGCTGGAATTTCAATTTCCAGAATAAATGCGACTCACTGCATGGATATGTTAGCCAGCGAAAGACAAAGAAATGAAATCAGCGAGGGTAAAAAGATTTGGTGGCTTACGCCGGGATGGATAATCTACCGTAACCATGTCTTTCAGGATTGGGATAAAGGCAAAGCCAATGAGAATTTTCCTCAACATACCGGAGGTGCTGTATTATTAGACGGCATAGACTTTTGGGATAAATATTGCCAGGAGCATCCTGAGAGGATCCTTGAATTCTCTGACTGGATGGGAATTGAAATTCGACCCCATAAAATTACCCTGGATAGATTAAAAAATCTTCTTTCAGATTGTGTCATTTCAGATTTGGAAAAAAAACTTTCCGAACTGAAAAGCAGATTGCCCGCCCATTCACTAAAACCACCGATGATACAGAAATTGGAGGATCTCGAGGAAAAACTGGAAGATGCAAAGAGAGCAAGGCAGTCTGCCTTATAACCAGCATGGTTTTCAAAAAGCAGGGTGCAAACAAAGACATGAAGAGATGGGAAAAGGAGGACGGAGTTAAATTTTTAAGAAAAGTTGGACTTCAGCCTGGCCAAACAGTCCTCGATTTTGGCTGCGGAGCGGGTCATTACACCGTCCCGGCGGCATTTGTCGTAGGAAGCAAAGGCATAGTTTATGCGGTAGACAAAGAACAACAAACTATAAACGAACTGCAACAAAAAGCCAGAGCTAATAATTTAAAAAACGTAAGGATAATAAAAACTTCGGGGCAAACAACACTGGATTTCGAAAGAGAATCAATCGATGTAGTTTTATTCTATGATGTCCTTCATTATCTTGGCAAACACGATAGGAAAAAGCTCTACCAGGAAGCTCAGCGTGTTTTGAAACAAGATGGTTTACTTTCCGTTTATCCCAAGCATACCGTGGGGGATGATCCCATACAGGAGTTCAGAAAGTTAAATTTAAATGACGTGAAGAGGGAAATCGAAAACTCAGATTTTTATTTCGAAGAGAGATATTGCGGCGCTATAAGCCATGATGACAGTCTTAATCAAGGTTGCGTTTTGAACTTTAGAAAAAATGAAGATCACAATTGTATATGACAATGAGGCAAATCCAGGCTTAAAATCGGGATGGGGTTTCTCCTGCCTGATAGAAGCAAAAGAAAAAATTCTATTTGATACAGGCGACAGCGGTGAAAATTTGATTTATAACCTCAGACAATTAAACATTCAGCCAGAAAGTGTTGCTGCCGTTGTCATCTCACATAATCATTGGGATCATACCGGTGGACTAAAAGAATTCTTAGAACTAAACAACAATGCTAAAGTTTTTCGTCCGAAATCTTTCTCAAAGCCGACAGAAATATCCCCAGGAGTTTACTCAACCGGTGCTCTCGGAAAACTTATCAAAGAGCAGTCTCTGGTAGTAAATACTGAGAAGGGAAATTTGGTTATAACCGGCTGCGCTCATCCAGGTCTGGGAAAGATAATTAACGAGGCAAAGCAGCTCGGTGAAATCTATGGTCTTATAGGAGGCTTTCATGGCTTTTCGAAACTTGAAAAGCTTCAAGAGATTGAACTAATTGCCCCGTGTCATTGTACGCAGCATAAGCAGGAAATGAAAGAAAAGTATCCTGCTCAGTTCAAGGGAATAAAAGCAGGCAGTATTATCGAGATTTGAAAGCGTGGAGGATAATATGGCAAATTTTGTTGACTGGTTAGCAGGAAGAAAATCTATGGAATACGGTGAAGGCGAAGGGTTAGAGCTGGCACTTAGAACAGCAGAAGAATTTGATGGAAGGACATTCAAGTGCAGAGGAAGAGGAGCAAGACATTCCAGGACCTCTTATGAAGAGATTCTAAGATTTATTCAAAAGGAATTACCAGATTATTACAACTACACCACAAGGGTGAAAAAATACATTGACAGAAGAGGAATTCCACAAGTCCAAATAGAAATCGCTGGAAGTATGGGATTGTCAAGACAATTGAACAGATACAATCCATTGGATATGGCCTTTTTCATAAAAACAGAAAGTCCTGCCCCCTCTCGAGGCCGACAGTTTAGTTGAAAGGTATGATGAAAAATGCTTGTGCCCTAGAATGGTTGGCACTTCAGGTGGTTTTTTAAATGATCAGTATCAATACGTAATAGGTAAGCTGAAAACCAAAAAGAATAAGAACCACTCCGCAAATGACCTGAAAAGCTCTGAGCCATTTGGCCGGCTTAAATAACTTCCTTGGAATGATACCCATTAAAGTCCCCAATACTATAGGAGCAATCGCGGTACCTGCGGCAAACACGGCTGCATACAGAATACCTGATAAAACGGCGTTTTCTGCAATGCAGGCGATATAGGTGAGGATTGCCACATAAGGAACACAAGGAGCAATGCCCATCAAAAAACCAAATAAAAACATACTTGTAGTACCTTTATCTAAGATGCTCTTTCCAATGTCTATCTTAAAGCCTTTGCCCAAGATGATAAGAATGCCTATTGTTATCATAAAGCTGGCTGAAACTAAATAGAGCCATCCGGACTTTTGGGGTGGGAAAAATTGATTAATGAAACTGAAGGCTACGGTTGCAAGCCCACCCAGAATGGCAAGTGCTAAAAGCCTTCCGATTGAAAAAACCAACCCGACTTTTAAACCACCCTTCCAATTTGTCTTTGTGCCCCCAATATAAGGCAAAAGTAATGGAGCAGTATAAGTCAGACACGGACCCCATCCCATTGTAAAACCAGCTAATAGTAATCTTAGAGCGTTAGAAAGCATCTTTTATTGTTATCTTTTTCCCTGCTCCCGAAAGAATAAAGTCTTTTCCATATGTTTTTTCAAAATGTTTCCTGGCAAGGTCACCTGAACAATGACAAGGAGCCACTTTCTTGACCTTTTGCTGTTTTACTCCATTGACAATCTCCTTTATCTGCCAGCTATTCATCCAGCACAAATGAAAGCCCCCCAATGCTAAATACACATCGGTTTTGAGCATCTCTTTTGCCTTTTTAACTATATTCACAACCCCTGGATGAGCACAACCTGTAATTACTACCAAGCCCTTGGATGTTTTTATTACAAGGGACTGCTCTTTTATAAAGCCCCCTAATTCGCCGGTAGAATACACATTTTTACAAATTTTCACTGCCTTGTGAACTTCTACCAACTTAGCACCTGCTTTTGTAACCGTATCTTTGACACTTTGTGGCAGGGTTCTTGGCATATAAACGATAACTTCAGGATTAACCTTTAAGAAATCGCTTAATCCACCGATATGGTCATAGTGGATATGAGAAAGAACTATTATATCTATCGTCTTAAGGTCAATTCCTAGTTTCCTCATATTGGCAAGAAGTACAGAACTCTCACCGCCAACATCAAAAAGAATTGTTTTCTCCGTCCCTTCTACGTAGCAGGAAAAACCCCATCTGGTATCTAGGCCTTTCTTGAAAGGGTTATTATCATAAACTATAGTAAGGCTTAAATCATTACTGTCGGAATTGGGTTCTGCCACTTCCTCTTGGGACATCGCAGAAGCACAAAGTGCTAATAATATGACAGATATAAGGATTAAATTTAACACCTTTAGCTTATGCATTCTTACATCCCCATAATCAAAATACGTCAGGTTCAGCCTATTCTTACTATATACAATGTTTCTATCGAAAAATTACCTGAGCCTTTTCCATCATCTGAGACTTTACTTGAATTTATTGCAATCGTTATTTGTTCAAAGGTTTATTCTCCAGGATTATATGAGGTATCATAATGATTATAAACTCAACTGTGATAACCAAGTTGTATATGGATTGTGTGAAAATTGCAAAGCCAACAAGTGCTATCCATATACCGTAATCCAGCGGATTTTTAATATATCTATATAGAGATTTTCTTACGACCGGCACGTTTACTTCAAAGAAATTCAAACACAGCGCCCTTTTTAACCCCAACAACCGAAACGCCCAGCAAGCCAGCGTAAAGCCGGCAATCAGCAAAATTAATCCTACGTATTTTAAGATAATACTGCTGTGAAATACAGGATACTTTCCGAATTGCAGATAAACTATCAGGCAGAATGTAATCACCCAAAAAGTACCGGTGGTTATCATGTGAATGCGAAAGGCATTCTTCCCGAACCACTTGGAAAGTCTCCTGCCTTTCAATTGTAGAATTAAGTTTACAGACTCAACGAAAATGGCCAGAAAGGCAAATATTAAGCTTAAGAAAAATATTTTTTTCATGTCTTTATCACTTCGCCTGCTCCTGCTCCAACGCACTTAGCAGAAACTTTACTAGAAACTTCAATTCCAGTCACTTTTACTTGACCGAAATATTTTGAGAAAACTTCTCTACTTGCCTTTATTTTTACAGATTTTCTGGGCCGACTCATACTTCTGTCATTACTCTTACGTGAATACAAGTGCTGCCGTTTGCAAAGCCGTTTCCTTTGCTATTTTTCAATTCCTTGCTACAGCACCCGAATATGTAAACGAATGTTGTTTCATTTTAATCCATTTCCCTTCATCGGTACCAATTAAGTTACCGCATCGGCATTTGATTTTATCTCCATCTCGAATCGAGTTATCTTCGACTATTCTATACTTCCAACAGTGCCATAATATCCCTTTTCCAATCTTCAGGTATCTAAATATTTTCTTACTACATTTAGCGCATTTTACTATTATCATTTTTACTTATATTTTAAACCTGAGTCGGCCAAAACTTACATTCTACTCAGACCAACGGCCACAATTTCCAAGACTAAAGCCCTAAACTCTCAGATATATCCTGCATTGCTTTAAGAACAATTTCTATGTGCTCGGTCAGTGTTACACCAAGTTCCTCAGCTCCTTGCTCGATCATTTTTCTGTCCGCCCCGGAGGCAAAAGATTTCTCTTTCCACTTTTTCATAATTGATTGAACACTAACATCTGCCAACTTCTTCGATGGCCGAACAAGTGCCACGGCAACTATCAAACCCGTAAGTTCATCAACGGCGAAAATACACTTCTTCAAAAACGTATCGTGACTAATGCCAGTGTGCTCGGCATGTGCCAAAATAGCCTCTGTCAACTCCTCAGAGTATCCTTGCTCCCTCAGGTACGATACTCCTTTAAAGGGATGGTCTTTCAGGTCAGGGTACTTTTCATAATCAAAGTCGTGAAGCAGGCCCACAATACCCCACTTATCAGGATCGGCCCTGAATTTAATGGCGTATGCTCTCATCGCAGCCTCAACAGCGTAGGCGTGTTTTCTCAGGTTCTTGTTCGTAGTCCAATCCTCTAAAATCTGCTGTGCTTTGCTTCTATCAGGCCAGATGTCCATGATATGATTCCTCTATTGTCTTGTTTTCCAAAACAATGCAGGCCGCTTATTTTTACTAACGACCTTACCGTATCAAGGCACAGCCCGCAACCAAAAAACTGGACTGTAATACTCCTGTCATATAAGCTATGCAAGATGACCGAAAATATTATTACTTACACTTCAGGAGCATAACGATGGGTCTTACGCGAAGAAACCTTATTGGGATAAGTTTTCACCAAGCTATCCCTACAGCGGTACACAAATTGACGACAAACGATAAGCATTGCCACTTTATTGGCAGGGCCCGGCAGAGTGAGCCCTTTTATATCCCCGCGGAGCATATAAGCTGTCCTTTAGCCAGGTTCCACATGGGAATTGAGAAACCAGACCTTAAAAGTTTAGCTCAGACGCTGGTGGGCTGGACCGACGCCGTGGATCAAGACACAGGGCTTAAGTTTCTTAACTTAGCATACCGCATGAACCAGCGCTTCAAATACATTGCTTACTTCGCCTATCCAGAGAACGGCCTCAAACCGGATGTGATAATAAGAATTTGTAACCCAGAAAAAATTCAACAAATAATCCAAAGGTATTCATCTCTGACCGGTGAAAGAGCGGATTCTCCTATTTCAGGCATTGGGGCTGCGTGTGGTGAATGTACAGCGTACGTTCTAATGAGAGGATTACCAACGGTTTCGGTCGGTTGTAATGGCTCAAGGCCAGGCATAAACTTGGAAGCCAATGAGCTGCTATTGGCAGCACCATTCGGCTCCAAGATGTCCCAGTTGATGATAAAGGCAAGATAGATAGATTACGAACTATAAAATGCTGATGCTGACTGGGCTGTG
>Ga0315544_1001555_pt1 | contig 17577 bp, 13 predicted proteins | sample SalMarSW160130MG_2_FD_202543 | JGI IMG/M metagenome (GOLD analysis project Ga0315544, IMG submission 202543) | Salt marsh sediment microbial communities from the Plum Island Ecosystem LTER, Massachusetts, United States - Salt Marsh Sediment SW1601-130 ... | reverse complement strand
GTCCGTTGCCCGATGTCGTTACCGGATGTCCGTTGCCCGATGTCGTTCCGGACAACTCCGGTGTCGTTACCGGATGCCTGTTGCCCGATGTCTTCTCGGAAATTTGCGTCGTGGTTGCAGGTTTGCCCTTTTGAATTGGTGGTCAATGGACCGCGAACTCAATTAGCCTTTAGCTTTCGCATACCAGTCGGGGTCCCTTGCCAGTTTCTCTCTTGCCTCGGTGGTCATCATCTCAAAGGCAGGATGCGTACTCTCCCACGCCCGTTCGGTAAATGGGCTGTTGCGCATCTTCTCGACCTCAGGTGCTACTTCGTCAAAGTAGCTGCCGTAGATATGAAGTGAATCGCTTATATCGACATATCTGCCCACCCTCACCGGCTCACCTTTTCTTTGTGAAATTTGCTCGGCAATCATTCTCTGCAGGAAGGTTATGGCATAGACATTCATAAACCAGGCTTTATACAAATCTCGGCTGCGCCAATGAGTATTCATATTAAGTGACAGCTCGCCCGCCTTGTTGGAAACCAGCCGACACCATATCCGCTGAAGACACGGTGGGTCTGCGGTCTTCGGGTCGGCGGTTGGCATCCACGTTATCGCCTGCGCCCTTCGCGTGTGTGTTACCTCTGACAGAGCATCAATAATATATTGTATCTGGTTCACCTCTTTGAATGGCTTGCGTGTTTTTGGGTTTCTGATGTCCTCTACCGGCGAGTATGCAAATAGCCGCTGATGATAGGTGTATGTCCACTTGCCGCCGGCAGGGTCAATCCAGTGGTCATGGATACCGTTGACCACCTCCTGCCGATACGCTTCGAGTTCTTCCGGGCCGCCCGGAAAATTCTTATGAATCCTCGGCTCGGCAAATGGATTATTAACTGTAATTATAACTGTCGCATCTTTGCTCGGCGGGTCTTCTGCTTTATCATACTGAGTCTTAATCTCAAGACCGTTATCCCAAACAGCCAAAACAGCTTTCTCCCACGCCTCTGGCAGTGATTTTGCGACGATGAATAATACCGGTATGTCGGCAATTACCATCGATGTCGTCATCAGTCTTCCTCTTTGATAGTGTAGGGCGTCGTGTTCGGCCGGGGTTTAGTAAATTGCGTCAGGTCAAGCTCCTGGTCAGTTATCCTGTACCTCTGCCTGAACCGCTCAGGCATCTGGTTTAGGGCCCTTCTGGCTTTGTAGTCGTAGATACTGCCCGGCCATCGTCCCGTAATTTGACGGCATGTTTCAACCATAAGATTGTAACCCGTCATTGGCAGCCTTCCGATGCTGCGTCCGGTAGGAATCATGGCAAGAAGTTGCTCTGCTTCAATCTGCTCGGTTTCATCAAGCTGGGTAAAGTAGAATGTTACCGGTTCGGCCTTCTGTAGTTGCGGCTCATTCGGCTGGGTTGATTCATTAGGTTCGGAAACCGTAGGTGCCTGCGACTGGGCCGGTTGGCTGGTGAGGTCTTTAGTGTTAGGTTCAGCCAGCAGCTCTTTCCTGTCCTTTTCGACCATATCATAGAAAGTTACCTCGGGGTGCTGTGCTTCTTCTATACCCGACCGCATCCACATAACAAAAGCACCTATCGCCACAACTACGACCAAAACGCCCGCTACCTTAAGCCAGAATGTATTCATAACTGTATCCTGCCTTTCGAACATCAATCGTTGATTATTGATAACCGATTGTTTATAATTGATTTTAGCGTTTGGTATACTTTTATCAAGAGTAAATAGTCAGCAGGAGACTGTCAATTTCAAATGTTCACAGGGCTTATAGAGATGCTTTGCATAGTAAAGTCGGTACGACACGCTGTCGGCTCGATGCAACTAACTGTGGATTTAGGCAAACTCGCCGACGAAACTAAAGTCGGTGACAGCATTGCCATAAACGGCGTTTGCCTGACCGTGGCCCAACTTACGGGCAGTGTTGCCGTCTTTGACGTCAGCCCTGAGACATCAAGGAAATCGGCCCTGGGTAAGTTGAAAGCCGGCTCGCAGGTCAATGTTGAACGAGCCATCAAAGCCGGCGACCGCCTCGGCGGCCACATCGTCACCGGCCACATCGACGGCACCGCAACAATCACCGCGGTCCACAAACAGGACAGGTTCTGGAATATAAAATTCTCAGCCCCTTCAATGCTGCTGGACCAGATGGTTGTCAAAGGCTCAGTTGCTGTCGACGGGATATCGCTGACAATCGCAAGCCTGGATAAAGGCAGTTTTAGCGCCGCCATAATACCTGAAACGCTAAAAAAAACTACGCTCGGCAAAACAAAAATCGGTGACTCCGTAAATATCGAAACCGACATAATCGCAAAAACTGTAAAAAAACAGCTTGAAAATATGCCCGGACAGCAACAAAAACTAACAGTAGAAAGATTAAAAGAATTAGGTTTTTAAAAGGGTAATGAGCAAGACCAGCGACAATTCGATAGCTAATCAACCTGTAATAGGCATAACTATGGGCGACCCAGCCGGCATCGGACCGGAGATTATCATAAAGGCCCTCGCTGAACCATCCATACGCCGAGCCGCAAAATTTATTATCTTCGGTATGGATGAACAGCTTCGCTACGCCGCCGGCAAGGCTGAAATCGAACCATTCTGGGGCCGACACCAGCACGAAAAAATCAGCAGAGATTATCCATATAAAGTCGTTGTCGCAGACTACGACGACTATTCCATACCCCCTTGGATTAACAGTCCCAGTAGAGTTGCCGGCGAGGCATCCATAAGGTTCTGTCTGGATGCCATCGATGCAGCCCAGGCTGGTATAATAGATGCGGTAGTAACAGCACCCATCAGCAAAACAAGCTGGAAGTTGGCCGGTGCCACCTGGCCGGGCCATACCGAGATGTTGGCCGACCGCTGCAGGTCCCCCCGAAAAGCGATGATGTTTGTTGCCGGGCCGCTGAAGATGGCTCTTGCCACAATTCACGAGCCGCTGTTCGAAGTTCGTCATAAATTTACCATCGGCTGTGTGTTCGAACCGATAGATTTATTAAACACTGCATTGAAAGAGTACTTTCACCTTGAAAACCCAAGCATCGGCGTAGCGGCATTAAATCCGCATGCCGGTGAAAACGGGCAATTCGGCGATGAAGAGCAGCGGATAATCTCGCCAGCAATTTTATTGGCGCAGGAAGTAGGGATAAACTGCGCCGGCCCATTCCCAGCCGATACCCTCTTTTTGCGAGCCGCTCACGGCGAATTCGACGCTGTTGTGGCAATGTACCACGACCAGGGTATGATACCCGTAAAACTGCTCGCGTTCGAGCAGGCGGTCAACATCACAATCGGCATACCTATCATCAGAACATCACCAGCCCATGGAACTGCCTTCGATATCGCCGGCAAAAATCTTGCCAACCCAGCCAGCATGAAATCAGCAATAACTACAGCTGTCCAGATGGCCACAACAAAAAAGAATTTGGAATTGCCTGCCCCCGCGTCTTCCAACGCAAGTCAGGGCGGCGGGAAAGTTTAGTTCTAATGCAGACTAAACGCCAAATCCAGCAGTTGCTTACCTCTGCAGGTATCACTGCAAATAAACGCCTCGGCCAGAATTTCCTCATCGACCTGAACCTTATGCGCCTGCTGGTAGATTCAGCAAATATCAGCAGCAGCGACATTGTGCTCGAGGTTGGATGCGGCACAGGGTCACTAACAGAAGAATTAGCCCGCCTCGCCGGCGAAACAATAGCCGTCGAGATCGACACTAACCTCGCAAAAATCGCAAAAAAACAACTCACTGGTGTTGACACCTGCGGTGTCGTTTCCGCACGTCTGGAGCCCGATGTTGTTTCGGAAAACGTCACTATTCTCAATACCGACATTCTCGAAAACAAAAACACCATCAGCCAAATCGTCACAGAATCACTTCAGACAGCCCGCAAGAAACAGTCGGGCCGCTTTCTATTAGTCGCGAATCTGCCTTACAATGTCGCCTCCGCGGTAATGATAAATTTGGTTACGGGCCCGATTACAACGGATGCTATGTATGTCACTATTCAGAAAGAAGTGGCGAACCGAATGACAGCCGCACCCGGCAGCAGTGATTACGGAACGTTAAGCATTTTCCTCGGCGCTACCGGCAGTCTAAAAACAATAAGGACTCTGAAGCCGACTGTCTTTTGGCCCCAACCGCAGGTAGCCTCGGCAATGATAAGCTTTGTCCGCAAAGAGGAAAAGGCAGGCCGGATTAAGAACTTCAAATTCTTCAGCGACGTCGTAAATCTCTTTATGCAGCACCGCCGAAAGATGTTAAAGGCCTGCACAAAATTCGCCACCGGTCCCTTAGGGAAAATCAGCAATTGGCCCCAAATCTTTGAGCAATGTTCCATCGACCCTCGGAAACGCGGCGAACAGCTCTCACCGGAAAACTACATCGCTATCACAAACCTGCTTGTCCTGAGCTTGTCGAAGGGTGCTGTGAACATATAACGTTAAGAAGCCGAACCGTAAACTCCCCCCTGCGCCTGTACTAAATAACCGCAGACTTGTGTCTATGACTGTGACATTCGATATTTACCGCCACCGGCAGCGACGCAATGTGGCACGGAGCAGTCTCAACCCTAACAGCCAAAGCGGTAGTATCACCACCAAGACCCTGAGGCCCTATACCGAGTGCATTGATTGCCAAAAGCAACTCCGACTCAAGGTCAGCATAAAATTTATTGCAATTTTGCTCCCCCAGATTTCGCAATAGCGCCTTTTTGCTCAGTAAGCAGCTAAGCTCGAAATCGCCGCCAATACCAACACCGACAATAAACGGTGGACACGCATCAGCACCGGCGGTCTTGACAACACCTACAACCCAGTCAATTATCTCAGCTCTCTCAGCTGTGGGTCTGAACATCGCAACCGCACTTTTGTTCTCACAGCCGCCGCCCTTGGCCATAACGGCTATTTTCAACTTATCACCAGCAACTACTGTATGATGAATTATTGCAGGGGCATTGGTACCTGTGTTCTTGCGCTCATTTAGGGGCTCGGCCACTACGCTTTTTCGAAGATACCCTTTTTCATACCCCGCCGCGACACCGGCGTTAATCGCGTCCACCAAAGTCTTACCACCTTGAGCCTTAACGGCCGCATCAGCGCCCTGCTCAACAAAAACTACTGCCAAACCCGTATCCTGGCATAGCGGTATCTTCTCCCCTTTTGCAATGCGCGCGTTCTCGACGAGTTGGCTCAATATTCTTGCAGCGGTCGGATTAGTCTCTCTTCGGGCGGCCTGCTCAAGAGCAGCTAAAACATCAGTGGGTAATTCATAAGCAGCCGCTATGCAAAGCGATTCAACAACCTCAGCAACTTTTTCAAATTCAATATAGCGCACAACAACGACACGAAAAACTTAGAACTAAAAAATCAAAACTCTCACTCGCCAATAACATTGACCTCAAAAGTTTTGTACGTCGTGTTGCCGATGTCATCACTGATTCTAACCGAGATTACGTGCTCGCCAGGCTCTCCGCCTGCGGCGGACTCAATCGTAACCGTAAAATCCTCTTCCGTCGTGTCGTAAACCAAATCGTCCGGCACGGCACCTTTCCACTCGGCATTACTATCAACCGTATAATCCACTTTGCCGATAGCACTTAATTGGTCCGACACTTTCAGTTTTAACGTTACGCTTTTATTATGTTTTTCAATTGAGTATCTCGCGACAATCGGCCCGGTGTTATCAACAACTACCGGCTCGCTTATCCTGCTGCCGAACAAACGGGTCTCAGTGTTATTATCCCGTTCGTCGCTTGCGGTAACTCTGACTTCGTATCGACCGTCTTCTACAGTCTTACCATCCCATTCGAAGCTGTCCTCTTCGACTTCGTCCTCAAGTTCAATCCAGTTGTTTCTGCCAACCTTTCTAAAATCCATTTTGTAAATCAACTTATCGTTGTTGTCATCTTTGGCCTTGTAGCTGATTTCAAAGATTCCCTTTTTATCTGCTGCCTCTTCCAACTTGACTCTGACCTCTTCAACCTTTGGCGCCAGATTGGGAATGGTATTAGCAACGGCCACCTCTCTTATAAGGGGGCTTTGCTGACCATCCTGACTTCGCAAAATCAGTTTGTACTGACAGAACCTGCCGGCCGGACATTGAAGTTGTATCGGCTCACTAACTTCCACCAGCTCGCTCCACTCTGAAAAAGTCGAATCATTTATGTCGTCGACGTTTCCGCTGCGACAAGCGACCATAACTTTGCTGCCCTGTGGGATATCGGCCTCAATTTGCAGCTTGCCCCACTTGGCAGGTTGGCCGGCATCGATAAGCTCGGAAGTATAAGTGCCTTCTGCTGCGAAAACTTTACGCAACTTTACTAATTTCGCCGGATTGGCCGTCCCAAGATACACTTCCTCTCCGAACACGGCTGCCGCTGTTATCTGAGAGGCCTGCTCGTCTTCATAGATAATCGCTTCCTCTTCTGAGCCGGGCTCAACGGTGAAAAGCTGCCCATCGTTTCCCGTCCCCACAAGCAATTTGTTATTTTCTTCTGCTATACAGAAAAAAACTGCCGCCTCGCTGAATATATTAGTCACAAAGCCTTCTGGGGTTATCTTGTGTATATAACTAACCTGACTCGGCTTGGCTGCTTTGCCTTTGGAAGGCGGCTTATCCTCGGTCCTTTTGTTCGTATTCGCTATCGTGAGCTTCAGCTCCCCAACTATCGCAGCAGTATCTTCTTCTGACTCTGTATTAACCTCAGGCCGACCGGGCGACGGCAGCTTGGATGGTAATTTCACCTCAGCCTTAACAACCTCAGCCGATGTACCCGCCGCGTATAGCTCATCTTGCCCCAAAAAAAGTAACGCCGTAATCTCCGGCTGGTCACTATCATACAAAACAGTTGCCGTCTTGGTGCGTGGATTTATCTTGTAAACAAGTCCTCTGCTGTCACTGCCCGCATAGACATACCCCTCTTTTCCAATTGCCAGCGAGAGTATGTTTTTATCCCGGCTATCGTAAATAAGCTCGGCATCTTTACAAAAAGCATCGAGCCTGTAAACTTTACCTTCCGGCCCTGTGCCCAAATAAACATCACCGTCATCATCTACAGCTATTGCGAAAATATATTTGGCGTCGTTCGGCTCAAAAACCGTCTCCGCTTCCTGCCCTTTGAACCGTATCAGCCTGCACCCCACGCCGCTTATACCAGCCAAAAGCCTGCCAACTACGTCAGTCGCCATAGCAAAAACATGCTCGTTAGACAGATACCGCTCCGTCTCGACCGCATTCGCGTCAACAAGTAATTTACATGCAGCCTCATTAGCATCGTTCGGCTCGGTACCACCCTGTTTCGACTCAAGCGGATAAATCCTGGTCAGTTTGCCGAGACTATATTTGTAAATGCCGCCGTTAGGGCTCGTACCTGCGAAAACCGCTTCACCGCCTACAACGATACTGTTTATCGACCAGGGCTGAGATTCCCATTTCGCTCCCTTTTGAGAATCGCAGGCTACGCGAAACTCTTCGACCAGCACCTCAGCGGCCCGGCCAAGCCCAAGGGTGCCCTGTGAACCGATGACAATATCCTGGGTCTGGCCCTTTAAAAAATCCGCGCCGCTGCTATGACGCGTAATCTTACTGTTAACCGCCAACCCCGACCTCGCCGGAAAACTCAAAACCGTGCAGACCACAACCGCAGCAATTAAACCACAATTAACGTTAACTTTGTCTTTCATAACAAACCCTAAATAATACCGATGGCAAAAACACAAAAAAGCCAAAGATTACCAGCCCAGGCTGTGGTTCTTTTTGCTTTTAGTAATTTTTCGGTTTCACTCCTCGACTGTTATACACATAACCTTCTTATCGACAACAACTGTGCCGGTTTCGATTGCCTGTTCCAGCCAGTGTGAATACGGCCATATACTTAATGTCCTTTTGCCATCCTGCAGAACCAGCGCCTTTGTAGCCGGCAAATCAGGCAGCTCCGCTTTCTCCACCGCTATACCGCCCGCCGGCAAGACCAGCAGACAATACAATTTATCCCGCTTGACCGCCAGAACATTATTCATCGCCTCGACCAAACCAGGCAGACTTTGAGGAACAAATCTGTACGGCACAGCCTTCTTAAGAAACCTTCCATAACCGTGTCCACCTGAAACAATCAGATTGTACTCCCCCGGTGCTAACTCGTCAGGTATTCTTAAGCTGCACTCGTACTTTTTCTTTCCGCCTAAAACAGACTCAACAACAACTGTAATCTCAATCGTCCGACCGGCCTTGACCTTCGAATCGGACAAATCGACCGACCATATATGCGCAACCGTACTTTTTGACATTATCTGAATATCAAACTCAAGCGACCTTACCTCGACCTCTTCGTACGGGTTGTTCATAAGCATTGCAACTGGACCGACGCTATCTGCTGTCATCTCAGCTAAATCAAACCCGCTTGAGACATTCTCAAAAATAATAGGCCCAAACCCAGCTACATCGATAACCCCCTTATATGCGATTGTATTTTCCGGCGGCAATTCTCCTCGCGAAAGAGCTGCCCCCGCTACAACCAACCGAAGCATCACGGGAGTGAGCAGACGATTATTGGCAACCTGACAATTATACACTCTTGTCTCGGCATCATTGTAGCGAGCCACTCTTATTGTCAGCGGTATCATCTTGGCCTCCCGGCCAAGCTGACCACAGACACCTGTCGATTCATCTGCTGTCAAGGCACCGACTATCTCGACAGACCTGGCCAACCTAAAAGAACGATACAGACTTGATACTACAGTGTGCACTTGCGCCGTCGCTATAGGTAAATCTATCTGCCCGTACTCCAGCAAACCATGCCCGAAGCCATAAATCTTATCACCCAAAACTTCAGTTACTGCCCCAATAGCTTCTATTTTTATATCGCCGGTCACCAGAGGCACAGCGAGGCAGGACCCCGGAGCCAATGGTTCGACAAGCTCACCATCCCGAGCGTAGTCGAGGGACCCTGCGGTCTGTGGCTCGCCGCCAGCGGTACTACCAGCGATATCACCACCGACCGCTACAAGGCTGAAAGGCTTGACCAGGCCACCTAACTGATTACAAACTTCGGTTGGCAAGCCGGAGGTAACCAATGGACACGGCAAAGCAACAACGCTCCCCGCGTCTGCTTGTCGCAGATAAGCACGGGGGCCGTCCGTAATACGCTTGTCAATTTCAGCAAAATCAACCGGCTTGGAAAAGTCAAACACGAACCCCATTCCTGCCCGTCCGGCAGGTGGGTCCTGGTTTCCTGGTTTCCTGATTCCCTGATTTCCTGAGCCCCGGCCTACCCTGAGTATATCCTCGATGGGCGTCACGCCGTAGAGTGGGTCCTTGCTGAAAGCCCACATAAAGGCCAGCGCCCCCGCCAATCGACCGTCGATATACACCGGCGAACCACTGCAGCCGGCCACAGGACCTGTATGGATGAAACGCTCGTCTGTGCCCTGAACCAAAATCGCATCCTGACCCGGTCGTACACCACGTACTACGCTCAAAACCTCCAGGCCAAACTTTTCAATCTCGGCGCCCTTATAACCTGTCAGACAATACGCATCCATCCCGGGCCGAACTTCGTCGATGGTAATATATTTGTTCTTATCGAGTTGCGTTCCGTCGCCCCCACGTCTTCCTGTCGGAAGACAGGCGTGGGGGAGCGTCGGCGACTGGTCGGCCTGGCAACTTGCCCCTGCGCCTGCGGCTACACCTATCTTCGACTCCGAAGACGTGGGGGGCAGGGGGTAGGAACCTGCTAAAACCAACAGGCAAAATAAAAAAAATCCCTTTTTGGATTTTGCAAAAATCGTAACCATTCGTATCATTTATTTACTATTTAACCCCCAGCTTTACCCTGGGAGCTATCTCTCGCAACAGTAACCAACTAAGCCTTCCCAAACGCACAACTCCGGTGTCGTTACCGGATGTCTGTTGCCCGATGCCGTTTCGGACACCTGCGGTGTCGTTTCCACACATCTGAAGCCCGATGTCGTCTCGGACACCTGCGGCGTCGTTTCCGCACGTCTGGAGCCCGATGCTGTTTCGGACAACTCCAGCGTCGTTACTGGATACCTGTTGTCCCGTGTCGTTCGGGAAAATCTTAGCTGTCAGACACAATCATTGCAAGACAAAAGAAATTTTGCTAAAATCACACAATGAACTTTCGTCCGACGGTTGCGCAGCTCGTTTCGTCTACCGTCTTACGGTTAACGCAACCGAAACGAGTTACGCGACCGCAACCGTTTAACGTAGTGCAAAATGGAGAACATAATGAAGCCTGAACATCGTCACGAACTAAAGACTAACGAGCTGGCCGAATGGTTGAACAATCTGCCGCAATGGGCCCGCAAAAATCTTACAACGATTATCTATGTCTCAGTAGTCGCTGTCGTCGTCATAGTCTACTCTTTGTGGTACTATTACCAGAAGAACACCGCCTCAGTTAAAAAACAGATCGAGCTCACGAGGCTTATCCGCCAACTGCCCTACAATAAAAGGCAAATCCTGCAGGCCCGGTCCCAGGGAGTGGACATCTCCTATACGCTCATCCAGATTGCCGATGATCTGCAGGCCACCGCGAAGAATATTAAAGACCCCTTGGGGGTCGCATCTGCCCTTATCAAAAGGGCTGACACACTGCGAATGGAATTACATTACCGCCCCGGAACTGTAAGCAAAGCCGATGCAGCCGCCCAGATAAACCGCGCAAAAGCAGCTTATACCGAAGCAATCGAAAAGGCCGCGTCCAGCCCGTCATTATCAGCGACAGCCAAGTTCGGCCTGGGACTGTGCGAAGAGGAAATTGGCAACATCGCCGAGGCACAACAGATATACCATAATATCATCACAAACCCTCGCTTCGAATGCACTACAGCAGCCGCCCAGGCCAAAATACGCCTCAATTCAATGACCCAGTACCAGCAAAAGGTGGTCTTTAAGGCACCCCCGCCTCCGTCTTCGACAGAAGGCACGGGGGCAACCGCCATACCATCAGGCCCACGAATCGAACTAAACCTGCCCGACCGGCAGGCAGGTCTGGCTGACTCCAATGCAGAGTAAAAAGCAAACACATACCCCTGCGTCTGGCCCTACGCCTGTCTTCGACTCCGAAGACGTGGGGGGCAGCCCGCCGCGGCAGGATGAATCCGCCTGCGGCGGAACACTCCACGTCGGAAGCTCAATCAAGCAGCGCCGAATCGATAAATACCTGCATGGCCGGTTCAGCAACCTCAGCCGCGCTATGATTCAAAAGCAAATCGCCGCCGGTGCCGTCAAAGTCAACGGCAACGTAGTAAAAGCCAGCTTTAAGATAAGCCCGGGCGACAAAATAGAGTTGATGGCCCCAACACCACCCAACAAAGAGATTGTGCCCGAAGACATCCCGTTGAACATCATTTACGAGGACGACGACCTCATTGTGCTGAATAAACAGCCCGGTATAATAGTACACCCTGCCCGCGGCAATACGCACGGCACCTTAGTAAACGCCCTCGCCTTTTACTCCGACGAATTATCCAGCGGCCTCGGCGAATTCCGCCCCGGCATCATACATCGCCTCGACAAAGACACAACCGGCGTTATGGTCGTCGCGAAAAACGATGTCGCCCAGTGGAAAATCGCCAGGCAGTTCCAAAATCGCCGGGTCAAAAAAAGCTATTTGGCCGTAGTGCACGGCATTCCTGATTTGACAGCCGACCGTATAAGTGTGCCGCTCGGAGTACATCCGAAGATAAGAGAAAAATACGCCATTCGGCCGGAAATAGGTAAAGAAGCAATCACCTTTTACGAAGTTTTGGAAGAATTTCGCGGCTTCTCACTATTGAAGCTGACGCCGCAGACCGGCCGAACACACCAGATACGTGTACACCTTTCCTACATAAAGCACCCAATCGTGGCTGATGATATGTACGGCGGCAAACTCATTTACCCCTGGCAGCTTCAGGACACCAAACCGGTTGCGCAAGACCCCATCATAACCAGATGTGCTTTACACGCCAGCACCCTCGAATTCAAGCACCCAACCACCAATGAAATGATGAAATTCGAAGCTCCATTGCCTGAAGATATGCAGGACCTGCTTGATATGCTGCGAAAATATCGAAAATAGTAATCCTACTCCTGCGGTAGTTTTGTCAGATCTTCATCGGAGCCGGCTACCATTAAAATATCATCCTTATAGATGATTGTATTCGGCATAGGCACGTTAATAATTCCGCCCTTTTCGCTCTTGTCGCTCTTTTTGCTTCTGCTGTGCTCACCGCGTTTAATGGCAACTAAGTTCACGTTGTACTTTTGGCGAAGTTGTAAATCCATAACTGTTTTCCCATCGAAGCTGGCGGGCGACTTTATTCGAGCCAAGCTGTAACCCGGCGCAAAATCAATCTTTTCCCCTATCTGTGGTGCGATGAGTTTATAGGCCCATCTTTGGGCCGACTCGACCTCAGGGCAAATTACTTCGGTAGCACCAACTTTCGAAAAGACCTCGCCGGCAATCAAATCTTCCGCCCTTGCGTATATCTGCGGCACCCCCATCTGCCGAAGGTTCACTACCGTTAGAATCGCCGACTCAAACCCCTTTCCCGCACCGCCGCCCTGACCGATACCGACAATTGCGACATCAACCTTATCGATGCCCTGGGCCTTAAGGGCTTCTTCATCCGTGCTGTCTAAGCGAACAGCTAAGCTGACCTGGTCGCGAATCTGCTCTATCTCTTCTCTGTTTTTATCGATGGCAATAACTTCCGCCCCGCTCATCGCCAGCGCAATAGCCAGTTTCTTACCGAACCGACCCAATCCTATTACAGCGAACCGCTTCATAATTCCGCTCCTGCCAATATTCAGCCCCCACTTTACCGGGGGTCTTTATTCTTACCCGACAATTAGTGCTTCTTCCGGATAATCGTATCGAACGGGTTTTAGATTAAATGTCAGTGCCGCCAATAGTGTCAATGGCCCTAATCTGCCCATAAGCATCACAGCAATGATAATCAATTTACCCCCAGTTGTCAAAGAAGGCGTTATCCCGGTCGTTAGCCCCACCGTCCCCAGCGCAGAACCTGCCTCAAACGCAATTTCCGCCATAGTAAAGCCGTTTCCGCTTTCGGTGATAGTCAGAATCAATGTTGCGCCAAGCAAAACCACGACGAAAAGCAGCGTAATGGTAATGGCCCTTCCAACAATGGCTATCCGAACCGAGCGCTTAAACATTTCAACTTCCCGGCGCTTCCGCAAAGCCGCAACAGCGGTCATTATTACTACTACCAGCGTTACCGTCTTGATTCCGCCGGCGGTCGAACCCGGTGAGCCACCGATAAACATAAGTAAAATCAAAATAAGTCTGCTCGAAGCGGATAATTCTGCGATGTTAACGGTATTAAAGCCGGCCGTCCTGGCCGTTATCGACTGAAACAGGGCATCAAGTACCCCCGGATTTGAGGCAGGATTGCTTTCGCCCGCATAGCGCTCAAATAAAAGAATAGCCGCCGTCCCAACAACAATAAGAAAAACGCTGACGCTCAGAACAACTTTGCTCTGCAACTGCATCCTCCGCGGCGCTTCCATTGAAAATCGATAACGCGAACTTCGCAGCTTTTTGTAAAACCGTTTCACTTTGTCGCTGGTGATATTGCACAGGTCGTAGAGCACACCAAACCCAAGTCCCCCTAAAACTATCAACGGACAAATCACTAAATACACCCCCCAGCACCGGTTATAGCTGACCAAGCTATCGCTGAACAAACCAAAACCCGCGTTACAAAAAGCGCTTATCGAATGAAAAATACTGCAATACCACTGCTGTTGAATGTTGGCCACTCTGCCCGGTACATCATCCCACATCCCGAAAATGCTCACAGTGCCGACGGCTTCTATAATTATTGTTCCTGCAAAAATAAAAACTATCATATTACTTATGCGACTGAGTGTCTGTGCACTCAACAAATCCTGCATCGCCGCCGACTCACGCAAACCAAGCGCCTGACCCAAAAGCAGCGCAAATACCGCACCGAACACCACAATCCCAAGGCCGCCCAATTGAATCAGCGACAGGATAACCAGCTGCCCCATCAAACTAAAATCCCGCCCCGTATCCTTTACGATAAGACCGGTAACACACGTCGCACTGGTCGCCGTAAACAAGGCATCCACAAAGCTGACATTCTCAGTAGCTGCCGACCTCGGCAGCATCAGTAAGCCCGCTCCTGAGATTATTAAAACCAGAAAACTCGCAATCAACGTCCTCGTCGGACTTCTACCGGAAGCCGCGAGTCTAACACCCGTTCTGCAAACCTTGATGACCACCTGCAAGATAAGATAAATACCCACCGACCAATGCCGAATCACAGAAGGTTCAACCGCCCCGAACCAATAACCCGACCCGAAAATAGCTGTCCCGAGCGCAAGCAGAAGCAGAACTTCATACCAGCTGCCCCGCCAGTATTCAGCCTTTGAAACCGAATTAAACAGCCGAATTATCTTCTCTGTTATAAAGATAAAAACCAGAACGGCCTGGGCACTATACAAAATCCCGACAGGCAGCAGAGGCCTGTCAAACCCGAACTGTGTAACGAAAGTCGCCGTCACAATCGCTGCTGTCAAAGCGTTCACGGCGATTAACGTCTTTTCCAGCCGCTTGTTTTTATAAACTATCTGCACAATTTTATCCTGCCCCTGTCGGAGCGAAGCCTTGGCGTAGTCCGATGGATAACCTGCAACATTGTATGTTCTCTCATCAATCGGGATGGTGAGCCTGTCGAACCATTATCAACAATCGGCAATCGATAATCAATCCATTTTTAGGCCACGTCTGCCAGGCCCAGTGAATCGCCGAATTTAGCTATCAACGCCTGCCGAATATTTTTGTGTTCCGCTTTTGTCAACATCGGGTCGGCGCTGACCATCTCGAACGCGTGTCTCCTCGCCATAGCCAGCAGTTCATAATCGTCAATGATATTCGCAATTTTCAAATCCGGCAGACCGTGCTGCCTCGTGCTGAACAATTCTCCCGGCCCGCGCAGTCGCAAATCACACTCCGCTATTTCAAAGCCGTCGTTACTTCGGGTCATTATCTCGAGCCTGCTTTTGGCCGTCTCACTATCGGTCTGTGCAAACAAAAAGCAATACGATTTAGCTTCGCCCCTTCCTATCCGTCCCCGCAGTTGATGCAGTTGCGCCAGGCCGAATCTGTCCGCTCCTTCTATAACCATTATTGTCGCATTCGGAACATCCACGCCTACCTCTACCACTACGGTAGAGACGAGCACATTTATTTTCCCTCGTCGAAATTCTGACATAATCTGCTGCTTTTTTGCTGAGGCCATCCGCCCGTGCAGAAGCCCAACCGTAAACTCCGGAAAAACTTCCCTGGAAAGATACCTCCACTCATCGGTCGCAGCCTTAATATCACTGTCCTCCGTAACACCGTTGTGGGGTGTCCCGCGGAGGAGTCCCCAGGACTGCTCGGTGCTTGTAATCCGTGGATAGACAAAATACGCCTGTCTTTTGGCCGCCAATCGCTCACGGATAAACTCAAATGCCTTTTGCCGATTGCCAGGCTCGACCCAGCGGGTAATAACGCTTCCTCTTCCCGGCGGACTTCTGTTTATAACAGAAACATCCAAATCACCGAAAGCAGTCATCGCCAGCGTCCGCGGTATGGGCGTAGCTGTCATAACAAGACAGTGAACAGCCGTGTCTTTGCGCCCTCGTTCTTGCTTTCGCCTGCCTCCGCGGCTCTCGACGCGAGTCGAGGCGGCAGGCAAGAAAGCACGGGGGTCCCGCTGACGAACTCCGAACTTATGCTGCTCATCAACTACCACCAACCCAAGCTTTTTAAACTCTATATCTTCCTGCAGAAGCGCCACCGTACCAACGACAATGTCAATCTGACCTGTTGCTATCTGCTTTAAGAGTTGCGACCTCTTTTTGCCGGTCAACCCTCCCGTTATCAAAACCCTTTTGACTTTGCTGTTTCTCAGGTATCTTTCGATACTTATAAAATGTTGACCGGCTAAAATCTCCGTAGGAGCCATAATCACCGCCTGTGTCTTATTAGCAACCGCCAACAGAGCAGCATAAAGGGCCACCACCGTCTTGCCTGAACCCACGTCACCCTGCAGAAGCCGGTTCATCGGCTCAGAACCGCTCATATCAGCGGCAATCTCAGCTATTACAGCATTCTGGTCTTGCGTAAGCAGAAATGGAAATCGCTTCCTGATGCGACTATCTATCCTTTCATTGCAAACCATCGGCACCGCCGCCGAGAAATGCTTGCGCCTGAAACGCCGAAGTACCAGTCCCAGTTGCATCAAAAAAAATTCATCGTACTTTAATCTGCGCTTCGCCTGAGCCAATCGCTCCTCGTCCGGCGGTTGATGTATCCAGATAAAAGCATCTTTCCTGCCGACCAGATTTGTTTCTCTGAGAAAATTTCGGCCATAAAATTCACTCACGATTTTCTCCAGACCGTCAAGCACGGGCCTTATTATTCTCTTGATTTGCCTGCTGCTCAGCTTCGCAGAGGCTGGATAAACCCCGCCCCCAAAATACTCAGCCGGGTCGGCACTTTCTTCATCAACAATCATAAACTTCGGATTGGTCATCTGCATCTGATGTTTATACAAAGAAACCTTGCCCGAAACCATTATTACCTGGCCCACTTTCAACTGATTGCGAAGAAATCCTCCGTGGAACCAAATCACTCTGCACATCCCCGTATCATCGGTAATCTCAGCCTCGAAAGTCGGAACTCGACGATGGCCCGTGTAATCTACTGACTCAACCAGGCCGATAACCGTAGCAGACTGACCCTCTCGCATTTGATTTATCTTTACGGCATCCGGCGCAAAGACCCAGTCCCGCGGAAAGTACTCTAACAAATCCCCAACTGTCTCAACGCCCAATTGCGCAAAGGCCTTTGCCTTGGCCGGCCCGACACCCTTCAAGAATTGCACCGGCATCGACAAACTAAGATTGTTCTGTGATTTTGTGCTTACAGATTGAGTCATAAACTTATCTTATGGCTCTTCAAAACCGTATTCGCCCAACAGTTTAACGAAGCGAACGTCGCAAATTACCCTTTCAGCAACCCTGCCCGCCCTCTTTTCACAGGTCACCAGCCTCTGCACCCCCGATAAGCCCACCGGCGCCACTATTAGCCCGCCCTCGACAAGTTGTTTTACAAGCGGCTCAGGGATACTCGGAACTGCTGCGGTAACAATAATCCTGTCGAAAACCTTATCTCCAGGCCAGCCGCAGCTGCCATCGCCCACGCGAAACTCCACATTTGCAGCGCCAAGCTCATTTAAAACCTTCTGGGCTGATTCGGACAGTTCACCAACTCTCTCTATCGTATAGACTTTTTTGACCAGCTTACACAACACCGCAGCCTGATAACCACTGCCCGTTCCAACCTCCAGAACCTCACATTCACTGTCGACCTCTAACTCCTGCGTCATCAGTGCGACAATATAAGGCTGAGAAATGGTCTGTCCCATTCCGATAGGCAGCGGCCCATCTGAGTATGCCTGTAATTGATACACCTCAGGGACAAACTCCTCTCGCGGAATCTCACCCATTACTCTCAGCACATCAGGGTCGGCT
>Ga0315544_1001545_pt1 | contig 17656 bp, 15 predicted proteins | sample SalMarSW160130MG_2_FD_202543 | JGI IMG/M metagenome (GOLD analysis project Ga0315544, IMG submission 202543) | Salt marsh sediment microbial communities from the Plum Island Ecosystem LTER, Massachusetts, United States - Salt Marsh Sediment SW1601-130 ... | reverse complement strand
CCTCTCCCCCAAATTCCACTTGTTCCTACCGGTGGAATTACCGCTGGCAACGCTGGTGAGTTCATCCGTGCCGGAGCTGCAATGGTCTGCGCCGGTGGATGGCTGGTGGATAAGGAGGCGGTGGCTAATGAGCGTTATGAAGTGCTCACTAAGCGTGCCCGGCAACTCGTAGACGCCGTTAGCAAAGCCAGAAAGGAGATAGCCAGATGAGCTATGACCTTGTAACCTTCGGGGAGACGATGATCCGGCTTTCCCCTCCCGGTCATCAACGACTGGAACAAGCCGAACAGCTCGATGTCCATGTTGGTGGATCGGAGCTAAATGTGGCGGTTGCCGCACAGCGATTGGGGTTAGGTACGAGTTACGTGACCAAGCTCACGAGAAATCCGTTGGGCAGGATGATTGAGAACAAGGCGCGTGAACACGGAGTGGATACCTCACACATTTTGTGGACTGATGAAGACCGGGTGGGAAGCTATTTTGTGGAGTTCGGCGCCTCACCACGCCCAAACTCAGTCCTCTACGATCGCAAGGACTCAGCTATCGCCCGCATTCACGCGGGAGAAGTCGACTGGGAGGCCGCTTTCAAGGGAGCGAAGCTCTTTCATACCTCAGGGATCACTCCTGCGTTATCACAGAGCGCGGCTGAGGCAACTAAAGAAGCGCTGAAAAAGGCTAAACAGGTCGGCCTGAAGGTATCGATCGACCTCAACTATCGCGCACGACTGTGGCCACAGGAGAGAGCGCGACAGGTAATGACAGAACTCGTGGAGCAGGCAAACATCCTTATCACCACTGAGGAGGACACAGAGCGGGTGTTTGGGATTAAGAAAGACAATTACGAGGAGGTCGCCAAGGCGCTTGCTGATCAGTTTCACCTCGAAGCGGTAGCAATCACCCTGCGCGAGACCCCGTCGGTCTGGCGCAACACATGGACAGCGATTGTCTATGCCGATGGGAAGATCCACCGCGGTCCTAAGTTCGACATCGAAGTCGTTGACCGAGTCGGTTCCGGTGACTCTTTCTCCGGTGGGTTCCTGTTTGGTTACCTGCGGGATGGACCTGCTGCCGGGGTGCGCTATGGCGTTGCCATCTCCGCTCTCAAGCAGACCAACCCTGGGGACCTTTGTTGGGCGACCCGGGAAGAAGTCGAACGGCTCCTTGAGGGTGGTGGCCTGCGCATCGTGCGGTGAAATGATTCTGACCCGTCCTGCTTCTATATCGCTAGCCGGATAATTCCTCCACCAACTTATCGAGGCTGAGCACGCGCGAACCTTTCACCAAGAGGAGGTTTCGATCTCCTTGAAGCGTGTCCCTAACGCGATTTGCCAGTCTTTGCCTCGTGGCAAAAACGATCGTCCCCTGAGGAACGCGGCTAAGCAAACCCCGGGCTCCTTTGGTTGCCGATTCCCCGACCGGAAAGATCGGGGCGATGCCCAAGCTCAAGGCAAGCTCCAGGATCTCGCGGTGAAACCGAAGCGATCCCTCTCCCAACTCAAGCATGTCCCCAAAGACGAACGCCCGCCGCTTCACCGGAAGATTCAATTCCGCGAGCACTCGCAGCGCCGCTCCCGCGGCTTCAGGATTGGCGTTGTAGGAGTCGTCAAGGAGATAACCAAATGGAGCGCGGACCAACCGGAGCCGGTGGCAAACCCCTTGAAACGTAGCCACTCGTCGTTGGATTTTCCGAGAACTTACCCCAAGATGAAGCGCGCAGGTGACAGCAGCGAGTAGATTAGTCGCATTGTGGCTCCCTATCAATGGCGAGGTAAGTTCAAGTGCAGGTTCGACGATCTGCATTCGCAGATTGGGAACCCTTTGTGTGATCTTCCCTTGTACATCCCCCTGCCCAAGTCCAAAGGAGACTAGATTTCTTCCTCCCTCTTTGAGGAAGGGTACAAGCTCGGGGCAATCGGCAGGGACGATTGCAGTGCCATCTCTCGAAAGCGCGCGGACCAGGTCCCACTTCTCGTCTGCAATCCTCTCCAAGGTTTCGAAGCCCTCCAAGTGCACCCGTCCTACCATGGTGAGTACTGCAATCTGAGGGGAGAGCAACGCAGCCAGTGCAGCAATCTCGCCAGGCGCATTTGCCCCCAGCTCGAAGATCCCCAGACCTGCGGAAGGTGGCATGGCAAGCAGGGCAAGAGGCAGGCCAATCTCCGTATTGAAGCTCTCCGGCGCAGCAAAGACCGCCAGATCTTCCGCAAGTAGATGAGCAAGGAGAGCCTTAGTAGTGGTCTTTCCACACGACCCAGTGATCCCGATAAACTGTGCGCTAGTCTCTTTCCGCCACGCAGTAGCAAGGCTCTGTAGTGCTCGCAAGGGATCATCGACTTGAATCACGTTTCGTCCCTTTCCGGGAACTGCTTCGAGACCGGAAACAATCGCCCCACAGGCTCCCCGTGAAAAGGCTTCTTGTAGATAAGCGTGCCCATTAACTCGCGCACCAGTTAGTGCAACAAACAGATCCCCTGGCTGAATTAGACGGGAGTCATGCATCACCCGAAGTGGCCTTCCCTTTGTCTCTCGCAAAATGTGGCCAGCTGTAATGTCTGCTATTCTTGCAACAGAAAACATCCTACTCTAGCAAGGAAAGAAGGGCACTCACTTCTCGTTCGCCGTACAGAACGTATCCCGGAAGGTCTGTCTCCACGTCTTCCACTCCTTGTAACCCCTCTACGTACAGAAAGAAAGGATTGGGAGCAAATAGTTCGACCGTAAGGGTATCATAGGAGGGCAATCCTTCGATTTTCTCTATCAGCTCCGAGAGATTACTAAATTCAATTGGATTTTCTCCGTTCTCCACTTCGCGCGGCCCACCGTATGCTCGTACAGTAACATAATCTGCAACAAGATCAGCAGGAATCTGTATTTCACCCTCGATAACTTGTTTCTCGCTTTGATAGGTCTGGAGCTCAACGGTATAGTGAATCATCTCGCCCGGAGCGTAGCTTTGCTTATCTATTTCCAGATGGTTGATTCTCATTGCCTTTATTTCCTGTGTAACGTGTATTACACAAGAGATAGAGGTGATCTCGGGGTTCTCGAAGGCGTTATATTGAAGAAGAGAAACGATGCTAGCAAGCTCTATGGGTGGATATAGGGCAAGGTCACGTGTGCTTACGAATATATCCTCCCTTGTCAGTGGGGATAGCATCCCATCCCCTGCAATTCGATAAGTCACCTCAACTGTTCCCTGTCCAATTCTATCCAAGGTGGAATCAATCGCCTCAAATCCGCTTGCAAGAAGGAGCTCCCACATCAGTCGTGGCTCATCTACAAGTTCAATCTGGAAGTGTTTGGTGAAACCACTATCAAGGTCTTCAACAGCGAGCGATAGGTCAACCATGTCCGTTGGCTCACCGGCCAAACCGCCGATTCCCGACATGCGGTCCTCAACAATTACACCGATTGTCTCGCCAATTGTTCCTAGCTTGAACGAGGCATCATAGGCTTTTATCGTGTCGTAGACGTGCGCGGTGGTAAGAGGAAAGGACGCCTCTCCATTCAAGAGAAACGGATGGCCGAAACCGACGATTGCGTTTCCCTCTCTAAAAGTAATAGTGCCAAGTGCCCCAATTGTAACATCACCTTGTGCCAAGGCAACACCAATTGCACCTCCAGGTTCTAGCACAACACTCTCACTAGTTCCCTTCGTTTTCTTGCCAGACATGGGATTCAGGCGCAAACCAAAGGAAGAAAGCCCCTGCACTTTAGGAACAATCAGTGGCCCAAAGAACTCTGACAGGAGCCCCTTGGGTTTTTCTTCCATCTCAAGCCCATTCATCAGAACGTCAAGTGCCCTTCCAGAAAGACCGGTAACCAACAGTGGTGAGACAATAGGATAGGAAAAGATAGTGTTTGGTAACTCACTTGGGGAAATGCTGGCAGGTGAATACTCAAGCCCCACCAGCTGTATGTCAGTGAGCATTGCGTTGTTTAGAGAGGCGGATGGCAGTCTGTGATCATGCATAGAATCTATGATGTCGAGCATTTGTTCAATTGGGGTAACAAGCCCAATTGGGGCTAGATCCTTTGACCAAGTGGCAGCACGGCTCAATGCTCCCACAAGCTTTCCATCGATATAAATCGGACTTCCGCTCATTCCCTGTGAGATCCCTCCAGATCTGCTGATTGCCTCACCGCTAACCCTTACCACGATAAAATCAGCGTGGGTCTTGGGTTCATTAACTATGCCCAGAACCTCCACTTCGAATTCACTAATCACGTCTCCGGCAACAACGGTCTTTCCGATGCCTTGCATTCCAGTCTCGATCTCATTCAGGAATAGAAAGTCGCCTCTCTCATAAGCGAATACTGCAACAGTACTAATCAAGAGAACTATCGCACAAATGATCAGTGCTCTCCTGTTCATAATCCCCCCTTTGGCCTGTTCTTCTCACACTTCTCTGACAAGTTGACTCATTCACATACAAGCATAATCACTAGAGCTAGCATTGACAAGAGAGACTTAGCCTTTTTCTTTTCAGTAGGGTTGCTAAGGGTGTTCTCTTACCCTTATACTGAAAAGGAAGGAAGACTTCCAGGAAGGATGATGTCAAGAAAAGGAGATTGTTCTTGGAGCAATGAGACTGATCGCTGATTTGCATATTCATTCTCGCTTTAGTCTGGCGACAAGCCCAACAACCGACCTTCCTACATTAGCCCACTGGGCAAAGCTCAAAGGGATTAATCTTTTGGGAAGTGGTGACTTTACTCACCCCCAGTGGTTTAGTGACCTGCAACACTATCTTACCCCATTGGAGAATGGCCTTTATAGCTATCAGGAAGTCCTGTTCTTACTTACCGTAGAGGTGTCTGTGATCTGGAGCCAGGCGCAACGCTTACATAAGGCACATCTACTTATCCTTGCCCCGAATATGCAAGCAGCTGCTACAATCAATAAAGAGCTGAGTAAGATAGGGAAGCTTGCCAATAATGGTCGCCCAACCTTTGGGATCTCAGCAGAGCGTTTAGTAGAAACAGTATGGAACGCTGCTCCAACAGCAGAGGTTATTCCAGCACATATTTGGACACCTTGGTTCTCTGTTTTCGGGGCAAAGTCCGGATTTGATTCACTGGCACAATGCTTTGGCAAGCATACAAATAGAATCTTTGCTGTCGAGACTGGATTGTCAAGCGATCCAGCCATGAACTGGCGAGTATCTTCATTGGATCAGCTCGCCATTATCTCCAACTCCGATGCTCATTCACCACCAAAGCTTGGCCGTGAGGCGACTTTGCTCAACCTTCCCGAACCGAGTTACGATAGTGTAATTGCGGCAATCAAAGAGCGTGATCCTAACCGATTCCTGGGAACGGTCGAATTCTATCCTCAGGAGGGGAAATACCACTATGATGGACACCGCAAGTGTGGCGTTGTCCTTCACCCGAGAGAGGCAATAAGATTAAAGAACATCTGTCCAGTGTGTGGAAAACCGCTCACAATTGGGGTTATGCATCGCGTCGAAGAACTAGCCGACCGTGCAGAAGGGGAAGGACCAACACAACGGTTTCCCGTACACCATCTTGTCCCACTTGCTGAAATCATTGGACAGGCCCTAAGAATTGGTCCAGAATCAAGAGGAGTTACGCGCGAGTACGATCGGCTTATCAAGCGCTTTGGAAACGAGTTCCGCATTCTTCTCGACCTAGGAGAAGAAGACCTGCGAGATGGTGTTCCCTCACGCGTTTTGCAGGGTATCACAAAGGCACGTGCCGGGGATCTTAAGATAAAACAGGGTTACGACGGCGTATATGGCAAGGTCTCAATCCAGTTTGATCAAGAAGAGGAGAAGCAACTCGGGTTATTCTAGACCGATGAAGTAACATACCTTGAGGGTGGGTAGAAGCCCTGCAATGCATCTGGCCTTATTGATTGAAGTACCGATGGTGTATCTCGCGAAGGCGATCCTTTACATCCTCTGGGGCGAACGCAGCATTTACGCTGTTTGAAAGGATCATTTTGATCTCATTCCAAGACAGACAGAAAGCATCACTAGCTGCTGACAGCTCATGAGTAACGTCAATCTGTGACATCAAACGGTTGTCAGTGTTAAGGGTTATTGGGATGCCTTCATCCAGATATTGTTTCATCGGGTGATCGGCATAGCTGTTCATTATCCCCGAGATCTGGAGATTGCTTGTTGGACAGATCTCAAGTGGAATCTTCTTCTTGACAACTTCATTTTCGGTTTTCTTATCCTCGTATAGGTAGACTCCATGCCCGATTCTTTCCGCGCCAAGGTCAATTGCTTGCTTAATGTGATGCGCGCAACAACCTTCGCCGGCATGGATTGTAACATGCAATCCAGCTGCGCGGACAATCTCCACGGCCTTGTGATGCCTGATTGGCGGAAAGTTTACCTCTGGACCAGCTAGGTCAATCGCTACTACTCCCTTGTCAAGATACTCGATTGCTAGTCTCGCGACCTTCTCTGAATTTGCAGGCGATTCCTGCTTCATTGCGCACAGGATTAGATTCGTCTTTATCGGATAGTCCTTCTCCGCTTGTGTCATCCCGGTAAGGACCGCCTCCACTACTTGTTGAGGGGTCAATCCTTTCCTCAGGTGAAGAAGGGGAGCAAAGCGGATCTCCATGTAGATGACATTTTCCTTGGCAGCATCCTCACATAGCTCATACGCTGCTCGAGTCAATGATACTTCTGTTTGCAGCACAGCCACGGTAACATCAAATGCCGCGAGGTACCTTTCCAGCGAACATCGTAATGGTGGAATGACGGTCTCTTTAATGTTGGGCAAGTCAGGGACATCTTGAGCTAGTTCCACTACCGTTCCCAGGCGTAACGATCCATCCAGATGAACGTGCAAATCTAGCTTCGGTAGATCGTAAACCAAATCTCTTTTCATGTACGCAATATTCCCACAAATCATCACTATCGACAACTTGAGGAAACGTGAATACTGAAAGGTGTGAAGCAGTTGAGGAAAGAATAAGGGTTCGTAGAGTTCATAGGGTTCGTAGAGTTCGTAGAGTTCATTGAGTTCGTTGGGAGAAGCCAGAAAACTGGCAGGACTAACCATAGAACATATATACTATCGATATCTGTATTTATTAGGCGGTTCAATAGGAGCGACTCTAAATATGATGACGATTCTCGGCACTGCTGGAGGACTTGCCTTATTCCTGTATGGCCTTCGCGTGTTGAGCGATGGACTCAAGCGGGTAGCTGCCGAAAGAATACGCAGTTTTCTTGAGCGGATCACAGGACGAGCTTATCGGGGAGCAATGGTCGGAGCGCTCAGTTCAGGAATCCTTCAAAGCAGCAGTATGACGATGGTTCTCCTGATCGGACTCATCAACGCTGGTGTGTTGACCCTAGCTCAAGGAATCGGCGTGATGCTTGGTGCAGAGATTGGGACAACGGTCACCGCACAACTCATTGCCTTCAAGATTGGACACTATTACCTTCCCGTAATCGCAATCGGGTTCATCATGTACGAGGCTTTTCGCGGGAAGAAGCCAGGAGATATCGGACAGATTATCCTTGGCTTTGGGCTTCTTTTCATGGGAATGAGCGTAGTGTCAACCAGTCTAGGCCAAATTGCCGAGGCTCCTGCCATTCTCCACTTACTGCGCAACTGTGGTACAAACCCTTTACTGGGAGTGCTGATCGGCACAGGAGTAACAGCAATCATTCAAAGCTCTTCAGCAATGACAGCCCTGATAATAGCCATGGGAAGCACAGGTATCCTTACTCTACCAGCAGCGATCGCTCTGATCTTTGGAGCAAACATTGGAACCACCGTCACAGCACTCATCGCTTCTATTGGCTCCTCACTTTCATCACGACGATTGGCAATTGCTCAACTCGTAGTAAACATACTTGGTGTTACAGTTTTTCTCTTGTTCATATCGCCTTATTCCAAAATAGTGGCAGCCACTGCCGGAAACCTTCCCCGTCAGATTGCCAACGCACACAGTATCTTTAATGTAACGGTGACGCTGGTATTGTTACCGTGCGTAGGTAGGCTAGTCTGGTTAACAAAGAAGATCGTTCCGGGAAGAGAAGCAAAAGTACACCTGACACCACGATCTCTCGGAGCTGAATTCCTAAACGCACCGTCGATCGCCGTAAAACAAGCGCAAAGTGAATTGCTACGCATGGGAAGAATGGCAGAGGTGATGCTGGACTCGTGCCGGGCAGTTTTTCTTGAAGGAAGCATTGAACACGTGGCAACTGTCTTGGAAACTGAGGAAGCGGTAGACAGCTTAGAAAAGGCAATCGACAGCTTTCTTGATCGCATTGATGCAAGCAAGCTTAATACGGTAAACAAGAGAAGATTGCACATGTTTCATCACGTAATAAGTGACATCGAGCGGGTCGGCGATCACGCAGTGAACATTGCCGAACGCGGACAAGTGATGATAAAGCGAGGAGACTCCTTTTCTCAACAGGCACAGGACGAACTAGATAACATGTTCAAGAAAGCCTCTTGGCTGTACAATCTGTCCATACAGGCACTTACAACAGAGGAGGAACAACCAGCCAGGGACGCTCTGGATCTGGAAAAAGAGGTCGATCAATTAGAGATCCGTTACAAGAAACACCATATAGAACGATTGGAGAAAGGAGTCTGTAACCAAACTGCAGGAATCATCTTTGTCGAAGTTCTGCGGAACCTGGAGCGAATTGGAGACCACGCAGTCAATATCGCCGGAGATACACTCCTCATTCATCGGTAACATGCGGATCAGAGGGACTATCAGCAGATGAGAATCTAAGCCCTATTGCAAGATACACATCAGCATGGTGTGCTCGGTTTCAGAGTTTGCGCCGACCATTGAAGCTACATATTATGACTTGGAGAAGAAAAGGAGCACTGCTACCAATGCAAGAAAGAGGTGTGACTAGTCTAGAAAGGGAACTAGAGTTAGCAGAGGCAAACTACCATCTATTGAAAGAGAACAACGTGCGTGCAATCAGCGTAATGGGGGCCCTTGGAAGTGGCAAGACTTCACTAATCGAGAAAATGATCACTCGATTGAAACCATGTGGTACTGGCATAGGAACGATATGCGCAGACTGTGCTGGTGATGATGACCATCAGCGCTTCCTTGCCTGCGGCGTTCAGTCGGTAAGTGTCAACACTGAGGATAACTGCTGTCTTGATGCGCTGTCAGTCAAGCACGCGCTACAATCACTCTCGCTAGAAACAATGGACCTCCTATTTATTGAGAACGTGGGAAACCTTATATGCCCAGCAGATTTTCCGGTTGGAGCCGAGCTTGAACTGATTGTTATCTCTGTTAGTGAGGGCGAAAGCGTGGTACGAAAACACCCAAAGATCTTCTCTCAAACTGACCTTGTTGTAGTCAATAAGATTGACCTTGCCGATGCGGTCAATGTGAGTCCACAAGTAATTGTAGGAGATTATGCACAGCTAAACCCGCATGGGAAGGTAGTCTTGGCTGATGTGTTCCACAATCGTGGAATCAATGCTCTCTTACAAGCATTAGAGATAGAATGCACAACTGGGCAATGGTAAGCAGGAAGGTGAGGGGTGGAATAACGACCTCCTTGTGACATAAAGCTTTTCTCTCGCCCGTTCGTTTCACTCACTCAAGGCGCAAAGATCGCGGAGAAAGACAGTCAGGAGTCGACAGTCGGGACTTGACAGTCAAACACAAGAATACATAGACCGTCTGATCAGAAAACAGGGACGCCTGTTCAGGGACTGGCTGCTTTTCAAGCAACCCGAGAGAAAAGATGCCTGTCCCTCTTTCTTATCTCTGGATGCCCCCGTATCAAGTACGGGGCAGGCCCCATAGAAGTATGACTACTAAACTCACTTCACGGGGCAGACTTATCAAGTCCGGCATGAGAGCATACATTCGTCATTCCAGCGCAGGCCGGAATCCAGCACAATAGTGGTTCTACGTTACCCATTACTCATTACAGCTATCAGCTCGCCCATTCGTTTCACTCACTCAAGCCGCTAAGCTCGCTAAGGACACCTACTTAGCACCTTTGTTTTCACCCTATTTCTTGCTTTCCTTAGCGTTCTCTGCGCCTTTGCGAGAGGCTAAGCTGGTGAGTCTTTCTCTGGGTTAGCTTACCTTCAACCGTGAGGAACCCAAATAGTATTGACAATTAGACCGGCCGGCTCTATGTTATGGCAGCAAGTCTGAGACTAGAGGGTTTTGCTTTCCCTTCTTTCTTCTACTGCTGTCCAAAATGGCCTGAAAGAAGGGCCCGACTTCGACATTTCCACCACTTAAGATAACTCCAACCTTCTTTCCTTCGATGCCCAGATGATGATTGAGGAGCGGAGCAACGGCAACGGCACTCGACGGTTCAATAACGATCTTCATTCGTTCCCACACATACTGCATCGCTCCAATTATCTCCTCTTCCGAGACACGGACAATATCAAATACACGATTCTTTATCACCTCGAAGTTACGCACACCTAGAGTTGTGCGTAGCCCATCAGCAATCGTATTCGTGCTGACCTCCTCGACACGTTTTCCATCTCTAAACGAACGATACGCATCATCGGCCTCAGCTGGCTCACAACCGATTACCCTAGCTTCAGAAAGAAGATGAGAAGCAGTAATTGCTGTTCCCGCGAGAAGGCCACCCCCACCGACGGGAACAAGTATATAATCAAGATCGCCAACATCCTCTATCAATTCTACGGCGGCTGTTCCCTGTCCAGCGATTACCTGATTATCATCATGAGAACTTACAAAGATAGCGCCCGTTTCTTTAACTATCTGCGCAGTGACCTCGGCTCTTGCAGCAAGACTTGCTTTGCATAAGACAACCTTTGCGCCATAGCCTGCGGTCGCCAGCCGCTTTATCTCTGGAGCATCCTCTGGGATTACGACAGTCGCCTGTGCGTGATGCAATTTTGCTGCCAGTGCTAATGCCTGGGCATGGTTTCCACTGGAATGAGTAACAACCCCGCGGGTTCGCTCCGTTGCGGTCAAAGCCGCAATAGTATTGCACGCCCCACGAAACTTGAATGAGCCACTTTTCTGTAGAAACTCACACTTGAAAAAGACGCTGTTCGCAGCTGCTCTATCCAGAGAGGCACAGGTCAAAAATGGCGTGCGATGAGCAAATGGAGCAATCCGCTCACGCGCACGAATAACTTCTTTCCACAAAAGGTCAGCCATTAGATTGGTTAAAGACCGTCATCCGATAGTATTTGAGCTCTCCGATTGACTCACGGATATCGGAAAGCGTCCGGTGTTTTGAAGATTTGCTACCTTTGACTTCTTTTCCTGGGTACCAGCGGCTTACAAGCTCTTTTAGTGTGCTTACATCAACGTTACGGTAGCTTAGGTACTCATTCAGTTTTGGCATGAACCTGATCAAGAAACGACGGTCAAAACAGATTGAATTACCACATAGAGGACAGCCTTGTGGAGGGCAGTATATACTCACTACTTCAAGTGTTTCCTGCTCTGCTTGCGCAAGGGAGACCGATGAGCGGCGAACCTCTTCGATCAACCCAGAGCTTCCATGTTGTTTTACACACCATTCATCCATTTTTGTAAGAACGCTTTCAGGTTGATGAACGACTAGATTTGGGCCCTGGGTGAGTATGTTAAGACTTCCATCGGTGATGATAGTAGCAATCTCCAGGATCTTACAGGAGTTCACATCGAGTCCGCTTGTTTCAAGGTCAAGCCATACCAGGTTGTTTGAATTCTGTTTCGCTATCATCTGCGTCCTTTTTGAGGAATACGATTTTGCCAACACTAGCATACCACTATTACCCGTCTCTTCAAAGGACCAAGTGCCGCCTTGCACCTAGAAGTAATAGCCCTCTTAATCTTGCGCTTGGTTGTTGCTCTATTCTTGGAGTGGTTATATCATACTCCTCGTGAAAATAGGAGAGATATCCATCTTCAGAATAGCACAGGTTTTGCTGCTGCTCTTGCTCACATTGTCTCTGACAGGCTGTTTTTTCAACTTCCTTCAAACGGCCAGAACTGTCGGCGCAGGAAACACCGCGCTCACGCTTGGACTTGGGGCAATTCTGAATGCTGACAACCCATCATACCTAACCCCCCAGGGGCGACTCATAATCGGAGTAAGCAAAGGAATTGATCTAGGAGTGCAAAGCGGTGCAATGATCGGGATAGGTGCCGCAGCAGGAGATGTGGACTTCCTTGGTGTCACCGGAGATCTAAAGATTGCCCTTGTGAGTGAGCCGAACTTGTTAGTAGCTATTGGAGCAGGAGGCGGGTACAGTCATGATGGATACATCAACAAGAATGGCTGGGGGCTTTCTTTCTCTGGTTACTTCGAACCAATCTTTCCACATGTTCCCGATCTTTCCTGCTGTCTGGGCTATCGACTACAATTGCCACTTGAAGCACGCAACGAATCAGATAGCATGGTGTGCCATCAAGTGACTGTTTCTATGGCGCTGTTTGTCAGTGATCAGGCACGCGTCATCGTTGAGTTTGGCAAACTGTTGTCAAAGAAGCTATATAGCTTCGCCATAGCGTTGGAAGTGACTCTTTCGAAATAGCAAGCATTCTTTCTCCGCCCCAAGGTAATTCGCATTACCATGCTTCTGACTGGCGGACTGAGTAAATGTCAGGTACTTCGGCAAACGGGAGCCACGCTGATTGAGTCCAGCATTGATTCCTGCTATTCTTGTTCTAAGATAGGCAAATCACTAGACTATCCTAGAGGAGGTCTCCGTCGCTTTGTGCGCGAGTGAAAGGTTGAAGGTCAGCGTGGTGATCCCAGTACTTAACGAGGCTAAGGAGATCGAGCTCTGTTTGAAAAGCCTAAGCAATCAGAGTTTTCGCAATTTTGAAGTCATCGTAGTTGACAATGGATCAATAGACAACACAAGAGAGATCGTTGAGACATACGACTGTCGTGTAATCCACGAGCCACGACAGGGAGTAGGCTATGCACGGCAAAGGGGATTTGAGGAGGCGATAGGAGAAATCATCGCTTCAACCGATGCCGACACCATTCTCCCACCAGATTGGTTGGAGAAGATTGTAAGATCCTTTGAAATAAATGCAGAACTCGTGGGAGTCTATGGGAAGATCCTCTTCAAAGGACGACAAGGATGGGCTCTATGCATCTCGGAATTCCTCTTTACACTCTTCCTCAGATTGAACCAGCTCTTGCGGCGACCAAGCTTCTGTGGCCCCAACTTTGCTGTTCTCAACAAGGCTTTCCAGAACGTTAATGGCTTCAAGGACGGAGATTATTTCTACACTGTCTCCGAGGATTTACAACTAGCGATGAAGCTGAGAAAAGAAGGAGAAATCTCGTTTCATAGAAACCTAGCAGCCTACACATCTCCACGAAGGCTTAACGAAGGAGCGTTCTACTACATATGGAGACATACAAAGAACTACTGCTCGATTGCTTGGCTGGGAAGAGTGAAATAGGATGGTCAATTTCCTGCTAAAATTCGCTGGCTTTGTTGGCTTCCTCCCGATGAAGCTCATCGCCGTGCTTGTCATACTGAAGGTCCACGGAAGGGAGCACATCCCACAAGGCGGTTGCATCCTTTGCCCAACACACATGGGCGATCTCGATGCTTATTTCATCCGCCGCTCTTTACACAATAATCCACATTTTGATAAATGGAATCGTTACCTATACCGCTTAGAGTCTGGTCCATGGGCACATCGGCTTTTCTTGACTTGGTGGGGTGGATGGATCCTTGAAGATACAGGGAAAAACCTAAAGCCCTTGCGCGGGGCCTTACAGTGGTTAGAACAGGAGCGTCCTGTAACCATCTTCCCCCAAGGACACCGCCATGGTGAAAGTACCTTCTACCAGGGAGCAGCTTTCCTCGCCTGCCGGTCGGATAAACCGCTTCTTCCTCTGGTAATTGACCGAGGGGTCTTCGTCGCAGAGGGAACACCGTTTTATGTCTTCCCATTTTTCGTCCTTTGGCGGTACCTCCGGCGAGCACGTCAAGTAACCTTAAGGTTTTGTGAACCACTCCACCCTGACCTTGAACGGTATCATCATGAAGGACACAGATACTTAGAGTGTCTAACCAAGCAACTGATCAAGCAAATAACAAAGGAAGAACCTCGCACATCACGCCAAGATCGCAGAGAGAAGCAAAAATGAGGCGAGAAATCTCATGTTAACCTATGCGATACGCCGACTGATAAGCTTGGCTATTTCTCTTGTCCTCATCTCACTTCTGATCTTCACAGTAATGCGAATCATTCCAGGCGATCCAGCCCAGATGATGCTCGGAACCGAAGCGGAGCCAGAGACTCTCGAAATTCTACGTGACAAGCTCGGGCTTGATGAACCGCTCATCGTTCAATACCTCTCCTGGGCGCGAGGGGTACTAACCGGTAACCTTGGCGACTCCCTAAGATACAACGTGCCAATCTCAGCGCTGATCTCTTCCCGCTTACTTGTGACGGCACCACTCGCTGGGATTGCCATTCTTCTTTCAATCTTGCTCGGCGTGCCAACAGGCCTGTATGCCGGTACCCATCGCAACCAAATGGGGGATTATGGTGTGATGATCTTCTCTCAGATCGGCCTGGCTGTACCTGCTTTCTGGTTTGGCATCCTTCTCATGCTAATATTCGCTGTCCAACTGCACTGGTTCCCCGCAGGGGGGTTCATCCCGTGGACAAGAAGCGTATCCGGAGCATTCAAATCGCTCATACTGCCCGCCATAGCATTGGGAATCATTCGTGCAGCGGTAATTGCCAGACTGAGCCGTTCTGCACTCCTTGAGGTACTTCACCAAGATTACATCCGAACAGCACGTAGTAAGGGGCTTGTGGAACATATCATTCTTTACAAGCATGCTTTACGTAATGCCCTCATCCCCATTATTACGATCGTTGGCATGCAGTTCGCTGCTTTGCTTGCTGGAACAATCATCATCGAAAATGTCTTCTATTTGCCTGGCTTGGGCAGATTGGCCTTCCAGGCAATCAGCCAACGTGATCTCCCCGTAGTTCAGGACATTGTTCTGCTCATAGCTGTGATGGTTGTGGGAATGAACCTGCTGGTTGATCTGACCTATGTGCTTTTGGATCCGAGGATACGATTGGAGTAATGATGTGGCCTCACTTTTTCCATTACGCAAGGCAAAACGTGAGCTTCATGATCGGCTTCGTGTTAATTGTCCTGCTGTTAATAACGGCAATCGTCACTGAGTTTTATACTCCGTACGACCCGATCAAGATGAGGATTCCCCATCGAATGGAACCACCCAGTAAGAACCACCTGCTTGGAACTGATCAGTACGGTCGAGATGTACTAAGCCGAATCATGCAAGGATCACAGACTTCAATCCTTGTTGGAGTGATCGCGGTAGGAATTGGCATGGTATTTGGCATAACCCTGGGTGTATGGAGTGGGCTTGCTGGGGGCTGGTGGGATGAGACAATCATGCGCCTTATGGATGTTCTATATGCTTTCCCTGCTGTACTCAACGCAATTCTCTTATCGTCCTTGCTCGGACCTGGAATCATGAATAGCATGATGGCAATTGGAGTCTATAACATCCCGATATTTGCGCGTCTATCGCGCGGAGGGGTCCTCGGAGCAAAAGAACTTGAGTACACCGCAGCGGCCTATTCCATTGGGCGGGGTCGGTTCGGTGTAGCCTGCAAGCACATATTCCCCAATGTACTCTCACCGCTCATCGTCCAGGGTACCATCCAATTTGCGGTAGCCATCCTCTCCGAGGCAGGGCTCAGTTATCTTGGATTCGGAACACAGCCACCGTTTGCTAGTTGGGGACGCATGCTTCGCGAGGCTCAAACCTTCATGGGGATTGATCCCTTACTGGCGGTCTTTCCCGGTCTTGCCATAGCGATCGCCGTACTTGGATTCAACCTTCTTGGTGACGGTCTTCGGGACGTACTGGATCCCAGGTTGATGAAATCGAGATAAGAAAGCAGTAGTATCAATGAATGGCTTAGCACAAAGTATTGATCGGGCCCTTGAAGAGATATGTAAGGATTGGAATTCGATGAAGTACAAATAGATGAGGTTCATCCTGGACGTCCCTATGAATCTGCATAACCGATTAATCATCAGTCTTATCATAATCGTAGTGGGGCTTAGCAGCCTAGCCACAGCTCAAACAACCGGAGGAACTCTAACCGTAGCCGTGCAGGCAGAACCTGATGGCTTAAACCTGATCCTAACGCCCGCCACAGCAAGCTATCAGTTGGTGATGTACAATATTACCGAACCGCTCATGCGCTACACAGCCGACCGCGAACTGGTACCGTTACTTGCCACCAGCTACGAGGTGAATGAGATTGATAGTGGGGCGGAATACACGTTCCATTTACAATCTGGCGTCCTGTTCCACAACGGACAGCCGTTCACTGCCAAGGACGTAAAATACACGTTTGACACGCTGCTCGATCCAGACACTGCGTCCCCAAATGCATCACCATTTGCGTACATCAAAGAAGTCGTAGCTGTCGATGCAACAACTGTGAAGTTCATTACGGAAGGGAAAGCAGCATCGTTGGTAGGATATCTTGCCTCAGGAAAGGGCACCGGAATCATCCCACGGGGATCGGACATGGAAGCGCTTCGCTCCAATCCTATAGGAACAGGGCCGTTCATGTTCTCACAGTGGATTCCAGGAGATAGCTTGACTTTCGTCAAGAATCCAAACTACTGGAAACCAGGTATACCATATCTAGACAAAGCGGTTTTCAAGATTATTCCGGATCAAGCGGCTTCATTGGCTGCTTTGATGTCAGGAGATGTTGACTTTGTTGATCGCATGGTGGCCGAGAATGCGATACAGATTGAGAACGACCCACGATTCAAGATAGTCTCTGGGCCACAGAATCTGGCCCAGCTTCTGGCAATGAACAACGCACGCTCACCGTTTGACAATGTTCTCGTCCGCCGCGCGATCTACTATGCTATCGACCGTGACGAAATCATCACTGCAACTGACTTGAAGCCAGAGTGGGGAAGTCCAATTGGATCTCATATGACACCCATGAATCCATACTATGTCGATCTTACTGGGATGTATCCTCATGATCCCAGTAAGGCCAGAGAACTTCTTGCTCAAGCAGGCTATCCAAACGGTTTTGATACCACAATATACTTGCCTCAGCCTTACCAGTTGCATGTACGTACTGGGGAAATCATTGCGGACCAGCTTAGAGAAGTAGGGATCAATTGCAAGTTGGAGATCGTTGAATGGGGAATTTGGCTCGACAAGGTATACGAGCAATGGGACTACGACATGACAGTAATAGGTCACGACCAAGGCCTGGAACCAGCAGCCAACTTTACCAAGGGTTTCATGCGTGCTAAGGAAGATGGAACATCTGCCTATTACTGGCAATACACGAACTACTTCCTTCGCGAGCTGCTGGACAGGGGCAATGAAACGTTCAACGTCAACGAGCGTAAGATGATCTACGCTATGGTGCAAACGCTTATTGCGGACGATGCTGTATTGATTTGGATTCAAGATCCTCATCAACTAGAAGGGATGCGGGCAGGAGTTATGGGTTATCGCATCCTGCCAATGTATGTATTCGATCTAGCGCCTATCTATCTGGAGTAGCGTAATGGGCTTGGCAAGATGCCAGGCCATTGGCATACTTTATTTGCGACTCTTCGCGCTCCGGCCAGGGCACAGGGCAAAATGAGGATCTCCTTCTGCCATA
>Ga0315544_1001538_pt1 | contig 17684 bp, 18 predicted proteins | sample SalMarSW160130MG_2_FD_202543 | JGI IMG/M metagenome (GOLD analysis project Ga0315544, IMG submission 202543) | Salt marsh sediment microbial communities from the Plum Island Ecosystem LTER, Massachusetts, United States - Salt Marsh Sediment SW1601-130 ... | reverse complement strand
GTCTCCATCGTACCGAATATACTAGACCTACCATAATAACAGTCTAGCAAAGCGATGTAAACTCTGCCCAATTTTTTTGCTTTCATTTATTGCTCTCTCTTCCTTGTGCTTAGCGATAAATGTAATCGCCAGCCTGATATTTCGGAGGAACTACAGGCACCTGGAGGTACGAGTCATACTTACCGCCCGAGTGGATGACGTGGGTGCCTTTGTTATTGATCTCCCAGGAGAAGGGTTCGAACCAACCTTCGGGACGAATATAATGCCCTGATACGAGCACACGCAGCTGCTCACCCTTGTGCCAAATCCTGCTGTGCGGCCATATCTCGATATCCACGGGAGCAATTTCGCCAGGCTTCAGCTTTTCTTCCTTGCGATGAGCTTGGACTGGCTGAAAATCCGTAGACAGCCTCTCATCCAGCTCGCGATGTGATACCCTCATCTTTCCCCATGCACCGGGATGGGGCTCTCCCAATACGTTCAGCGGGAGCCAGTTCCCGTCTTTATCCAGCTTCTGGATGGCAATAAACAAATCCACATCATCATTTCCATCAGCCTCAACCCACAGACGGAGCTTCATGTAACCGGTAATCTCTGTGTCTTCCTTAAATCTAATATCGAAAGTTTTCGACCCTGTCTCGCCCTCATAGCTTACCTTTGATTCCCTGGCAACCGGTTCAAATGAGAGCGTGCCCATGGCGGCATCGACATAGAGTTTCTTATATTGAGTTCGGGCGAGAGGGAACTTCTTTTCCGGACGATTAGTCTGATAGACGTAATCGTAAGCATCCATGACCTCAAGCCTGACCCTCGGGGTGAGCTCCCACCCATTGCGAATATTCTTAAGATAGCGGTCATAGAATCGTTTCAGATCTTCCAGACCGTCGGTGGAATAGGTATCGGGCCACTCAAACTCCCTGTGTGTCCGGAGCCACTTCTTTGTTGAGCGGATCCTCCTGAAGCCTTCCATGGAACCGCGCAGGTGAAAGTGGTTCCAACATACCGTGGTATACACCGGGATCTTAATCCTTTCCCATTTCGGAATCTTGTCTTCCCAATAGGCGTTCATGAAAGGATACTTTTGGGCCATAGCAACCATGTCATCGGCATATGCCAGTCCCACCAAGCCTTCTACAATGAAGTTACAGAAACCCAGCGCCGGAATGCCTCCCTCAAAAAGCGACTCGCGATAAAGGTCTCCAGTGCCCTCCCACGGAGCGATACAGACAAGGTGAGGCGGCTGCTCGGCAGCAATTCGCCACTGGGGCATAGCCACACCTGAGTTGCCACTCATGCCGACCTTGCCATTGCACCAAGACTGGGTTGCTAGCCATTCGATAAAGTCATAGCCGTCACGTCCATCCTGCGTGCCGTACATACATACGTCACCTTGCGAATGGCCTACGCCGCGGGGATCGACGTTGGCGACCGCATATCCATGACGACACCAAAAACCTGGATCGGGAGATTCGAACTTTGCCATGCGGGAAATCGTTCCTGGCGGAACACCGATAACCTGCCATTCGTCAAAGCCCTCGCCCGGACGCTTGCCAAAATGACTCCATGAAACCATGACCGGAATATTTGTCTCCCCAACGGGACGGTAGATGTCGGTATATATAATAGTGCCGTCGCGCATGGTCACGGCGACATCCTGCTCGCAGGTGATGCCGTCTTCCGCAAGATAGGTGCGTGGGTTGAAGGGAGGGCAAAATCCAAATCCTGCCCCTTCCAAGGATTTCTCTTCCAATCCATCTACGGATTCCTCCGTCGATTTCATAACTGTCACTGGAGCGGGCCTTCTTGTTTCCCGGTAGATAGCCTCGATCTCCTTGTTGCCAAAGATTTCTTTCTTTCTCTTCGTTTCAGCCATAATTATCCTCTTTCTTTGCGTTTCTTAAGGCGAGTGCTTAAATGGAACTTCCAAATCTTGTTCCAATCAGCCCCCGCAAAGCTGGGCGACAAATTCAGCGGCCTCGCCCAGGGTCTTTTTCCTCCTGAACTTCATGAAATTGATCTGCACGTCAAAGGCATCCTCTAAAATTGCTATTATCTGAACGTAATTTACTGATTTAGCTTTGAGATCCTCTACAAACCTCGTGTCAGCACTCAATTCGCCAGGGTCCTTCTTGAAAACTTGCGCGGTCCGCTCAATGATTTTATCCAATATCTCGTCTTTCAATGCCATTGCTGTTTACTCCCTTTTTATTCTCTATTTGGGTTTTTGAGGATATCCATAAACTTCAAGAATTCACCTTTCAAAACCACTCCATACCGGCACCCCAGTATAGGTCTTGGACTGCTCCTGACCGGTAAGCACCCTGAGTGCGCCCCTGGCCAGAGCCTCCATCTCGCACTCACCAGCATATGCCTTGACTGGAGCGATATATCCTACCATATCGGTGATCCTTTCTATCAGATAGGGGTCATTGGCAACGCCCCCGGTAAGTAGAATTGCATCGACATGGCCCTTCAAAACCGTTGCATAGGCACCGATGTTCTTGCCAATCTGGTAAATCATAGCATCATAGATTAGCTTTGCGTAAGTATCGCCGTTTTTTATGCGCTCCAATACCTCGATGACTTCCGAGGTACCAAGGTGGTCGACCAGTCCCCCCCTCCTAGTTATGCGGTCATACATCTCTCCCTCAGTATATTTCCCCGAATAACACATCTTAATTATAGGGATGGCCGGAACTGAACCTGCACGGGTAGAAGCCATGGGACCATCCCCGTTTATGACATCATTTGAATCAACCATACGACCCTTGCGGTGAGCCGTGACCGATATGCCGCCGCCGATGTGGGATATGACTAGGTTCAGGTCCTCATAACGCTTACCGTTCTCGGCGGCATAGCGCAAGGCAACTTCTTTTTGGTTGAGAGGATGCCCTCGGCTCTCACGGAAAACATCGGCGAGTCCACTGACCCGAGCGACCAGGTCAAACTCATCAGTGTCTTCAGGATTGACGACGAAGGCTTTTCCGCCATAGGTTGTGGCGAAGTCATGAGCCATCTGGGCGGCGAGGATGGCGGGATGTCTTACAGCAAAGGCTGTCCGGACGTGATTCAGCAAGGTCTCGTTGATGGTATATGTTCCGCTTTCCACACTGACTAGGCCACCGCCGCGTCCGACAAAAGCATCTACCCCTTCAAGGGAGATGTTAGCTTTCGCTAGTTCCCCCAATATGGTCTCTTTCCGATACGGTAACTGAGCGTTTATCTCGCGGAACTCTTTGAGTTTTGCCGTATCTTGGGAGACATTAGCCGCAAACAACCCTCTATTGTTTTCAAAGAGAGCTATCTTCGTTGAGGTAGAGCCGGGATTTATTGTAAAGATTTTGTACTTCTTATCCATAACAGTTGCCTACCAAGCATGTCGGGCGATACCAGTCGGCAAGCCCTGAATATACCTTTTCCGGATCCGTAAATGGTTTATTTACTCTGCGCATATACTACCAGCATAGCAATGGCTCCGACTATCTCCTCGACACTCGATCCCCGGGACAGGTCACCTACTGGCTTGGCAAAACCCTGTAGCCCCCCGTAAGTGACACCTTTGGCAAAGCGCTGGATAATCTTAATGCCTATATTAGCGGCATTAAGATCTGGGAAGATAAGGATGTTGGCCTTTCCGGCTACTGGGCTGCCTCCCGGCACCTTCTTGACTGCCACCTCTGGTACGATGGCGGAATCCAACTGTAGTTCGCCATCTATTAGCAGATCCGGCCTGCGCTCATGCACCATCTCAAGAGCCTCCAACACTTTGTCAACGCTCTCATGACCGGCACTGCCTTTTGTTGAAAAAGACAATAAGGCGACACGCGGCTCCCAGCCCATGAGACTGCGCACGGTGTCGGCCGTTGAGATAGCTATATCGGCTAACTCATTTGGTCCGGGCGCAGGACAGACGACGCAGTCGGCAAACGCCAACAGGTTGCCTTCTGATCCCTCATACCCCGGTATCGACGCAATGACCATGCTTGAGACGGTTGAGATGCCTTCCTGCAGTCCGATTATCATCTCACTGGCCATGATGACCTCTTCTGTCGTATGAGCCAACCCGGCCACAATACAGTCCGCATCGCCCAGTAGCACCATCATGGCTGCGAAGTTAAGTGGGTCTTTAAGCATGCGCCTGGTAGCAGACGCCGGAAAATCCGAATTCCTCTTTGTATACTCAGTTACGAAACGCTCAACCCTTTCCTGCTCAGTGTGATCAACCACAGTGATACCGTCAAGGGATACACCGATACTTCTCGCAAGTGCGGACACATTCTCAGACCTGCCGACGAGCATGGGATAGGCTATGCCGATATCATGTGCCTGCCGCGCCGCATGCAGCATCTTCGCCTCGTCGGCTTCCGGAAACACAACCCTCTTGGGATTAGCCTTGGCCTTAATCTGCAATTGCTCCGTTATATCCATACTCATATCACTGTCTCCTTACCATAGGCTCAGTAACCATCTATATTCATCCGAACAAAGGATTATGACAAGGGCAGAGAAATTTTTCTACCCACCACCCAGCAAAGCTAGTCTTTCGGGAATGCCGATAAAAAGTCTACCTGATGACATTCCGCATCTCGATTTATCGGGATGCCTTATGAACGTTGCCGAGATGACCCTTTTGATGCTCTTCCAGACGTATTCTATCTCAGTCCTTCCACACCTTCAAAACCCGAATCTCATTTCCTGTTATACACCTTCTTGCGGAATAGTATCTTATTAAGATAGAAGAGTCAGGGTCATGGTTCTCCTGATAACGCTGCCACGGCTACTGCGTAATCGCCGTCATAAGAGAGGCTTAAAAGCACACGGGATACCCCACGTTCGGCTGCAAGCTCAGCAAATCTACCCGTAAGAACAGGTATCGGTTCTCCATACTTCCCCTCCTGAACCTCTATTTCCGTCATCTGGACGCCGAAATGCCAGCCTATTCCAAAGGTTTTGAAGATGGCTTCCTTGGCGGCAAAGGTCATTGCCACATAGGCCACGATGTCAGGGTGTGTTTCCGCTCGCTGTTGCTCCCATGGCGTTAGTACCTTGTTCATGAACACTTTGCCAGTGGTTTCCAGTGCATCTCTTATTTTATTGATGGCGATGATGTCTACACCTACCCCTATTGTCATGGCAACCTTGAAATCGTGCTTTGCTCGCTGTAATGATACATTTCAACCAGAATATTCATGGGCAGTGTTTAGTATTCATTAACTCTTCTCTAAACTCTCGCATTTCTCAGATATAGTGCTCCCGTTGTCCTCATTTACATTGTTCTCGCTCCATCCATGTCTTCCGGAAACTTATTCCACTGATTCAGGTGGTAAAGGCAAGAACTCCCCTGATTTAGTTGGATCATAAGGCTCGTAGAGAGCGCTGACACTTGGCTCCTCTTCCTGATGAAGACCGCTTATGATCGGCCTCTTTACCCAACCCTCATCAAACGGAGTCCTGAAAATGACATACCACTTAAATACACGATATTTCCATTTCCCATCTTCTTTTACGAACGTAATATCATACTTTCCGGCTTGCCACATGGCGGATAATTGATTCCCCTCTTTAATCGTGTTGCATCCGAAAGAATGCCACATTCCCCTTGCCGTTTTGCCATCCTTGCTTACTTCGACAACGGGCGTCATAAGCATATGCAAGCCCAAACTTCCGGGAAATCCATACTTCTCGCGCAGAATACTGAACACCTTCTTAACGCCTTCAATCCCCCGGTACTCACCGCTGTCAGCTAACTCTATTATTACGTTCGAGTCTTTTTTGGCAAACATATCCAGAATCTTGTCAAACCTACCTGACAACATATAGTGGTTATATCTGCCTTGTAGATTGCAGATGTCCCGGTAATCCTCTAAACGCCTTATCTTTGCTTCTAATTCTTGTTGTGTCATCGCAAACATGACTCCTTGAACTCAATAACTATTATATTTCCACTGCAACATTGAATGCATCATGGATTGCATGTTTCAGATTGCTTGGCTGGGCACAATCCCCAATCACGTACACGTCAGGTGCCAGGTCTTGGAGAGCTTTCACCGCTGTGGTGCGTGCCTTAAATCCTAGTGATAAGACTACGGAATCAGCTAGGATTTCAAACCGGTTCCCCTGCTTCTCTACAACCATGACGCCGCCTTTTGTTATTTCCTCCAGTTTGACTTCCATCTTGAATTCAACGCCGTGCTGATGCAGCAGCCCCATTAATCCCAATTTGTTCAGGAAGGGGGCATCTGATGCAATCTCCACCTGGCTAAGCATATCAATAACTGTTATCTTCTTATCCTGGTGTGCTAGGTGGAGGGCCGCTTCGCATCCGGTGAGCCCTGCCCCAACTACCACTACTTTTTCACCTGCTACCGCTTTCCCCCTGGCTAAGTCGCCAACCCAGACAACATTGGATTTCTTAACGCTGGGAATGTCTGGAATGATAGGCTCGGCACCAATGGCTACGATAATTGCGTCAGGCTTCTTAGCCTTGATGACGTCAGCCGTGGCTTCGGTTGATAGTTTGACTTCTATACTAGGCGTCTTCATGGTTCTTTTTATTAGCCAATCCAAATACTTCTTCATGTCAGCCTTGAAGGGATGTGCGGCGGCAAGTGTGAGCATTCCACCAAGCTTGGTATCCCTTTCATACAAAGTGACCTGATGTCCCCTTGATGAGGCTACTAGGGCGGTTTCCATGCCTGCTGGCCCGCCGCCCACAATAACTACCCTCTTCTTCTTACTCGCTATTCGTATATAGGGATACTCTACCTCCCTGCCGATAGCAGGATTGACCGCACAACGGATAGGGTAGAATTGTGCTACCAAGTGAGTACAGAGATTGCAGCGAACACAAGGCCTGATCTCATCAATTTCTCCATGGCGGTATTTATTCACATACTCAGTATCAGCAATGATGGGACGTACCATGGCGACGATATCACATTTCCCCTCACCGATGATCTTATCAGCCATCTCCATATCAATAGAGCCAACGGCTACTATGGGGGCTTTAAGGGCTTTTTTAAATCTTTCCGCATAAGGGACGTTGAGGCCATGAGGAAAGTACGTTGGTTGTATCATGCGAGGAATAGTGATTGGATTTGGAAGAAGTCCCACGGATACATGGAGGAGATCTATCTTGTCTTGGATCATTCTGGCAAACTCGATAGTCTCCTCTTCATGCATTCCTTCCGGCACAAGTTCGTCCGCACTTATCCGATATTCAATAGCCAGTTTGTCACCAACTCTCTTCCGAACGGCATCTAAGACCTCTATGGCAAATCTCGCCCTGTTCTGCAAGCTGCCGCCATAGCGATCCATCCTCTTATTGGTATAAGGTGATGTAAACTGGCCCAGCATATGTCCATGGGCACCATGAAGCATGACCATCTCCATTCCCGCGAGCACGCATCTATGGCATGCCTGTGCATAGTGGTCTATGACCATGTCAATTTGTTGCTGTGTCATTTCCTCTTCCTGGTAATCGAGCTTTCTGCCATGCATTTCAGCCCACATCTTTGCTGTCTCTGAAGGCAATGGTGACGGCGCAATGGGGTTCTTGCCTCCTATGAGCCGTGGCTCAACAAATCTGCCGCCGTGATTGAGTTCAATTGATGCTTTGGCCCCATACCTGTGTATAGCTTCCACCAACGCACTCAACCCACCAATTACTCTGTCATCGCCAAGGTTCAACTCGTGCTCATGGTCTTTGGCATATTCGAAGTCTATGGCAGTATCACCAATGGTAACGATTCCCGCTCCCCCTCTGGCCAATGACTTATAATATTCAATCAACTCCCTGGTCACAAAACCATCAGGTGAGGCCAAACATGGGATGGCGGGGGCAACTTCGATCCTGTTCTTTACCTCCACATTACCAAACTTAAACGGTGAAAACACATTTTGATACCTCTTCATGACAGTGCTCCCTTCGCCAAATATTGTGATCTACCAGAGTTTGTGACATTCAGCTGCTCGCATCAGGTCTTACGATCCTATCGTATGAGACATATTTCTTGACCCGCTCTTTCACTTTTTTCAGGTCTTGTGTATAGAACTTTATCTGCAGGTTCTTTATCAACTCCAAGTGTGTGGAAACACCACGCTCAGAAAACCGAGGATATTCTGCGTCCTCCTCATCCCACCTCACCTTCATCTTGTCTCCGTCAAGGGTTATTACACCTTTGACCCAGCATACAGGGCAGAAGACATTGGGTAATTTCTCAGGCACCTTCAATACGTTGCAATGGCAGACCGGACAAGAAACCTCTGTTTCATCGCCGACAAATTTCACCTGTTCAATCGGCATCATCATTGCCTTAGCGACATTTCGTCCTAACTCCCTGGCTCGTTTAAGGTATTTCTCCTGCATTAACACAGCACCGGGACGCCCGACATAATTCGCCTGCATCTGGTCAACTAGTATTCGGCTATGCTGAACAAAAATATTCATGGAGGTGAGACCCAACGGGGTCCATTCCGGTTCCCCGCCACCGACAGAAATGATGGCACCAACCCTTGTCTTCTTAAGAACTTCGGGATGCCGGAATATAGTAGGTAGCATCCTTTCATGAATTATTTCAAAATATGAATTAGCTCTTAAATGGTATACCGGACCACTTACTATCAAACCGCAATCCTCTACCAAGGTCTTTTCCAAAATCCAGGGAACATCGTCATCTTTGATGGCACATCTTGCCTCTTTTCCTCTTGACATGGCGATAGAGCATGATTCACAACCCGTACACGGTTTTACCCTTAGCTCCATAGCCCGGATTATCTCCGATTCCACCCCCAGTTCCTCCGCTCCCATGAGTGCTTCTTTTAAGAGGATTTCACTGTTGCCGTTCTTTCTGCCGCAGGATAAGCCGATAATCTTTTTTGTTTTAGTCATACTAGTTATCTCCTCTTCTTATTTCGTGCCGGACTCGGCCTTCAGATATGCCTTAGTAGACACCATACTCGAAAACCGCTTCTGTCATGGCCTCAACGCTCTCTGGTTTGGCTTCAGCCGGTATGCCTTCGACTCCGCCATCGACAATCAGACCGCCCGTGTCACTGAAGAAGGCGATTAGTCCTTTCACATAATCTATGACCTCTTCCGGTGTACCGGTGACAAGTAACTGAGGCGGCACGTCGCCCCAGAAGCACATGACATTGCCAAGTATTTCCTTGAATTTCTTCTTGTCTACACGATCAAAATGTCCAGCCACCTTTCCGCGAGGGAGTTCGGCTAGATACTCCAGGCGTGGGGTATAGTCGCCTTCAAACCAGGGCATGGGTGTTATTCCTTGTTCAATCAGTGCCAGAAGGAGCTGTTTGAGGCTTGGCCAGTAGAACTCGGCGAAATGCTTGTCGGACATGAAGCCGGCTGCCCCTCGCCACAAGGGTATCATCACCCGCCGGTTGCCTGTCATCTGCGTTACGGCGACGGCCTGCTCGATGGTGTATGGGATCAGCCGTTCAATGACCGCCTTGACCTTATTCGGCTGCTGGAACATGTCCAGCATGGTGCCCTTCAGCCCGCGGAGCAGGACACACAGCCAGTCGAAGGCAGTGAAGGTGAACCCACCGGTGATGCATGGGAAGCCCATGCTGGCTAAGTCCTTTACCAGCCGGGCTTGAGTAGCGTTGTAGCGGCTCATTTCTCGCCCGGTCTTGATGACCGTCTTCATCATCTGCGGGAAGCCGGGTAGGCCGGCGAAGGTGGACACCACGGTGAAAATCGAGTAACCGAAGGCAAAACAGGGAAGGGGAGGCAGCATAGCCAGTGGCTCGAACACACTAGCCATACGGGGCAGAGCCTTGCGAATGGTGAAGCTGCCGGGGTCAGTAAGAAACTCATCATACTCGTCGGCCATCATGTATTCGTTTTCGACGTATTGATAGAGAGCGTGGTCAGGCAGGTTATAGCCGGGCCACTTAAAAGCCTTGAGCCCTGTTATCTCCATGACTGGACCGGCAAAGACGCTTTGATGAAGGGGTGCCATATCCCAGTTCAGTCTTTGCATTGACTGCTTCCAGGCTTTAGCCATTTTGTCGTAGTCATACATGGCCTTAGCATTGGTCAGGCCAGAATATTTGGTTAAAAAGAAAACGGCAAAGGAAGCGATAGGAACTCGGTCTGGCTTGGTCAAACTGACGGCATCATAAAACCGTTTTTCTCGGGCCTCGTAGGTGGATGGTGTTCCTATGAGTTTTGTTCCTTCTCTTGCGCTCACCTTACTCCTTTCCCATAAACTTTTTGGCTAGGTTCACTGCGGCCATGGCATCTCTGCCGTAGGCGTCAGTGCCGGTATATTTCCTTATCTCCTCATTAATCTGACCACCGCCAATCATAATCTTCACCTTGTTTCTCAGACCGGCATCGGTTATTGCTGCTACAGTTTGTGTCATGGAATCGTAAGCCAGCGTCAAAAATCCGCTTAAACCAACGATAGGGGTGCCAGTCTCCTTTATCTTTTCGACAAACTTCTGCGCCGGCACATCCACGCCAAGGTCGTAAACTTCAAAGCCGTTAACATCGAGCATAAAGGCGACAATGTCCTTGCCGATGTCGTGTATATCCCCGGCAACAGTGCCCAAAACAACCTTACCTTGAGGTTTAACATTGCTTGCCTTAGCTAGCTTGGGCTTAACCATATCGTTTATTCGTTTCAATAGCTCACCGGAGTACACCAGTTCAGGGATGAAATACTCGGCAGCGGCAAACCGCTTGCCCACGATTTCCATGGCACCTCTAGCATCATCCAGGATCTTGAGCGGCTCCTCACCAGCGCTCAGCCTCTCTTCAACAATCTTAACTGCCTCTTTTTCTTTCAAATCAGCGAGTGTGTTAATTAGGTCTTCAGCCATGTTCCTTTGCCTCCTTAACCTGTGCTTGGTTCTTTAGTCAGCTAATGTTTAATTCATTGACACCATCTGATACCTCCACAGTCCCCGAAGTCTATAGTTTGTTATATTGCCCTCCACAATCTGCTTCGCCTAACACGAGCCATCCACTGACGGACCTGATGTTCAAAACCAACCAATCCGTTAGGAAAGAATAGAACTACCAAGATAAAGAGGATGCCAAATAGAATAAGATGTGCCTTCCCCAGAGTAATTGCAAATACTGCAGAAAGAATAACGAGGAAAACACTGCCAATGATAGGTCCGACCAGGGTGCCGACGCCACCGATCATAACAGCCATGAGTGGTTGAAAGGTCCACAGAGGGCTAAAGACGCTTGAAATGAACTGAAATGTGAGCTGAAAGAAAGCGTACACTCCTCCAGCCAAACCAGCCAAGAAAGCGCTAATTAGCAAGGCCAAAACCTTGTATTTAAATGTATTGACGCCCGTAACCTGACCTGCCTCCTCATCGTCCCGAACAGCCGCCATCGCCAGTCCCAGCTTGGAATTGGTCACTAAATAAACTACACCTACCGCTATAAGCGCCACTACTAAGCCAAGGTAATAGCGGGAAATCAGGTTATAGTTTTGGACGTAGTAGATTGGCATCTGAACCATCCTGGTGAAAGTATTGCCCACGACTATTCGGCATACCTCGGCCAATGCCAAGGTGCCAATGGCAAAATATACACCCTTCAGCCGCAGAGTGGGCAGGCCAATAACCCCGCCCAAAAACATAGCTGAAACACCACCTGCGGCTACTGCCAGATAAATCGGCACCCCAATACTCCAGATGAAATGGGTGACCAGAACCCCGCAGCCGAAGAAGGCGGCAAGGCCAAGGTTAATCTGACCGGTGTAACCGCCTATTAGATTCCAGCTCTGAGACAAAATGATATAGATGAACAGCATAACCATTAGACTCAGGATGTGGGTTCCTATTTCCATGACCATGGGGAGTATTATGCAAGCTGCAACTACAATTCCACTTGGCAGCCATTTCTTCCAACTGGCTCTTATAGTGGACATCTATCCCCTTCTAGTGAATAATCCTTGCGGCCTGAACATCAGCACTATAATGAATATGAGAAGTGCGATAGCCTGTCGGTATTGAATGGGAACAACAAAAACACTAGCTGACTCTACCAATCCCAAAACAATACCAGCGGGAAGGATGGCGTTAATATTTCCTTCCCCGGCCAGTACCATAACCACTATGCCTATTAATAGCCAGCTCAAGCCACCAGTCGGCGTGACGCTGTAGCTTGAAACAATTACAACGCCAGCTATGCCCGCTAGAGCTGTGGCGATACCACAGGAGATTAGATAGGTTTTCTGAACATTTACCCCGCATAAGCTGGCTGCCTCCGCATCCTGCGTTGCCGCCCTTACGTGTTTGCCGAAGTAAGTCCTGCTGAGAATAAAATACAAGGCAACTGCAGCCAAGACGGCAATGCCCAGTCCAGCTAGGCCGGTATAGGGTACCCTGGTGCCGAAAAGACTAAGTGCCTCTCCTCTGTAAGAAGCTATTATGGTTCGGACATCAGCCTTCCAGACTAGAGTCATTGCATTATCTAGCACGTATATTACGCCAAAGGTGATTAACAAGGAGTTGCTAATCCTCATTCCGATATGCGGTAGTTTCAGCAATGGTGAGAGCGTGAGCTTGTATAGAAGCAACCCAATCAAAAACATGGCAACGATAACCAAGGGGATAGTAAGGTAGGGGTCAATGCCCCGGAGGGTAAAAAGCCAGAAACTAACATAGCCGCCAAGCATTATGAAAGTGCCATGGGCAATATTGAGGAATTTCATGATGCCCATGATCAAACCGAGGCCTAACCCTATAAGTCCGTAAAGTGCTCCTACCACAATGCCATAGGCAATAGTCTGGATTACATTCTCCACTATATTTAACTTCCCTTTCCCGCCGGACTGATACCCAAATAAGCCTCTTGAATTCGGTCACTGCCTAAAAGTGCTCTGGCAGTACCCTGGCTTTGAATACGGCCGTTCTCAACAATATAGCCGCGGTCAGCTATGGATAAAGCCATATTAACGTCCTGCTCCACCAGGAAAACTGCAATCCTTCTTGACTTGTTTATGTCTTTAATGACTCTGGAGATTTCTTGAACCAAAAGCGGGCTCAAGCCCAAGGACATCTCATCAATCATGAGAAGCTTCGGTTGGGACATAAGTGCCCTGCCTATGGCTAGCATCTGCTGCTCGCCACCGCTTAGTGTATTAGCCTCTTGTTTAACCCGCTGCCTTAGGACCGGAAACAATTCATAAATCCAGCCGATAGTATTGTTTTTTGCTTTCCTCGCGTCTCTTCTAGAAGCACCCATTTCCAGATTCTCCAGAACGCTCATCTGAGGAAATAGCCTTCTTCCTTCGGGAACCATAGAAATGCCCAGCCCCGCTATCCGGTGCGCAGGCAGCCTGTCCAGACACATTCCATCAAAACTGATGCTCCCGGTCTTAGGGCTGAGTAGCCCTGAGATGGTCTTCAAGATAGTGCTCTTCCCCGCCCCATTAGAGCCGACAAGGGTTACTATTTCCTCGTCTCCAATGGTAAGGGATAGATCCCATAATGCCTGGAGGTCACCATAATAAACGTCTACGTGACTAATCTCTAGCATATTGACTGCTTTTCCCTAAATACGCCTCGATGACCTGCCTATTGCTGGCTACTTCCTGCGGTGTGCCCTCAGCAATCTTCTCCCCAACATTTAGTACAATCACCCTGTCTGAAATGCCCATTATTACTTTCATTACATGCTCGACTACTATCAGGGTTATCCCCGAGTCTCTAATTCGTTTTATCAATCGTATAGCATCTTCCATCTCCGCTGTGTTTAGACCAGCAAACATCTCGTCGAGCAATAACAGCTTGGGCTTTGTTGCCAGCGCCCGGGCAATCTCCAAGCGTTTGCGATCAATGAGGCTGAGCATTCCGGCCACCGGCACCCACCTATTTGCCAAGCCAGTAAGAGCTAGAATCTCCTCCGCTTCGATGCGGGTTTGCCTTGTATTCCGAGCTGGCTCACTGCCATAAGCCCTGCCCACCATTACATTCTTCAAGGGGGATAGCTGGTTAAACGGCTTAACTAATTGAAAGGTCCTGGCGATACCGCTCCGGCATATTTTATAAGGTGCCATGGCGGTTATGTCTTTGCCGCTGAACCTTATCTTGCCTGTGTCAGGTTTGAGAAGCCCGCTTATCAGGTTAAACAAGGTAGTTTTGCCTGAGCCGTTCGGACCGATAAGCCCCAATATCTCGCCCTGGCTAAGGGTAAAGCTGACCTGCCTAATGGCCTGTACTCCGCCAAACGCTTTGGACAGATCTTCTGCCTCAAGTAATGTCAGACTTAATGGCGTTAACCGGAATGTCATAGCCTTCGGGGCAGCAGTGACATCGTCCTAGCCGCCTGATGCGTTAGAGCTAAAAAGCCGATGTTAGCTCATCCCTCCTTGATAACTTCAAACCTGTTGACCAACAAAGTCTACAGTTGTTCAACACAGCAACCGGACTAAACTTCAACTAACTTAGTCCTATTCAGGAGTGTGCCCTAGCCATTGCCAGCAGTGGCTAGGGCACACTTACCTGTCATTAATCCCTACCTGGCATTACTCCGAGGGAATAGGATAAATCAATGGCTGTGTCTTCAGATTATCGGGCCATACCAGCGTCATTACCCCATCCACCCATTGAGTAACTGTATGCAGACCACCTATTCTTTTGCCAGTCTCATCCAGTTCGATCTGACCAGTAATTGTCATCATATCAGTGGTAGCTAAAGCATCCCTGATTGCCTCCCTGTCCAACGTGCCAGCCCTCTCAATTGCGTCTGCTACTACCTGAATACAGGCGTACGCAGACCCGGCGTTATGATGGGTCGCTGTTCCATACTCGGCTTCGTATGCAGCATTAAATTCGGCAACTCCGGGGAAGTCCATCGCCGGATGCCACTCAGGAGATCCTACTACATATTCACCCAGTGGGCCCAGTGCCGCCCCCCAAGCTGGGTCATCGGCGCCTTCGACCATAATAATTCCCTTTGGCTTGTAGTCAAGCTGCGCCATTTGCGTGAGCAGGGTGATGTCATCAGGAAAAGGACCGTTGCAGAACACTATTTCAGCACCCGCATCTTTTGCTCCCTGGATAAGCGGGGTCATGTCTGGAGCTAGCATCGCATACGTCCCGTGGTATACGTAGTCAATGCCATAGTCAGGCGCTTTGCTCTCGGCAAAGTCGAACAATTCAGCAACCCAATCTTGCTGCAATTCCCACAAAGCCCAGTTAGAAGACATCTCCGGCACATTGCTGAAAACCTCATATAATGAATCCACTGTTAGAGAGTTCGTCTTACCAAGATTGAACAAGTACTCACGGCCCTGCTCCCATAGATAAGAATTGTGTATTAGTGTCGTTACAGCAGGCAACTTATCCGCTTCAAAAACGTCAACTGCTGAGACGCCCATGGTGGCGGTGCAGACGACGAGTACGTTTTCTGTATTTAGGTACTCAGCACGCTCAATAGTCTTGACTGCATCTGACTCCCCATCCGCAACCACTAATTCAAGCGGTATCTTTTTGCCAAACTCCTCTACATATACGCCGCCATCCTCGTTTATGGCCGCCACACCTAATTCATAACCCTGTAATATTGGTCCGCCACTTCCTGCGTCAAAACCACTAAGAGAGAGTAGAGCACCAATCTTGATACTGGTAGGAGCTTCTTCCTCTTCCTCTTCTTGTTCTGACGGGGTGGTGCCGCCACAACCGACCAGGACCAACCCTAGCACTAACAGACTAGCCAGAATCAAGTAAAGTATCTTTTTCACCTTTTCTCCTCCTTTCTAGAATCTCTCAAAAACTGGATCGCGTCTTTCCATCGTTAAGTCATACACATCCCTCCTTTCATTGGACCTCTTTACGATGGTAGATTAATTGAACTTTAGAGTAGCTCAAAGAATGTCAGCACCTCCAATTGTCTGTCGAACCCCTAGTGGTGTCGTCATTGATGTCGATATTGACGCCGCAGTGGGAAACGCGTTATTATTATAACATCTACCTTTGAGTTGTCAATCTGTTGACTTACGGTTTGCAGTCAGCTAACTTCTTTGGTGGAATGATTTGACTACATTCAAAGCCAATGACAGAGAAAACTGGAAATAGTAGGTTTAAGGTAGATACCGATACCCGCAACCTCTTTGTCATCTTCGATCAAACCAGAGACACACTTATTCGTGCTGTCGGGCTTGAGCTCACACAGTCTAAAACTAACTTCGCTCAGACCCGTATTTTGTATGTGCTCACCCAGGAAAGAAATGGGATGACCCAGGGCGATCTTGCAAAATGGCTTCTCAGAAATCTAAACACTGTCTCTACTCTGATAAGTAAGATGGAGAAGGAAGGACTGGTCAAAAAGAGCAAAAACAAGGAAGATGGTAAAGTGTATGTTACATTAACCCAAAAGGGTTCTGACGAGTGGAATAAGGCAAGTGAGCGCGCGATTTTCTTAACCTTCTCAGTTCTTTCACAAAAAGAGAGGAAACAATTGAAAGTGCTTCTAAGGAAATTGCGCGCTGAAGCACGCAACATACTCGGGCTCGACTTCAAACCCCCATTCTTACCGTAAGACGTTAGGATGATTAGGTTATTTATTCGGTTCTAGTCAGGACGTGTAATATGGCTGATTTGTTCGATTCAACAGGTAGAGTAGCCGTGGTGGTTGGTGGTGGAGATAAGTCATTGATTTCTTGCCGTGTCTTCTTGGTGGATAAGTCTTGTCAATGTTCGACTTGAGCAAACCGGCCTTACTAAGGAAATCGAAACTATGGTGTCCTCAAAACGGTTCGGCAGCAGCCTTCCCCCCATCTCCCTATGTGCGTGCGATTCCAAGTGAAATGCGCCGATTGTCCTACCGTCGCGGACCCGGCAGAATCCCCAAAACCTGATATGGTACGACAGTACATTCTCCACCAGTGAATCCAAGCACCTCAAATCCCGATCCCCAAGTCACATTTGTTAGCTCCCGGAACTCGTTCCGGGGGCAATTCGTGCCGTAGTCTATCTTGCTTTCGCCCATAGGATGCTAATGTACACGTCTCTATCTACATTCGTTCGGAAATGCCATGGCTAGATATCGCTTACTGGCGACCCGACGTAACTGCACTTCACGTCCTCTGGCAGGAATGATTCTCGGATTGCCAGTTTACCTGTGACGTGCCCCCCAAAAAGGAGTCCAACTATAATGTTAGTCTAGAAGGACAGAAAGGGGGGATAAATGGCCAGAAGAAGCTTCACTCCGGAGCGGATCATCAATAAGCTCAGGGAAGCCGAGATCTACATCAACCAGGGTATCTCTATCGCGAAAGCCAGCAGAAAGATAGGCGTCACCCAGCAGACTTACTATCGCTGGCGTAAAGAGTACGGCGGCCTGCGGATAGAGCAGGCCAGGAAACTCAAGAACCTGGAGAAGGAGAACGCTCGTCTCAAGAAGCTGGTAGCTGATCTGGCACTGGATAACGCGATCCTGAAGGAGGCAGTGGAGGGAAACTCCTAAGCCCGTCCAGGAAGCGTAAGATCGTCATACAGATTCAGGAGAGGCTTAATGTTTCGCAGAGCCGGGCAGTCTCAAAACGCTAGTTTGGTATTTGACGCCAGAACGCCGTCGAATTGTCCACCCTGTTACGAAGACTGCGAATGGGATTGTGCTCGCGCAATGACATAGAACTCTTGCCGTTCAGCGTGCGTCTTTAGTTTGGCCTGGTCACAATGCAATACTC
>Ga0315544_1001536_pt1 | contig 17698 bp, 20 predicted proteins | sample SalMarSW160130MG_2_FD_202543 | JGI IMG/M metagenome (GOLD analysis project Ga0315544, IMG submission 202543) | Salt marsh sediment microbial communities from the Plum Island Ecosystem LTER, Massachusetts, United States - Salt Marsh Sediment SW1601-130 ... | reverse complement strand
CCGGTTTTAATTTACCGGAACTATTTAATAAAAATTTATTTCCCGGAGTGGTACACTTTTGAATATCGAAGGTGGTATACTTTATCGTATCTTTAACAAATAGTAATGATTTTGATAAAATTATTTATTTACTAAAAGAGTTATATAAAAAATCAGATTACCAACTATTCGTAGATTTATTAACTTTTTCTGATATTAGATTTGAGGAGAATAGTAAACAAACAAAGAAAGTATTTAATGTTCGAATTTCTACAGTTCCTGAAGTCTATTTGAAATATTATGAAACAATAGATGCTATCGCTAAAAGCATTAAATCAAACATAGAAAAAATATCTGAACTAAAAATTGATAAGATTATTATTCTACCCGATTATAATAAAATTGAAATTATTAATTCAGAAATTAGACCAGTTTTCACGCCGTGGGATGAAATAAATACAGAACAATCAAAATTGATTTCTTTACTTAAGACAAGCAGTGATTCAATAGATCTTCAAAATATTGGTAATACTTCACGAAGAATTTTAAAAAAGATTGCAAATATTGTTTTCATGCCTGAAAAGCATACACCCAATGAAAAACATTTTGATGTAAATCCAGAAAAATTTAAAAATCAACTCCATTCATATATCAAAACAGAATTAGCAGGTAATAAAAATAAAGAACTAAGACAATTTGCTGAAGCTGCTATCAATATCGTTGAAAAGGCGATTGACTTAGCAAACACATTAACACATAAATCAGAACCAGTTAAAATTATTGCAGAAGTTTGTGTAATTGGAACAATAAGCGCAATTAGTATTATAAAATTTGTTGATAAAAATAAAGGGTAACTCGAATATTTCTCAAAAAGAGTTAAAAGTGTCAATAATGGTTTTATACAAATATTTTCCGGATAATATTTATTCTTTTAAATCTCTATCTTTTAAAGGATTATGGTGTCATTATCCTGGTAATATGAATGATCCTTTTGAATGTTTAGGATACAGTAACAGAAAACTTAATAAAACACACATTGAAAGCTTTAGAAATATATTGTCAGAATCAAAAAATGAAAAATTACAGGCTTTAATAAAGCTCTCAGATAAAAAAATAAAAGAATATATTAATAAATATAGAGGTGAGTTAATTAAAAAGTTTGCCTTCTGTTCATTAAGTGAAACATTTAATGATATACTTATGTGGTCTCATTATGCTTCTAATCATACAGGATTTGTATTAGGTATTGATTTTAAAAATGTAAACAAAGATCATCATTTTCAAAAGGTTAGATATTTAGATAATTTACCGGATATTGATGTTGTTAAATTGGCAGAATTTTTAAAAGGAAATTATAAACATTTATCTTATTTATTATCTGATATATCAATTAAATCAAAAAGCTGGATTGATGAAAAGGAATGGAGAATATGGAGAAAAGAACCTTGTTATTATCATTATAAAGTAGAAGATATTAAAGAGATTTATTTTGGTGTTAACTGTAGCCCAGAAACAAAAATGATAATTCTGAGATTAACTTCTGAATTGAATAAAAATTTCCAATATACAGAAATGGAATTTGGAGATAATCCTGTTAGATTAAAATATTGATTAGTTGAGAAATGAACATTTTGAAAAGTCTCACCAAACCCACAATTCGTGAACGATGACATAAGAAAAATATAGTTAGCTTTTGCTATATTAGGATGTTATGCGTAAGTATTGTGGCATCTGGCAAAAACCTATACTCTAGGATATGAAAATTTATTACATATTGTTGTGTGCCTAAGCGCCTATTAGTTATAGAGAAATATTTTATCAAAAAAACTCCACTTTAGTAAACTAATTAGTTAACTTTGCGTAATGTTTAGAAAGATTATTGCATACAAAGAGTACTTTGTAAAATTTTATAAATCACAGGATAACAAAACTCAAGAGAAAATAGAATATGTTTTAGACTTAGTGCGCTTTGAGAGACAAGTACCTAAAAAATTCTTTAAGTACCTTGATGATACGGATGGAATTTATGAAATACGTGTGATAACAACTTTTAAGAGCATTAGGATTTTATGTTTTATGGACAAAGGAGAATTGATTGTGCTAACAAATTGTTTTCTAAAGAAAACACAAAAGACCCCAAGAAAAGAGATAAAAATTGCGGAGAGATTGAAGAAAGAATATTTGATGGAAAAATATGGAGGATAAAAAAATGAAAAACGTAACTAATTTTGAAGACTTGCTGAAAGATAAGTATGGTGAAAAAGGTACTTCTACCAGGGATAAATATGACGCTGATTCACTAGCTTTTAGATTAGGTGTTATGTTAAAAGAGGCACGCAAAGAAGCACATATTACACAAGAACAACTTGCCGAGAGGACTGGAACTAAGAAAAGTTATATTTCTCGTATAGAGAAAGGGCAAAGTGATATCCAGATTTCAACATATTATAAATTGATTGAAATAGGTTTAGGTAAGCAATTAAATATTTCGATTGGATAATAAGCTACTGCAGGATGGTTGAAATTATTTCCACAAAAACTTTAAGCAGAAAAAAGTCCCACAAAACCCACCCTACTAAAATTCTAAATATGAAAACAAAACTTTTTAAAAATCGATCAATTTATTTATCAGTAATGATATTGTTTCTGTTCTTATCTAATTACTGTAATAGTCAAACTACAGATAATAATTGGTGGAGCGAGATAATAAAAGAGCATAAAATAAACAGAAGTGATTATAGAGAGATTAAAGATGTCATCATATTCAGCGACTCAATCTCAGATACGAAAGATTTAATATATTTTGATTACCCGATATATATTGCGAAAGGAATTGACAATTATTATATCTATAGTGTTGATAGTGTAATTTTTAGTAAACGTGATTCAATTGTGAATTTATATAATGGTATCTCCGTTGGATTTGCTAAATCTGATAAGGGAAACAAACCCATCTCTATTTCAGAATTCAGCAGGGTCATCAATAAAATAAAAAAAAAATTGATGATTTCTGTCCAATCTAAGCCTTCATTCTCCTGGTTAGATCAAGAATATTTCTCTAAAAAAAACAACAATATTGTGCGCAGCAAAAAGGAATAGATTTTAATGATGAAAGTCCCACAAAACCCAGAGAAAGTTTTAAGTATCAAGGTTTGTAGTCCGCTCAAACTTCATTACAGTTTGACAGGGAAGTGCCACGCAATCTGACACTACTCAAACAATTTTCCGTTGTGTGGCTTTTAAATCCGCTCGAGCTGGAATTTGACCGCAGAATTCACGAACTTTACGTTTCGGTTCTTTTCATTGATGTGTCTGACTAATTTGAAACTAATGGAGGTAAATACTATGAAAACATTAATCCGTTTATTCGTATTTTCTTTCTGTGTTTTCCTTTATCTTACGGTTGCCGGACAAACGAATACGGAATGGCTGGTTTCCGAAGGAGACACCACACAGGGAGACAAACCTGAGTATGAGCTGATCGTAATGTTACTTGGCTATGAAACTTACATGGCTACCCAACTCCCAATGGAGTACTATTCAGAGAACTATTATAAGTTATGGAACCAGCGGTATGTGGTAGAATGGAACATCCGCTTTCATTTGGGACCCCGCAGAGATCTCTTTGAGAACGAGATATTTTATAATCCCTTTACAAATTACGGTATTGAACTGGAATACAGTTTATACCATTTCTTCAGGTTCTTTGAAGATAAGTATAACCTTACCCTGGTTTACCGGGGGAGATGAAATAGCGTGGTTTAATTAAATAAAGAACAGACTATGTTTATCTATTTATAAATGGGGTAAAAAGCGCAGTGAGAAATCCTAATTTAAATAAGCCTATAGCCAACAGACAATTTGAGAATGAATATAGATTTGTTACAATAGACAATGCCCTGTCGGAAGATCAATCTTTTAATAAAACAGCAACCAGGGTGAAACTTGTTTTTCATGTCAAAGATTCATGTCTGTTATCCGATGAAGAAAAGGAAACCATACTAATTCAATTAAAGAGAAGGATCAATGATGAAGGTTATTTACAGGTTTTTGCTGATGAGTACAGGGAGCAGACACGAAACAAGCAAATGGCTGCAAAACGCTTCTATAGCTATCTGACCAGTGTATTGAAAAAGAAGAAAAAGAGTATTTCTGCAAAACACACCGAAAAGAAAATTGAAAAAAGAAATCCGTCCTCCAGACAGGATGGAAAAAGAAGAAGAAAGTCATCTGTGCAGAAAATAACCTACAAACCCGCTTATTAAATCCGGTACATATGAACGTTGAACACGAATAAGCCCTAAATAAATCTGATCAAAACACTTGGATGCTTACAACTGATTATATCATTATTTTCCTGTATCTGACAGGAATGATCCTGCTAAGCATCTTTGTTGGAAGGAGACAGAAGAACAAGGAGGACTATTACCTTGGTGGCCGAAAAATACGCCTGCTTGGCGTAGTCTCCAGACTACGTCATTGGTAAAAGGTAATCTATGACTATCTATAGCAGGGCAAACTTCTTTTTTTGTATCTTGCTCATCAAAAAAAGTACGATGCAGCGCCTACAACATCATACAACAAAAACTTTGCTAGCATTGCATGAAAAAAAGTCCCATAAAAGCCGGAAAATTGATACCCCATTCTTCCTGACAAATCGAACTGACATTCTGGTTGCATTGTAAAGATACCCGATGCAATGATAGCCCGGGAACAAAACCAGTTATGCTGCGAGGTGAACAAATGTTCTTGTTACTGAATCCATATTTATTTTTTTATTTTACTACCGGAAATTTCTTAAACTCAAATTTTTAGTAATATTGGAGTCCTGATATGAATTCCGATAATAAAATACCAAGGGAGTAAAATGGAAGATACAAATCACATTGGATTTGATAATGAGAAATATCTCCGGGAGCAAACATCTGCCATTCTTGAAAGAGTAAACCGATTCAACCATAAACTGTACCTGGAATTCGGAGGTAAGATTTTATACGACTATCATGCAGCCAGAGTATTGCCGGGATTTGATCCGAATGTGAAGATGCGGCTTTTGCAAAAGCTAAAAGACAAAATTGATGTCATTTTATGTATTCATGCAGGTGCTATTGAAAGAAAAAAAGTCAGGGCAGATTTTGGGATTACTTACGATGTGGATACATTAAAAACCATTGATGATTTCAGGGAATGGGGCATAGATGTCACAGCAGTGGTCATTACCCGTTACCAGGATCAATCGCCTGCAAAAGCCTTCAAGAACAAACTTGAATTACGGGGAGTAAAAGTATATTTGCATTATCCCACAAAAGGATATCCTACAGATGTGGACCTTATTGTAAGCGATCAGGGGTATGGAGCAAACGAATACATCAGGACCACAAATCCCATTGTGATAGTTACAGGTCCCGGACCGGGCAGCGGGAAGCTTGCCACCTGCCTGTGCAATCTTTACCATGAATATAAAAACGGAGTCAAGGCAGGATATGCAAAATTTGAAACATTTCCGATCTGGGACATACCTATCGATCACAAAGTAAATATTGCTTATGAAGCTGCTACTGTTGACCTGAAAGATGAAGTGCTGATTGATGAACATCATTTGAAAGCCTACAATATAAAGACAGTGAATTATAACCGTGATATAGAAGCATTTCATTTACTGAAAGGGATCATTGAAAAAATAACAGGTGGGGAGTCTATGTATCAATCTCCTACGGATATGGGAGTAAACCGTGCAAGTGCGGGCTTTGTGAATGAAAGTATTATCACGGAAGCATCTCATCAGGAGATAATCCGGAGATACTTCAGGTGTGCCGTGGAATATGTGATGGGTCTGGTAGACAAAGACACACTTAACCGGGCTGTTAAAATCATGAACAAGGTTGGTGCAAAAGTTGAAGATCGAAAAGTGGTATTGCCGGCAAGAGAAGCTGCAAAAAACGCTGAAAAAAGCGGAAAAGGCAATGCAGGAATCTTTTGCGGAGCCTCTATTGAATTGCATGACGGGACAATTATTACAGGCAAAAATTCACCCCTCATGCATGCCTCTTCAAGTCTGATTTTGAATGCTACCAAGCACCTGGCCGGAATCCCCGATAATATGCACATTTTGCCTGAAAACATAATTGATTCGGTGGCCTATTTGAAGAAAGATATATTGAATGGCAAAATGGTTAGTCTCGATGTGGAAGAAACATTGATTATGCTTGGTATAAGCGCTTTATCCAATCCGGCAGCGCAAATGGCATTGGAGAACCTGAAATGGTTGCGTGATTGCGAAGTACATCTTACCCATATTCCACCACCGGGTGATGAAGCAGGATTGCGGAAATTACAGGTAAACCTGACATGCGATCCCGAATATTCAAGTAAGAGCCTTTTTATCAGCGAATGAGTGATCATGCAATTATGCAATTGCGGAAGGTTTCCGATGAAGAATACTCCATTCGGCAGCGAACAACAGGTGCAATAAATTGCCTTTGCAGGCGGATACAAATCCTTAATAAAAAATCACGCAAAATAGAGATTACTTAATACAACAATGAATCGATGGCCGATTATCCTATTGATTCTCAATAAAATCAATCAGCTCATTGTAAAGCATCTGAACAGGCAATCCCATGACATTGTAAAACGATCCTTCAATCTTTTCTATGCCGACATAACCTATCCACTCCTGTATTCCGTATGCTCCTGCTTTATCAAGAGGTTTATAATGGGTTACATAGTAATAGATTTCTTCGTGCCTGAGTTTTCGGAAAGTTACATTTGAAATGCTGTGAAAGATTCTCATTTTATCCAATGATCGCAAACAAACTCCTGTAACAACAGTGTGTTTATTTCCGGAAAGCCGTGAAATCAGTTCATAGGCTTCCTGAACATTAAGAGGTTTGCCAAGGATCTCATGATTGTGCCAGACAATTGTGTCAGCAGTGATAAGGATAGTATTCTTATCGATCAGATCAAGATAGTGATCGGATTTACTCTTTGCCAGAAATTCAGGGATTTCTGCCATACCAAGATCAGAGGGATAAGATTCATCTATACTATCCCGGACGATAACATCAAATTTAAGATCGAGACCTTCAAGCAGCATTTTCCTGCGGGGCGATTGCGATGCAAGGATAATCCTGTATGATTTGATATTTTTATTTAGAATCATGGCTGATTATTTGTATGCTGAAATAATGTAATTCACAAGAGGACAATAAATTAATCCGGATAGCATGATGAATTTGGATGCCTGGCTGAGTATATGATACTGTTTTTTTGTTGATGCCCAGCTAACACCAAACGCAAGCATAATAAGCGGAACAATAATGAAAAGCACGATGTATACAAAGCTGATCTTATCGGATAAATATTTGATCAGCAGATAGACAATAGGCACAATCATGGTTACGATCAATCCAATAACAATCCATTTTGCAGTTTGCAAACCCCATGCAATCGGAATGGTCTGCCGGCCAAAAACGTAATCTCCTTCAAAATCTTCAATGTCTTTGATTATCTCTCTTATCAGGTTTACTATAAAGGCAAATATAGAATAACTTACCACCCAGAAAACAAGATAGCTGAATTTGACTCCACTGGCCAGAATATAGAGCTCATAACGTTTTACCAACAAAGGAAATTCAAACAATAAAACCATCAAGGGCACCAGTCCAACAAGCATGGAAATGATAAGATTTCCGATGACTACCTGCCGTTTGTAGGTAGTGGAATAAAACCACAATACAACAGTGGCAAAAATGAACACTATGCTAAGATTCAGCCGGTGAATACTATATGCAAGATATGTTCCGGCCAAAATTCCAAGGGCTGAAAAAACAATATGAAAGGCCATGGCATATCTGCGTTTTATTAAACGGCCAACTATAACACGACCGGGTCGGTTGATCAAGTCAGTTTTCCGATCAAAATAATCGTTGATAATATAGCCTGCAGCTGCGATCATAACAGTCGATAACACAAGCAGGGAGAATTGTAAGGTATTCAATTGCACTTTGAAATCCGATACAGATAACAAAGGTTTCAGTATGAACCAGCGCATAAAATATTGTGTAATAGCGATGATTACAAGGTTAGGAAGCCTGATTAGTCTGAGGAAGGCTAAAAATATTTTAAGTTGTTTTACCATTCAAAAGAATTTTTCACCATCCACTTATCCTGTAAACGCAAAACCTGTTCTACAACATCCCGGACACATCCCTGCCCGCCACCTTTATTCGATATATAAACGGAAAGTTCCTTGATTTCATGTGCTGCATCGGAAGGACATGTTGGGACGCCGGCTTTCTGCATAATCTCAAAATCAGGTATATCATCACCCATATAGAGGATATTGCAATGATCCAGCTGGTATTTTGTTCTGAAATCCTCATACAATTCGAACTTATTGGAAGCTCCCAAATAAATATCCGCAACTCCCAGTTTTTGAAATCTTTTGGCTACTTCATCTGATTTGCCACCTGAAATAATTGCAACATGATAACCCATTTTGATGCAATGTTGTATGGCATATCCGTCTTTAATATTTACGGCTCTGATGAATTCCTGACCGGGGAATAAATAAACCTGTCCATCCGTGAAAACACCGTCAACATCAAAAACAAAGGCTTTTACCTGGTTCAGTAAGGATTTAAAATTTGACATAATATGACAATCATGAATAATATGCAATAATACTATCAGAAATTAAGCTATACAACTTTTTCAATTCAGGTTCCTCTTCAAGCAATGCTTTATGTTTTACCAGAATGTCCAGGTTTTTTCTTCTTGCCGGCCCTGTTTGTGCGTCGCGTGGAGATATCTTCCTGAGTTTATTCAGTGTTTCGTTTAACAGGGGGAATAGCAGTTCTTTATCAATCTCATTCTTTTCCAGGTAATCGTATGTTCTGGCAACCAGGTGATTAATAAAGTTATTTGATAGTATACCCGCCAGGTGCAAAATTTTTCTTTTTTCAGAATCAATTGAAAAGACTTTCTGACTTATGGAATATGCCAGATCATATATTTGTGTCAAAACTTGTTTGTCAGATGCTTCAATGCATAAAGGCACATTTGCAATATCTGTTTCAAAACCTCTTGTGAGGGTTTGGAAAGGATATAAAACCCCATAGTACTTGATTTTGTTTTGAAAAACATCCAATCCAATGCTGCCGGAGGTATGCAATACAATTGTATTGTCAGCCTGTATTTTATTTATTATTTCGGGCAGGGCTGAATCATCAATTGCAAGGATGAGAAAATCCGTTGCATTATCACAAAAAGAGAAATTGCTTGTGTAGCTGGCATTCAACATATTGGCCAACTCTTTGCCCTGAAATTCATTTCTGCTGTAAACAGTATGAATAATGTGTCTTCCGGAGACAAAAGCACGCGACAGGTGCCAGGCAACATTGCCCGAGCCCATAATGGAAATACGAAATGTTATATGCTTTTTTGCTGTCAAGAGTAATTATTTATTAACAGGCTAAAATAGGGAATTTCCGATTTCCGGGAATAAAAAAACCCGGCAATATACCGGGCTCTGCTAATAAAATATTTTATTGTGAGAGTTTTTTCTTCAACTCAATCAATTTTTGACATTTCTCGTATTCTTCCATTGTTTCAAAGTGAGATATCATCTTGTCAATAAACTTTTTGTTTTTGAATTTGGGATGTTTCTCATCGAATTTCACGATCCCTTTCAGGGTAAGGTCAAGCACCTCGACTTCATCTGAAATGGAATAAATATCAACAACAGGCATGGTATCATCCAGAACGGCTGTGCCTTTATATTTTTCAAGGAAATTGATCAGTGTAAGTTGAATATTGATGTAATCATTGTTTTCCTGCAACAGCCTTTTGTTTACCGAATAGCATTTCTCGTATTCATTGGCACGTTCGCCTGTGGTATTAGAAGCGAGCAATTGTTTGATCTGCAATTGATTTTCATTGATAACTTTGAGATTCTTCTTCACTCTGAATTTCAGTTCATCAATTGTTTTTTGTAATAGTTCCCGCATTGTGCCAATTCATTTTTCAGTAAAACCAATTCAAAAATATAAATTATAATGGTCGGAATGTTTCAATTTTGACAAACTGCACATTTTTTTTCACAATCCGTCAATTATTGGTTATATGAAGAAATAAGCTGGTTTGTAATTGTTACAATGATTCATCGTATTCTGCAAGAATGTCTTTTGCCATTTCAGGGGCTACACGGCCATAAGTTTTGTCACCGACAAGCACAACAGGTGCCAGACCGCAGGCACCTACGCATCGAAGACAACTGATGGAAAATTTACCATCGGTTGTGGTTTCACCTACTTCTACCTTAAGCTCTTTCTTGAATTCCTCCAGTACCTTCTCCGCACCCCGAACATAACATGCTGTGCCAGTGCAAATTGATATAGGATGTTTTCCTTTGGGCAGCATGGTAAAGAAGCTGTAAAACGTGACTACTCCATATACCCTGGCAACCGGTATATTCAGTTCTCTGGCAATAATTTCCTGAATTTCTGAATGTATGGGTTCTCATGCGATTTTCTTATGGGTTTGTTTTTATCTTCATTGTAAATGGCTTCCATTCTCTTTTGCAATATGCTAAGATTTCCATGATGCAAAGGCTGACCACCACCTCCGATACAACCTCCCGGACATGCCATTATCTCAATGGCATGAAACTGGCTTTTCCCCGCTCTTACATCTTCGAGAAGTTTTCTTCCATTTCCTAATCCATGTGCGATACCAATCTGTAAAGGAAAACCGTCAAAATCCAATTCAGCATGACGAATACCATCCATACCGCGCAATTGTTTGAAGTCTACTTTCTCAAGTTTTTTCTTTGTATAAAGCTCATAGGCAGTTCGAACTGCTGCTTCAATTACTCCGCCTGTTGCATCAAAGATCACTGCTGCGCCGCTTGATTCACCCAAAGGCTGATCAAAATCCTCATCAGGCATATTGATCAGATCCATATTGGCTCTCTTAATAAGTTGGGCCAATTCTCTTGTAGAGATGGAGTAGTCGACGTCAGGATTGTCATCCACCTTAAACTCGTCTCGCTGGCATTCGTATTTTTTTGCCAGGCAGGGCATGATCGACACAACAACCATATCCTTACGATTTACACTGATCTTTTCGGCAAAATATGTTTTTGCGATTGCTCCGAACATTTGTTGAGGCGACCTGGCTGTAGAAGGTACATCAAGAAGATCAGTAAATTGTTGTTCGAAGAAATTAACCCAGCCCGGACAACAAGATGTAAGAATCGGCAATTTCACATTCTTATTTCCGTTCAGATGCCTGGTAAGTCTGTCAAGAAGCTCCGAACCTTCTTCCATGATGGTAAGGTCGGCAGCAAAATCGGTGTCGAATACATATTTAAAGCCAAGACGGCGCAGGGCAGTAACCATTTTACCGGTTACCGAAGTTCCGGGTGCCATGCCAAATTCTTCTCCCAGAGCAGCACGCACTGCAGGAGCTGTTTGAACAAGTACTGTTTTTTCAGCCCTTGGAATTTTGGCCGGAACATATCTTGCATATAGTATTCACCGGCTGAATCTTAGCATAGTGTTCATTTTTGCCATTAATCTGCCCGACAGATTTTGTTCGGGTTGAAACACAAAAACTCAAACTTGCCTGCCAGCCACGGGCTGGCAAACCCTCCATAGGCGGGTAAACCGGCAGGCAGGGATACACCAAAATGCTCACTTTCAATAATTGATCTATTGTATGATAGATTTCGAACTAACGTTATTTTAACAATTCATCAATGAATTTATCAAAACCATCTCCTGTTTTTGCAGACAATTGCAAGAGCGGCAATCCTGGTACAACTTTATTCAAATTAGCACGGAATTCTTTAACATTGAAATCCAAATGTGGCAAAAGATCTGTCTTGTTGAGGACACAAATCTGGGAACTCTGAAACATAGTGGGATATTTCAGAGGTTTATCTTCTCCTTCAGTAGTGCTGGCAATTACAATCCTGGAGTTCTCACCAAGGTCAAAAAGGGCCGGACAAACAAGGTTGCCAACATTTTCGATAAACAGCAAACTGTTTTCCTGAGGGTTGAGGGATTTTACCGCATGATTGATCATGTGCGCATCGAGGTGGCAACCGTTTCCCGTATTGATCTGGATAGCTTCTGCACCGGCAGCTTCAATTCGTTTTGCATCGTAAGAAGTCTGCTGATCGCCTTCAATGACATATATTTTTTTTGAGGAACTCATTTGATTTATTAATCTTTCCAGCAAGCTGGTTTTGCCGGAGCCGGGAGAACTAACCAGGTTAAAGACCATGATGTTTTTTGCTTCAAAGAAGCCTCTGTTTCGTTCAGCAAGAAGATTGTTTTTCGATAATATATCTGTTTCAACCTGCAAAACTTTTCTGCTTGTATCTTCATGAGAGTGATGATGACCTGTATGTTCATGATCATGTTGATGAGAGTGATCATGTTTATGGTGAGTATGATCCATAACACTTTCCTGGTCCGAATCCCCGTTTACTTTGTAAATCGTAAAACTATCATGTTCTGATCCACATCCGCAAATATCACACATAAGTTATATTATATTTTAGATTACAAAAATAGAAAATTCTGAAGTCATTATTCAGCAATGATTGATTTTACCAGTAGTTCTTTTCCTGCAACAATTTCCGGGCCATAGGAGGAACAATTTGGGCAGGGAGAAAAAAGATCTTCCGGGTGATATGTTTTTTTACAAATTCTGCACACGGCTTTTGCTTTAACAATGATGAGCTTAATTTTTGTATTTTCTAAAACAGACTGAGGTTTTAAGCTTTCAAGAGCCATTTTAAGAGCAGGTATTTCAACGCCGGACAGAGTTCCGACTTCCAGTTGAATTTCAATAGCCCTGCTGACTTTATTTTTTTCTAAAGTTTCTTCTACTATCTCCAGAATATTTTGTGCCAATGAAAATTCATGCATAATATGAAACATTAACAGATTCTTGGCAACATTTCTCCACTAAGCATATCGACTATTCGTTTCCCTCCTATAACAGATTGCATGATTACCCTGCCCGGATGTTTATCTGTAACTTCCCCGGCGATAATGGCATTTTTGCCAAGCTTATGTTTTCGGAGAATCTGTATGATGCATTCGGCTTTATCAGGTTTAACCACCATCATAATTTTTCCTTCGTTGGCCAGGTAAATGGGATCAAAACCATAAAGTTCACAGACTGCACGAACACTTTGTTTCACAGGTAGATCCTTCTCCCGGATTAACATCCCATATGCTCTTTTTTTGCAGGTTTCAACCAGTATGGTTGCCAATCCGCCACGTGTAATATCACGCATATAACAAACATTCTCAGGATGTTCCAAAATTCCTTCAATCATTGAGGTTAAGGGTGCAGCATCAGAAAGTATGTTTTCATCCAGAGAGAGATTCTCACGGGCTGCTAATATTGCGATGGCATGATCGCCAAGAGTTCCTGTAACAATTATTTTATCACCTGCCTTTATACTTTCCCGGTTTTTTAAATGATGTCTGCCTTTTGGCACTATTCCAACACCACTTGTGTTTATAAAGAGTTTATCGCACTGTCCTCTTTTCACGACTTTCGTATCGCCAGTAACAATCAGGATACCTGCATTCTGTGCCTCTTTTGCCATAGAGGCAGCAATTTTATCCAGATCATCTATTGGGAATCCTTCTTCAATGATCATACCAGCACTTAAATATTTCGGAATGGCGCCTGACACACACAAATCATTCACTGTCCCGCTTACTGCCAATTGTCCTATGTCTCCTCCGGGGAAAAAAATGGGATCTATAACATAAGAGTCTGTAGTATAGGCAATTTCTTCTCCGTTCAATTGAATACGAGCAGAGTCACTGAGTTCTTCAAGAAATGAATTGTGAAAGTGTTTGAGGAAAACCTCTCTGATAAGTGCATTGCTTAAGCGGCCTCCGCTGCCATGTCCGATTTGTATTATTTTACCACCCATTTATCTATCTGAAATATATTTTGTGTTATTCTATTAATTATGTTCCATTTGTATTATTACTGTTTAATTGTTTAATCGAACATAAAGGATCATGGTACCAAAATCAATTGCCAATGTCCAATTACCAATTAAACAGTTACACGATTCAACAGTTAAACACTTCCCAGCAACCTGCACCCAGTAAACAAAACACAGTCTCAAGTCTTTAGTCTCACATCTTACTGTCTCATATTCTCATCCTCTTAGCTTCCCAACTTCTCAACATCTCAATTTTTCACATTCCGACTTATTTAAATTCTCTTATGGATCGATACTAGAAAGTGCAAATCTATTCTACTTCTTTGAAATTGTAATACGCGTGGCAAGAACCTTCCGATGACACCATGCAAGCACCAATTGGATGAAAAGGTGTACAATCTTTTTCAAACAGCGTGCAATCTGTCGGCTTTTTCAGCCCTTTTAAGATTTGACCACATATACAACCTTTTGGTTCAGGACCGCTTTCTATGTTTACCGGGATTTGTTTTTCCGCATCGTATTTACTGTATTTGTTGTTCAGGCACAAACCGCTTTTTGGAATGATTCCTATGCCACGCCAGTGCTGATCACAAGGTTCAAAAACATCAGCGATCATCTTTTGTGCTTTCAAATTTCCTTCTTCGCTGACCAGTCGGCTATATTGGATTTTCACCCCGCTTTTCCCGTTGTTTATCATCTGTATCAGGAACAAAACTGATTGAAGCAGGTCCACAGGTTCAAATCCTGAAATAACAATTGGGATATTGTATTTTTCGGCAAGGGCCAAGAATATTTTGCTGCCTGCAATTGTACTCACATGTCCCGGGCCAATATACCCATCGATAGGAATTCCTTCCTCGATTAAAGCACTCATTGGAGGTGGCATTACTTTGTGTGCACTGATGATAAAAAAATTATTCAATTTTTCTTCCTCTGCCTTTGTTATTGCTATTGCTGTTCCGGGAATAGTAGTTTCAAAACCTATAGCTGCAAACACGATTTTCTTTTTCGGATTTTCACGAGCAATTTCAAGAGCCTGAAGTGTCGAATAGATAATATGTACATCAGCACCTTTTGCTTTTTCATTTTCGAGAGATGACCAAGTTCCGGGTACACGCATCAGATCGCCATATGTCAGAAATATGATATCTTTCCTTTTTGCGAGGGCAACAGCAAGATCAATGTACCTTTGATCAGTTACACAAACCGGACATCCTGGACCTGAAAGCAATTCAATATTTGAAGGGAGCATGGTATGAATTCCATACTTTCTGATTGCCATAGTATGCCCTCCGCATACTTCCATAATCCGAACCTGTCGAATAGAAATCTTGTGGATTTCAGTCAGCAGAGTTTGTACAAAGCTTTCATTACGGAAATCATCGATAAAGTTCATTCCTCAGATAAATAGGATTGGTTGTTGAATTCCTCCAGCTCTCGCAATGTTTTTATTGTTTCGAGGGCATCTTCTTCACTAATTTTTTCCAGGGCATATCCTGTATGAATAAGCACATAATCGCCAATGCAGATATCTTCCAGCAGCTGGATACCAACGTTAATGGTAGCGCCATTAATATTTGCTTTGGCAAATTCTCCTTCTATTTGAATGATCTTTGCAGGAATTCCTAAACACATAATTTACTTTCGTTTGTTTGCTGCAACAGCAAGTTGTCCCAGAGCTATTCCACCATCATTACAAGGTACTACTTGGGGGTAATAAACATCATATTGATTTTTACGAAGCAAAGGTACAATTTTTTCAGTGACGTATTTGTTTTGAAATGTGCCACCGCTCAATACTACTTTATTTATATTGCTTTCTTTTCTTGCCAGATGAACCTGATACATGGCAATGGAAGCAACAGTATTATGAAATTTGGTAACTATCAATTCAAGGGGTTTGCATTTCTGAATGTCTTTTACAATTTCCTGTATCATTCCCTTGCAGGAAATTATTCTATCGCCTGAAAAAGTATACGATTCATTTGTATGATTCGTCAGATGATTTTCCAGCCGTAAAGGAGCTTCAGCATGGTAGTTGCTTTTGTGACAAATTCCAAGTATCGCTGCAATGGCATCAAACAATCTTCCCGCGCTACAGCAAAGGGGACTATTAACAGAGTGATCGATAGCCTCAATCAGTTGATTTGTTTTTTTTATACCAATCGTTGTGAGGAATGGAATATCAAGATTTTTACAGTTAATGCCGAAAGTGTGATACAAATAAGAAAGGCCGCTTCTCCAGGGTTGTTTTGTTGCCAGGTCTCCTCCGGGTAGTGGTACGTATTCAAAATGGCTGATGCGATTGAATTCATTATAATCGGCAATCAATGCCTCACTTCCCCAAATATTGCCATCCGTACCATAACCTACTCCGTCATAACTTATACCAATGACAGGTTCTTTTATCTTATACTCTGCCATTACTGCAGTTGTATGAGCATGATGATGCTGCACACGGATCAAAGGCAAATTGGTCTCCTGAGCATATTGGGTGGAAAGATAGTCAGGGTGGAGATCACATGCGATTTGATGAGGTTTGAATCTATAAAGACGACTAAACTCTGCTATGTTCTCACAAAAAAAATCATAAGTTTCCATGTTTTTCAAATCACCAATATGCTGACTCAAAATAGCTTGTTGTTCTTTGCCAATGCAAAAGCAATTCGACAATTCCGCTCCGGTAGCAAGAATACCGGATGCATCAAAACCAAGGTCAACTGGCTCGGGAGTATATCCTCTTGCTCTCCGCAGAATCCTTGGGTGTTCGCTGATCACTTTTACTACAGAATCGTCAGCACGCCTGGCAATTTTTCTGTTGTTGATCAGAATTCCTCCTGAAATTTTCTTAAAAGTTTCCAACGCTTTTTCTTCGTTACAAAGAATGGGAATATCAGACTCATTTCCACTGGTAAGTACAATGGCATTTGACTGAAGCTGATCAAACAATAAATAATGCAGCGGCAGATAGGGCAGGAAAACCCCGATTGAATGCAAACCTGAAGTGATGTTTGGCGCAAGAATGTTTTCCATCATTTGATCAATTACCACAATAGGTCTGCGCCAGGATATGAGAATTTCTTCTTCGGCAACGGATATATTGCATATTTCTTTAACTGTTTCAAGAGAGCGGAACATTACGGCAAAAGGCTTTTTTTCTCTTATTTTGAATTTGCGCAGTTCTTCTACAGCCTTTTCATTTGTCGCATCGCAGGAAAGATTGTATCCGCCAAGTCCTTTCATGGCAACAACCTTTCCCTTATTTATATTTCCACCGATTGTTTTTATTAAGTTTTCAAAGTTGTTGTACCTTTTTCCTTTCATGAAATATTCATAAACCGGTCCGCAATCAGGACAAGAAATGGGCTGAGCATGGAATCTTCTATCCAGAGGATCATCAAACTCAGGCATGCAATTTCTGCACATGGTAAATTCATTCATTGTTGAATTTACTCTGTCATAAGGAAAATCATCAACAATGGTAAATCGTGGGCCGCAATTTGTGCAATTGATAAATGGATAATGATTTCTTCGGTTTTCAGAGTACATTTCTTTTAGGCAATCATTACATACTGCAATATCCGGACTTATTTCCGTAATTATTCTATCAGATTGCCTGCTTGGAATAATTTTAAAATCACGGAAGCTTTTTGTTCCGATGGAATGGTAAATTATATCTTTGATGTTTGCTGCAGGAGGTGCTTTTATTCTGATCAAATGTAAAAATGCATC
>Ga0315544_1001532_pt1 | contig 17730 bp, 20 predicted proteins | sample SalMarSW160130MG_2_FD_202543 | JGI IMG/M metagenome (GOLD analysis project Ga0315544, IMG submission 202543) | Salt marsh sediment microbial communities from the Plum Island Ecosystem LTER, Massachusetts, United States - Salt Marsh Sediment SW1601-130 ... | reverse complement strand
GATTTGGAGAGGACTTAAATACATTGAGTCATAGCGGTTGGCGGCGGGCTGAAGGCGGATTGTTAAGCCCCAGTAATTTACTGCATGATAGTAGGGTAGCTCTCATAAGTATCGGATAAAGGCAGGCACAACATAGGCGTGGCGTTTACATCGTCCTAGAATTTGCCAGCGGCGATCACTGATTCATCATTTATATCAACAGGACAGGGGAATTATAGTGATGACTAAACAGAGGTGGCCATTAGTCTTGCTACTAGGAGCAGTGGCTATAGTAATTGCATACGTTCTTATAGGGCGGATTGTCGAAATAGCACCTTTAGAAGTTAGGCTGGCAAAGCCTTATATAGATAAAATTGTTGTTGATGACGGCGAATTAAGGGAATTAGCAGGCGCTATTGTCGAAGATTATGGTGAAAAAGAAGGTAAAGTAAATGCCATATACCGCTACATTGTGGAGAACTTTATTTATGAAGCAGACCCTGAGTATACGGAGTCTATCCAATCACCATTTGAAACCTTGGACCTTGAGGGTGGCGACTGCGAAGACCTGGCAATTTTGGCCTGTTCTTTGCTGGAGAATATAGGAATAAAGACATATTTGGTTTTGACAGAAAACCATGCTTACGCGCTGGTGTCCGGAATTAATTCCGACAACCTGTGGAAGTATATTAACAAATCTTTAGAAGAACAATTTATTGAAGACCATAATATGGTCTCATCCCTAGATGAAACACTTCAATTAAGGGCGGGATACGTTTATTACTATGGCGGTGATGGTAGAGTTTTTCCCATTGAAGCTGCCACATTCGGTGATTCGGTGGTCAAGATTGAAAGCTTAGAAATTCGCTATTCCGTTTCGTCGTCTGAGCCGGTAAACATCTATATATTACCCTCCAAAGATGAATTCGACAATATGGTTCAAAGAAGAAGCTTCCAGTATTATCCAGACTGTGCGGAACAGGGGGTCTATCAAGCCCAGGCAACGTGTGAAATCCCAAGGTATGGAGGCACAGCGATACAAAATCCGACTTCAAGAGACGCAACAGTGGACCTAGAAGTCACTTTCAGCTATAAAGTCTATTTCGAAGGGTTGAAGATAACTTCCTATACTCTAAAAGGTCAGCAGGTCATGGTCTTGGAGCTTACTGCTGGCGAATATGGTTATCCAGGTTACAGCCCCATAGTCGAAGCAGAAAAGAGATTTGCTATTGACCCCATTACCAAAGAATACTTCTACCTCGAGTAAGACCAAATTTAGTTAACCTTGAGAGCCAGATGCTCCTCAAAAGTTCTTACCTGCTATCTATTCACTTGGGACATAAATACCTTTGACCATAAGCTCTTTAGTCCGACACGGTTATGAAATCTTTTATATTTTCAAATGTTGCTGGGCCAATGCCTTCGACCTGAAGCAGGTCCTCGATTCTTCTGAAAGAGCCATTTTCACTGCGGTAATCTGCAATTCTTTGAGCTAGTACCTCACCTATCCCGGGCAGGGCTTCGAGAAGCCAGGGTTCGGCTCGGTTGATGTCTATCTTCTGGGGAGATTGTTCTTCGCCTTCCCGTGGAATATAAAGCTCAATATGGCTGAGGTCGGCATCGGGTTCAATCCCAGCATCGGAAAGGAGCGTCTGCAAGGTATCACCTTCCCTTAAAGCATATATGCCGGGGTTAGCCACAGCGCCGCCGATGTAAAGCTCCCCGCTCAGCTCTGGAGGCTCTGTTTGAGATAGAACGATTTCCACAGGCTGGCTTCGGCTGTGCTGCACCGCCAGCGTGACGCCGCCAGCTATTGCGGCGACAACCAGAAAAACAGTTATGAGTAGGTAAACTCTATCGGCACGGCTCATGGCATAGCTCCTTTCTCAATAAATAGCGTTCTACATAATTGTAAAATCCCCTTCCCTCCACTACATTTTAAAACAGCCACTCTTTATAGTAAATTCGTCTTTTGTGAAATAGGTTTTTGATGATGCACAGCACACCCTCTTGACTTCATTATAAACCTGCACGTACAATCTGGTAATAGAACTAAATGTTCAATTAAGGGAGGAGAAATGGATTGGAGTCTTGTTAGCGTTGGCATTTTCCTTTTGTGCTTAGGTGGCATGATCTACCTGCTCAGTAAAGCTCAGGAGGTAGTTAGGCGCACAAAGGCATCTGCTCAGGAAAAGGGACTGGAGAAGAAGAAATAGACGCGGTCATTCAGTAACTCGAATCGTTATTGCTAGCCTTTCGCCTTTTGTCATTACGAGCACCTTAGAGATGCGTGGCAATCTCTGGAGATTGCTTCAGCTGACTTTATCTGGAAGTGTAAAATAAATTGCTCGCCCTATGTACCGGTGCTAAAATTGCTATATGGCGAAAGGTTCCGGCGTGATAACCGTTAATCGCAAAGCTTACCACGACTATCATATCCAGGAGAGCTTTGAGGCAGGTATTGTTCTCAAAGGGTCCGAGATTAAATCCATCAGGGCAGGCAAGGTAAATCTGAGTGATGCCTATGCTAGGCCGGAAAATGGTGAGCTGTGGCTCTATAATAGCCACATTGCCTCCTACGATGCTGCCAGCTATAACACACATGAGCCAGTCAGGCCTCGCAAGCTTCTTCTTCATAGAAAAGAGATTGATATTCTTGCCGGCAAGGTTATGCAGAAGAGTTTGACTTTAGTGCCCCTTAAGCTGTATATTAAACATGGGGTGGCTAAACTAGAGCTGGGTGTGGCCAAAGGGAAGAAGGTTTACGATAAAAGGGAGGCTATCGCCCGTCGGGACGCAGACAGAGAAGTAGAGCGGGCGATGAAGTATAGAAGGAGGTGATGGGAAAAAGCAGGCTGGAGTATGGGGGCGCGTGGGTTCGACAGGGGAGGGCCTACAGAATTGCAGGCTGAGGTGCCACTAACCTCATAAAACAAGTGGCAAAAAATAACTGGCGAACCTGTTTACGCTTAATGGGTCACATCTAACCTGAGCTCTCCTCGAAGCTTGGGATTAGGTGTCAGAAAAAATCGAGGCGCTCCAATCCTGATGCCGATAGGGGTTGGCTAAGAAAAATTGGCTGGTCTGGCTGGATTCGGTCAGCAGATGAAAGCTAGATGAGACGAAAGGAGCTGACTAAGCTTGTAGGATATTCTGGCAACCTTCTTTTGGACGGGGAGTTCAACCCTCCCCCGCCTCCACCAAGAAAATTGACAACGCTAGCCCTTTACCGCTAGCGTTTTTTCATTACTTCAAAGTTCGGATAGATAGGATATGTATGGAGACGCCAATAGCGATTATGACCAGAATCAATTTTAGTGCGAGAGTCTCCACCGCAAAGGCGACTGAAGCTCCGATTGTTATCCATAGTAGGGTAAGGGTTATGATTTTTGCCCTTAGTGTAATCCCTTTTCTCTCTAGATAGTTCCTAATGTAGCTTCCAAACCATTTGTTATTCAAGAGCCAGCCGTGAAACCTTTGCGAACTTTTCGCATAGCATGCAGCAGCAAGTAAGAGAAAAGGAGTGGTAGGCAATACTGGCACAAATATTCCGACAATTCCTAGCCCCACAAAAAATGTTCCCGCAATAACTAGCAATATTCGAAGCCAGCTTTGTATTGCCGTTGCTTTGTTATCATTTCCCATAGAGAAGCCAACCAGTCGCTTGACAAAACGCTCTATTGTTTAGCCTTTTGCTACAAGTTCTCCGGCACATGACAAACGTTGGCGAAGTTTCTCGACGTGGCATTTGCCTGGAGTGATTAAGTCGAACAGAACCGCCAAGACCGTCTTAAGCGCAATGGTGGTCCCGTCCCCTCACCACCTGTTAAGGTTTCAGACCTTCAGCTACAGCTCTTCCCAACTCCTTGTTGGCTTTAGTCAGGTTCTCGATCACCCGCTTTTGTATCGGTTCATCAATGTGCATAAGATCTGCGATAAGGTTATCCACCAGATGTTCTTGGTCCATCTTACTGAGGGAAAGATATCTCTCTTCTGCCTGTTGGAAATCATTCGTTTTGCTTATCTTCTGGCGAGTGACTTCTCCTTCAATCCGGTATGCACGCGGGGTACCCTCTTCGAGAGCTTCCCCAGGCATACCACCACCCAGACTATTAGGCTCGTAGTTAGCCGGACCGCTGAACTGACCAATCTGCATGGTGCCATCACGTTGATTGTTGTTGACCTCTACAACGGGTCGGTTAACAGGAAGTTCCAGGTAGTTCGGCCCCAGCCGATGGCGCTGAGTATCGGCGTACGAGAATGTTCGGCCTTGCAGCAACTTGTCCGCCGAAAACTCGATTCCAGGAACGATGCTTGCGGGACAGAAAGCTGCCTGCTCCACTTCGGCGAAGAAGTTGTCTGGGTTGCGGTTTAGCACCATTTTACCCACCGGCATCAGAGCAAACTTACCCTCGGGCCACGTCTTTGTGGGGTCCAACGGGTCAAAATCCTGTTTTAATTCGTCAGCGATATCCATCAACTGGACATTAAGCTCGTACGCAACCTCCTCACCTCTTGAGATAGCATTGTGAAGGTCACGGGTAAGATAGTCGGGGTCGGCACCGGCCAGGCGGGTCGCTTCATGACGGTCGAGGTTCTGCACACCCAGTTTCGGTTTCCAGTGGTATTTCACATATACCGCTTTGCCTTCGGCGTTCACCCAAACGTACGTATTGACGCCAAACCCCTCCTGCATACGGTAACTTTTCGGCGTGCCGCGGTCGGAGAAAAGCCAGGTAATCATGTGGGTTGACTCTGGTGTCAGGGATATAAAATCCCAAAAGCGGTTATGTGCTGAAGAGGCTGATGGTATATTGGTATCTGGCGCACCCTTGAAGGCATGTACCATATCAGGGAACTTGATGGCATCCCGGATGAAAAATACGGGGAGATTATTGCCAACCAGGTCGTAGTTGCCATCCTCGGTATAGAACTTGACGGCAAAGCCCCGGGGGTCTCTTACCGTATCTGCAGAGCCCCGCCCTCCAGTGACAGTCGAAAATCGTACAAACACAGGGGTCTTCATTGCTGGATCCTGAAGAAATTTCGCCTTGGTATAAGGCTTCATACTCCTGTAAACCTGGAAATAGCCATGGGCCCCTGCTCCTTTGGCATGGACAACCCTTTCGGGAATGCGTTCCCTGTCAAAATGAGCCATCTTCTCAACAAATTGGACATCCTGTAACAGTACCGGGCCGCGTTCGCCAACGGTCAAGGAATTCTGGTTATCAGTAACGGGTACACCCTGATTCGTTGTAAGGTGTCTTTTTTTCATGATACCCTCCTCCTATTATTGTATCGGTGAAAATATACTTTCGTTCCGAATGTCAGTCTAGCCGTCTCCCTTATATTCTATTCTTAAGATAATCTTAAGTATTGGTAGCGGAGTTGTCAACACTACGTACTGTGAATCGCCATCGTAAATGGGACACTTGATGGATTTCGGTACGATAGAGATGAGGCCTCCCCCGCCTCCACCAAAGAAATTTAGAAGCGCCGGCTTTTCAGAGCTGGCTGCTTTTTATATCCGTTCCCTCCAATTCCTCTGCTCTAAAACTTTTACCGACGTTAAGAGCAGGTTAGTGGGCTAAATAAGCTAGCCGGCACAATCTTCGGCACTATCACCTTCAGCGATGAGGGCACGGTATGGATGGCGACCGGGGTCGTTGTAAAAGGCTCACCGTCTACATGAACTGGCAATGAGCGCGCTGACTCGACAACTATTTCACGACATTGGTAGTACTCCACGTTGGGGTCCTGGAGATGTTTATGTGCGAGCACCTTTGCAGCTTGCTGCACAAAGGTAAGGAAACCGCCTCCCTTGAAGATACACACATCCAACCTGGCGTCGTTCACGCAAGCTCTAGCTCCAATCGCCATCATACCCCCGTAGAGCTGAATGTTGCTGACAACAATTAGCGGCGTGCTTACATTTACGACCTTTCCGTCCAGATTCAGGCAAACATCAGTGCCGGAGTATCTATAAGCTGACTCGATTGTCGGGAGCACGTACGCCCAGGAACCTAATGCCCTTTTTTCTTTCAGCGGTATGCTTTGGGCGATAGCGGCATCAAATCCCATACCTGCCCACATTAAAAAGTGGCGACCGGAGAGCTCGCCCATATCGACGGCAACAGTGTGTCCCTCTACGAGCACTCGAGCGGCGTCCAACAGCACCTTTCGATAGTAGTTGGCAGGTAATGGACGTGCAATTCTTTCCTCCAGAGCAGCAATCAGCTTGACCGCTTGTGTGCCTGGAAGCATGGGGTTTAGGGCCGGGATGCCCATCTGTAATGCCCACGAGTTGGTCGTTCCCACAGGAAGCACCCCCAGCGCTACATCAGTGTTCACCAGTCCATTTGCTACTTCGTTGACAGTGCCATCGCCACCGGCGGCAATGACTACCCTGGCACCTCTATTGACAGCATGGCGGGCTAGTTCGGTCGCTTCCAACGGCTTGCTGGTTTCCCGTAAGGTGACTGACCACCCGTAGCGATTTAAAAACCCAAGCACATTGTCAAGTTCGTGCCTGACTACCACCTGTCCACCAGAAGGGTTGTATATCAACTCAGCCTGCATTGGATTCTCATTTCTGTCTTGATTTTCTCTGTCTATTGAATCCTATCCCTCGAACCACGACCTGTCAATTTCGAAATGAGCAACTTCCCCCCCACTTTTCAGGATGTTCTCCATGGATTATAATATTAATAGAAGGGCAAGGAGGGAGCGATGATTATAAAGAAGTTTTTAACACGAAAAGGATGGCGTGTAGTGGCACACTCTATGCTAGCAGCGGCTGGGATTGGTCTTCTTTATTTATTGTCCAAAATGGTCATAGGGGATATCCAGCAGGAGGATACGATAAGCTGGTGGATTTTAGGCTTTGCGATAACCTCGTCACTATGGTTAGTGGCACTTGGAAGTATGCTGGCAAAGGCCGAATTAACTGACTGGAGATAATATCGTAGCTGGACTAATGGCTCCTCTCGCCCTGGTAGCCCGCCCCGGTTTGGTGTCGGTTCCTCGCGTAGTTTATGAGCAAGCAGTGTCACATCTACAGACGACCCGAACTATTCTAGTCGCGTGTGGCCGCAAAATGATATTGTCGGGGTTGTTTGGTGGAGGGGAGGATAATATCCGTGCCTAATGTAGCTATCGTGACTGACAGTGTTGCTGACCTGCCACCTCAGGTAGCTGAGGAGTTCGGGATTACAGTGGTTCCTCTTGTTGTCCGCTTTGGCACTGACCTCTACCGCGATAGTCTCGACTTGAGTCCTGACCAGTTCTATGAAAAGCTAAGGACCAGCAAGGCTTTGCCTGCGACATCTGTGCCGCCACCAGCGGCTTTTGCCGATGCCTACAATAAGCTTGCCGAAAAAACAAACGAGATCGTGGTTATCAGTTTAACTTCCAAGCTCAGTGCTACCTATCAGGTGGCATTACAAGCCGCAGGGCTGATGAAGAGGCGATGTCGTGTAGAGGTCCTGGACTCGCAATGGGCGGTTATGGCACAGGGTTTCATAACAATTGCTGCTGCCAAAGCAGCCCAAGCTGGGGCTAGCCTTGATGAAGTGCTGGATGTAGCCCGTCACACTATGCACCGGGTAGGTATGTGTGCTGCCTTTGATACCCTTGAATACCTGGAACGCGGCGGGCGCATCGGCAAAGCGCAAGCCTTTCTCGGTTCATTACTCAAGGTAAACCCGATCATCGGCATTAAGGATGGTGAGGTGCATCCCTGTGCTCGGGAACGCTCCCGAGCTAAGGCGATAGACTACCTGTACAACTTTGCCGCAAGTTTTGGCAACGTCGAAGGGTTAGCTGTCGAGTATGCCATTGACTTGGATGAGGCCAACAGGTTGGTTCAGAGGCTTCACTCGAAGTATCCTCAAGTTCCTATTTACCTCTCGCGTACAAGCCCTGTTATCGGCACACACACCGGGCCTGGTCTCATTATTATTAGCGTGCTTGGAGACAGACAATCCGCCACCTAGCTGGGTGAGGACATGCTACCAGGTATTCTAAGTATAATCATCGGGTATCTTTTAGGCTCCATTCCTACAGCCTACATCGTGGCTCGCCTGAGGAAAGGCATAGATATTCGGAACGTCGGTTCGCGTAATATGGGTGGCGCTAATGTTATGCGCGAAATTGGTACTCATGAAGGCGTTTTTGTCGGCCTCATTGATGTCGCGAAGGGGGCGGTTGCCATACTCATTGCCCAGGCTCTAAACGTTTCGGAACTCTGGATCTTTGGGACTGGTTTTGCGGCTCTAGTGGGACATAATTTCCCTGTGTTCGCAGGTTTCAAAGGTGGCCGAGGTTCAGCCACCATTATAGGTATCTTTCTCGTGCTAGCCCCCGAGGCAATACTTGTTACGCTGGCAGTAATAGCTATTCCGTTCTTTGCTAGCCGTAAATTTACGGCGGCTATACTTATTGGATTTGCTCTGTTGCCTCTGTTTGTCTGGCTGTTTGAAGGCTCGCTGGCGCTAGTACGCTATGTATTAGCTATCGACCTTTTCATGCTGGTCCGCAATCTGTCCGGTATTAAACAAGTCCTGTCTAAAGGCGTCATGAAAGATATGATATACGATAGACATCGGAAGAAAGTAAAATGATGTCATCAGTCGTGGGTTATCCGAGCTTTCACAGGTAGTCCCGACTGAACAATCGTCTATAATGTATATTCGACAACTTCAAACTTGATTGTGCTCTCTCTGGCATGGCACACTTATCCACAGACTCTATGTAAACAGCTTTCGAATAGCAGGCTTTTTGTAACATTTCAGCCGGTTATTCGTTAGAGAGGTAAAGTAGTGAACCAGAACCGTTCTGAAGGAAAAAAATCAGATGAGGCTATGTTGGTTCAGAAAGCTATTGGTCATGATGCTGAGGCTTTCGGGAGGCTGTATGACATGCATGTCGACAGGGTATATAGGCATATCTATTACCGGGTAGGCAATGAGGCGGACGCCGAGGACCTTACCCAGCAGGTCTTCTTCAAGGCCTGGCAGGCAATTGACAGATATAAGAAAACGGCAAGCCCATTTATTGCCTGGCTGATGACCATCAGCCATAACCTGGTGGTAGATTCTTACCGGACTAGAAAGGACAAGGCATATCTTGAAGCCGAAATTCTGGCTGACGATTCGGCACCTAGCCCGGAGCGGTCAACCGAAGCCAGTTTCGAGCAGCAGCGTTTGAGGAGGGCGATTTTGCAGCTGGGCGGCGATGAGCAGCAGGTGGTCATCCTGCGTTTTATGGAGGGTTTTGAGTTTGCTGAAATCGCCTCTCTCTTGAAGAAAAAGGAAGGAAATATCAGGGTCATCCTGCACCGGGCACTGGTCAAACTCCGTAATATCCTGGAAAAAGAAGGGGGACAGAGTTGAAAAAGTCTAAAGATATATTCATCAAGCATGTTAAGGACATCGAGGCAGGCAAGTCTAGCGTCGAGGATTGCCTGGACAGGTATCCGTTTATGCGTGAGCAACTGGAACCGCTACTGAGGACTGCTCTTGAAATTCGAAAAAGGAGAGGAAACGGATTTGAAAAAGTTTGAGGACATTCTCGTCCAGTGTATTGAGGACATCAAGGCGGGCAGGTCTAGCATCGAGGATTGCCTAAACAGGTATCCATCTGTGCGTGAGCAATTGGAACCGCTACTGAGGATTGCTCTTGAAATTCGAGAGCCACCGGATGTCAAGCCCTCCCCCTCCTTCAAGATAAAGGCCCGGGTCTGGCTTATGGACCAGATTCATGGCGGGCAGGCTGTAACAAAATGGCCGTGGTCTCGTTATGATAGTCAGGTAAAGCCGATATCATATATAAGGAGGTTTAGCATGGCAAGGGTTATTGTCGCAGCAGTGGTGATTAGTCTGGGGGTGCTGGCTGCATTAGGAATAATTTACGGGATTCCGGGGGAACAGCCACTAGAAACAGGCACCTTAAAGCTTTATCTTTCCGATGCGCCGCTCGATGCTGAAAATGTTACAGGTGTTTATATCACTATTAATGAAATTCAATATCATCTAGATGGTAAATGGATAACGTGCGAAGAATTTGAAAGCCCTCAAATATATAACTTATTGGAGTTAACCGGCGGAAATTCCGCTTTGTTAGGTGAGTTGACATTACCTGCCGGGAATTACACTCAAATTCGCTTTATGCTGGATATTCCGGAAAAGGGTCCACACCCGGTCAATCCGGGTTGCTATATCGAATTTGCCGATAACTCCACCGAGCCTCTTTTCGTCCCGAGCGGTGGTCAGACAGGTTACAAAGCGACAGGCCGATTCGAAGTGACTGCTAACGAGACGGTGGAAGTTACCGCGGACTTTGATGTTCGTAAACCTGGAGCTGTACATGTAGCTGGTTCTCGCTACATCTTGAACCCAACAATCAAGCTGATAGTCAACGACCAATCTGATGTAACAGTTGAAGATTATGATGAACCGGAACAAGCACCAAGAACAGGAACCTTGGCACTCTATCTTACCGATGCGCCGATAGATGCTGAAAATGTTACAGGTGTTTATATCACTATTAACGAAATTCAATATCATCTAGTTGGTCAATGGGTAACGTGTGAAGAATTTGAAGGCCCTGAAACATATAACTTATTGGAATTAACCGGGGGAAATTCCACTTTATTAGGTGAGTTTACATTACCTGCTGGGAATTACACTCAAATTCGCTTCATGCTGGATATCCCGGAAATGGGTTCACACCCGGCCAGTCCGGGCTGCTATATCGAATTTGCCGATAACTCCACTGAGCCTCTCTTCGTCCCGAGTGGTAATGAGACAGGTTATAAAGCGACAGGCCACTTCGAAGTGCCTGTTAATGGGACTGTGGAGCTTACCGCGGACTTCGATGTTCGTAAAGCTGTGGTTTTAGCGGATTCTCACTACATCTTAAAGCCAACAATCAGGCTGATAGTCAGCAATTAAGCTGGGCGCATCTCTGGCTCAATTACCAATAATTCTGGCTACACGGATATAATTGTTTTTGCCTACGAAGATGGAACTTGGGCTGACACAGAAGACGATGACCCGGTCAGTCTAGGATCCAGATTCCCCAACGCAGTTAACAGCGGGAAAATGTGTGACGAAAGCGATTATACAATACCCTTACTAGCTGCTGGAACTTACGATCTGGTTATCGCCGGATATAACGGGGAGGTCTTTGGGGAAGTACTGGGTTTCATATCCGATGTGCAAGTTCAAAGTAAAAAAGCCAAAATCCAGAATATAGACACTGACGCCTTGGAGGCTAGTCTTTAAACCATGTAATTAGTAGTTGATTATTGCTGAATTTACCCGTTGCGGATACAGGAACCAAAGCTAAATATCCGCAACGGGTAAGTTTTTCTAGAATCTGTACCTGCCGGACTGATAATGTGTATGGCAAATTATATTTGGATTTTGAAAATAATCAAAATACTACTCGAAATGAACGGGGCTTGTGTATGAAAAAGCGCTTTCTAATGCTCTTTATCTCTGGAATTGCCCTTGTCGCGCTCATCGTGTCCGGCTTGAGTTGCGTCGGTTACGACCAAGGTACGACTGGCGATGATTGGTCTTTGTGGGATGCGGACAAATTCAAGGATTTTATCACGCTTGATTCTTCCTTCATTGTCGAATGTTTACAGGACATCGACCCTCCTTACGAAGGTGACCCCGCCGACCAACCCACCCAGGACGGCTTTGATGCCATCCGAGACTGGGTTGCTGCTAATATAGAGTATAAAACTGATGAAGAGCAGTGGGGTGTTGACGAGTATTGGCAAACCCCAGAGGAAACACTATCCCTGCGCACCGGAGATTGCGAGGACTTCGCCGTTCTGCTCTGCACCCTCCTCAGAGCCTACGGCATTAGTGCGGAGTAGATATATGTCACCGTTGGTATTGATGATGACGGGTACGGCCATGCCTTCCTGATAGAGAATTGGTATCTCGACGGAGAATGGCGGGCGATAGAGCCTCAGGCTGGTGCTTAGGCTTTTCCTCCCGGACGTCGCTTCAAGGACTACAGCCTAGCCGATTTCAAACTGCTCCGTGATTATGAAATTATCTTGGGCTTTAATGACTCCTATTACTACGATGAGTCGTTTCCATGGGATGAAGATTAAATACTAAGGGGACACCTTACTAAATAATTACTTTGCGCGCGATGCTCATGCTATGAGACAGAACACCCGAACTTATCTCCATTCTATTGTGCGGCAGTCGTGGTCCTGTGCCAAAGTCTTTAGGAAGCCGATAGGGGCTAGACAACAAGGGCGGTAGATGCTACTTTATTATAGACTAGAATAGGAGGTAGGATAATGACTTACAAAAGGTACGATATTCTAACGGTGCTGGTGTGGGTGGTGCTGGGTGCTGCGCTAATAATCCTCGGCGTTTTTCTAAGGAGGCCTGACTTCGGGGAAAGAGTTTGGTGGGTGGTAATGGGCGTAGGAATAGCTCTGGCGGTAGTAGGACTTGTCAGCATCGCCTTTAGTGCGAAACAAGATATTGAGCTGAGTTGTCCGCATTGTGGTGGGAAAGTGGTGCCACGGGTGAAGTCAAGCACAAGCGAGCTGTATCTTGCAACAGAAGAGGAAGAAGAGACAGAGGAAGAGGAAGAAGAGGAAGAAGAGGAAGAGGAAGAGACAAAAGGTCCTGAGGATTGAGGGGCACAGAAAGCGCAGACCTGATAATGACATCAGGGTGAGCAGTTACTTTTCAGGTGGAATTAGTAAAAAGATTTTAGAAACGGCTGGGAAGTAATTTGGGCGGGCAAGTTAATAGGCGGAGATAGGTTGTTTGTCAGTGATGATTCTTTTGCTGGCGGCTAATTGTCGGCGAATATGTTTAGGGATAGTAAACATAGCTTGATGGGTAAGGCCATCGTAGGATTTTAGCTTTTTTGATAGTCTTGTTGAAATTCTGGTGTCAACTTCCTCGGGAGTCAATTCAGAAGGGTCAAGGCTTTGAGAAGCTGCGACAAAGCCCCATAAGCCCAGAAAGGAAGGTACATGGACCTGGTAGGGGCGGGCTATCGGGAAGACGTTTCTCAAGGTATTGGCAATAGCAGTGAAATTACCTAAGTTCCTCCATTCGGCAGGTTCAGCCTGCACTGACATAATGCCATCGGGCCCTAGTTTTTGTTTGACTATTTGGTAGAATTCCTGGGTGTATAGCAAGCGTGCCGGCCCTTGCTCTAAAGGGTCAGTCAGGTCAATGATGATGACATCGAATTTGTCGCTGCTTTCAGCCAGGTATTTTCTGGCGTCGACGAAATGAAGCTCTGCCCGGGGGTCATCGAAGGCGTTCTGGTGCCAGGAGGGCAAGAAGCGGCGACAAAGGCTTACAACCTCTTCATCAATATCCACCATGACAGCCCTTTTTACCGTCTTGTGCGCCAGGACTTCCCTTAAGGTGGCACCCTCACCTCCCCCAGCAATGAATACCCTTTCTGGCTGGGGATGGGTAAGCATAGCTGGATGTACCAGAGCCTCATGGTAAATAAATTCATCTGCCTCGCTGGATTGAATCTTGCCATCGAGGACGAGACAGATACCGAAGCTGCCCGTGTTGATAATATCGATGGATTGAAACTTACTTCGCCCTGAATATATCCTCTCCTTAATGCTATGCAGCATAGTGAGGTCAGGACTTATGTAGTCAGAAAACCACCTATGTTTATCTGGGTCGCTATCTTTCATTTTGCACACCCGACCTTACTATCCTCCATAATCCCCCTGCGAAGCTCGATTAAGGAGTGACTTTGAGCCTCCAGCTTCTCTGTTATCCACCTGGCAGCCTTTTCCGGGTCTACATCGTTCCCACAGGTGAAAACGTCTACGGCAGCGTACCTGTATTCCGGCCATGTATGAATGGCAATATGTGATTCAGCGATGTTGACCACTCCGCTCACTCCACAAGGGGAGAAATGATAAAAGGACTCGCCCACTACGGTAGCGCCACTTTGAATGGCAGCTTCGTTAAGACAATCTTTTAGAAAATTTAAGTCATCCAGCACCTCCTCATTGCAGATTTTTAGTTCCAGTAGCAGATGTCTTCCAAGCGCATTCAAATCATCTTCCCTCCTTTAGAATTTTAGATTTGTGATGGAGCCTTTTGGGCAACAGAGCAAATTTTATACAATGTCAATCGTTTTAGCAATACTCAAAGAGTTTCTGTTAAAATAAACGAAGGCAAGAACTATGTCTGCAGGGAAACAATTGGTTACTGTGTGCACTGCCAGGTACATGGAGGCGCAAATAATCAAGGGGCGGCTGGAGAGCGAAGGTATACCAGTTCTCCTGAGCTACGAGAGCGCTGGTCTGGTTTATGGGATTACAATTGATGGGTTAGGTGAGGTGAAAGTAATGGTGCCCAAGCGCCTGGCAGAGGAAGCTAAGGAGATTCTGGGAGTAGGTGAATTTGCCAAAGGTGGAGAGGGAGAGGGTAATTAAATAAGTTCCATCGATTTTGCCCGAAGGGCAGTTTTGGTACTTAAATTTGGGACATTGGACTTACAGCTTAGAGTTGTATTTTTGGCTTTTTATTTCTGATGAGTTCAAGATTAGAACATATAACTGAACAGCGGCTGGATAGCCTGAGCAGAATTCGGGCTCGCGGCATAGACCCTTATCCCCATTCCTATCATCCCAGCCACACTGTTCGAGAGGCGATAACCCTTTTTGAGCAGCGAGGGGAGAGCTCTCAGGACATATCACTGGCTGGCCGCATTATGTCCAGGCGTTCTATGGGTAAGATGTCCTTTCTTGATATTCGCGACAGCTCAGGGAAGTTACAGCTTTCTTTGCGCTACGACCTTCTGGGCCGGGAGAGGTACGAATTTCTTCAGGATATTGATATTGGCGACATTATCGGGGCAAATGGGAAGCTCTTCCGGACCAAATCCGGAGAACTCACTCTGGAGGTATCCGATTTCACCATGCTCTGTAAATCCCTTCGCCCGCTGCCAGAGAAGTGGCATGGGCTGGCTGACGTAGAAAAACGCTATCGGCAGAGATATCTTGACCTCATTTCCAACGAAGAGAGTAAAAGCATTTTTACTTTGCGTAGCAAGATTATCACTGCCATAAGAAGTTTTCTCGATAAGCAGGGGTTTATGGAGGTAGAAACTCCTGTGCTTCAGCCCCATGCCGGCGGAGCGCTGGCACGCCCCTTTGTCACCCATCATCATGCCCTAGATGAAGACCTCTACCTGCGAATTGCTCTGGAGCTCCACCTCAAGAGACTGGTGGTAGGCGGCTTTGACAAAGTTTATGAGATGGGGCGTGCCTTTCGCAATGAAGGCATTTCTGTTAGACATAACCCGGAATTCACCCTGCTTGAGTGCTATCAAGCTTATAGCGATTACAACGATATGATGAGATTGGTTGAGGAGATGCTCGTTCATATAGCTCAGGAGGTCCTGGGTAATACCAAGCTTGCTTGTAATGGCAAAACCATTGACCTTGGTCTCCCCTGGCAAAGATTTTACCTTCGTGAGGCAATAAAAGAACATTGCGGCATTGATTTTGAAGACTATCCCGATGCCGCTTCACTGAGGACACGGATGGCAGAGCTGGGAATGGAAGTCGAGCCAAGCAAAGGGAGGGGCAGGCTGATAGACGAATTGATTTCCACTTTTGTCGAGCCAAAGCTTATTCAGCCGACTTTCCTCCTGGATTACCCTGTGGAAATGTCACCTCTGGCCAAAAGGAAGCGGGGTGATGACCGGTTGGTAGAGAGATTTGAGGGCTTTGTGGCTGGCATGGAGATTGCTAATGCCTTCACCGAGCTTAATGACCCCCTGGAGCAAAGGGAAAGGTTTCGCCAGCAGCTAAAAGAACAGGTTGCCGATGAGGAAGTGGAAATCGCCGATGAAGATTTTCTTCAGGCTTTGGAGTATGGGATGCCGCCTACCGGTGGTCTGGGGATAGGTATCGACCGCATGGTGATGCTGCTTGCAAATCAGCAATCTGTTCGAGAAGTGATACTTTTTCCCCAGCTAAAGACAAAAGAGTAAAAATACAAAATGGTAAGGCAAAGTATGACAAATCCTAAGATGGGGAAGAAGCCAGGAGTCAGAAGTCAGTAGGGGGGAGGTGGTCTCTGACTACTGAATCCTGACTACTGACTACTTTAGAGCTTGAAGATGCTTGATATTAAGCTTATTCGTGAAAACCCCGAGCTTGTTCGCCAGGCTCTGGAGAAAAGAGGCGATAGTCCCGATAGAATCGGGACTATCGATAGCATCCTCGAGATTGATGGCCGTTATCGCAGCTTGCTCCGTCAGACCGAGGAACTCCGTGCCGAACATAACGAGGCAAGCAAACAACTGAGCAAAAGCAAGGAAAAACCACCTCAGATTATCGCCCAGATGCGTCAATTGGGAGAGCAGGTATCTTCCTTGCAGCAGCAGACCAAAGAAGCTAAGGCTGACCTTGATTCCTTGCTGCTGGAGTTACCCAACATTCCCCACCCCAGCGTGCCCTCGGGGAGAGGCGAGGGCGATAACGTTGTAGTGCGTACCTGGGGCAAGCCAGGGGAGTTATCCTTCAAGCCCCTGCCTCATTGGGAGTTGGGGGAAAAATTGGGCATAATAGATTTCCAGCGGGGGGTGAAACTCTCAGGGACCAGGTTTTATGTTCTCAAAGGGCTGGGGGCACGCCTCCAACGAGCGCTTATCTCATTTATGCTCGATACCCATGTAAACGAGCACGGCTATAAAGAAATCTATCCTCCTTTTATGGTGAAGCGAGAGTGTATGGTCGGCTCAGGAAATTTACCCAAGTTCGGCGATAATTTATATCACGACGAAGAAGATGACTTTTGGTTTATACCCACGGCGGAAGTGCCGTTAACCAACCTTCACCGTGATGAAATACTAAGTGCCGATAGCTTGCCCCTTCATTATGTAGCCTACACTCCCTGCTTCCGTCGAGAGAAGATGGCTGCCGGTACAGACACCAGGGGCATTAAGCGGGGGCACCAGTTCGACAAGGTGGAGCTCTACAAGATTACCGACCCCGAGAGCTCTGACGAAGAGCTGGAGAAATTGGTAGCCGATGCTGAGGATATATGTCGGAGGCTGGACATACCCCACCGCGTGGTGCAATTATGTACCGGAGACCTCGGCTTTGCTGCCTGCAAAACATATGATATTGAAATGTGGGCTCCTGGCTGTGATGAATGGCTCGAGGTCAGTTCTTGCAGCAATTGCGGTGACTTTCAGGCGAGGCGAGCAAATATCCGCTATCGCCCTGAGCCTGGCGCCAAACCACAGCTTGTTCACACGCTTAATGGCTCGGGACTGGCTCTACCTCGAGTCCTTATCGCGGTGCTGGAAAACTATCAGCAAGCTGATGGTACAGTATTAATCCCCGAAGCATTAGAACCTTACTTGAGAGTAACATAAGCACCGCCTACGAGCGGTGTGCTATAAACTGTTGCTCTCAATAAACTATAGCTGGAGGTGACACCGTGACAGACTGGACCAAAAAAGCGGAAGCGCTGAACAGGCTCATAAGACCCCTGACCTTCCCTATCGCCGTTAAGCTGGTTAAAAGCGTTGACGAATTCCCGGAAAGGACCCGCCGTCCTTCTAGGGACATGGGATTCAAGACCAATCCCTGCGTTGCTATGACGATGGTTCGCAAGTACGGCTGGACAGTGGGAATGACGGCCGATGATAACGCCTGTCCGATTGCAGCCTATACTTATGGATGGAGCGAGTCTGAATCTGAGA
>Ga0315544_1001526_pt1 | contig 17751 bp, 11 predicted proteins | sample SalMarSW160130MG_2_FD_202543 | JGI IMG/M metagenome (GOLD analysis project Ga0315544, IMG submission 202543) | Salt marsh sediment microbial communities from the Plum Island Ecosystem LTER, Massachusetts, United States - Salt Marsh Sediment SW1601-130 ... | reverse complement strand
GTGGCCAGGACGCGGCGGCCGTTGTGCAGGCTGCTCACCCGCCCCACCACGCGGACGCGCTCACCGATCCCCGGCCGGGCGGCGCCATCGGGCAGGATCACCGCCACTGCCGCGGTTTCGTCGTCGACGACGATGGTGGGGCCGCCCCAATCGATTATCCCGGCGGGCGCGGTCACGATCGCCGTCACGTCGACCCACCGCCCCCGGACCGCGAGGCCCGTCGCCAGGTCCGTGTAGAAGACCACGCTGGGCAACGGCTCCACCGACGGGTCCACGTCCGGGTAGTCGGTGACTCCCGGGTCGATCGACAGCACATCCAGGTCGTCGCGCCAGCGGAGCCAGAGCTTGTAGCCGTCGAGGTTGCCCGTGGCCGTGGCGTGCTGGCCGACGACGCCCGTCACCCGGACCAGCTGGCCCCGTGAGACATCGGCCTTGGAGATGCCCGTCAGCGGATCGGCGAACACTCGCACCGAGCGCCCCCCGTCGCCGATCTCGAAGACGAGCCGGCCGTCCTCGCCCTGGACCGATTCGACGAGCCCTTCGAGGGATACGAGCGAGCCCTCCAGCCCTTCTCCGACGTCGGCCGCCCGGGCCGGCACCGGGGCCGGCGCCTCGCCCTGGGGCCCGAGCACGAGCAGGCTCAAATCGCGGATCTCGAGCTGCCCGTAGGGCGTGGAAAGCGTGCCCGCAGCCTCGACGGGCTGCCCCACGCGCAGGCCCGCGGGCGACGGCAGGCGGACGAAGATGCCGCCGGTTGGGTCGGCTATGGCAAACAGGAGCTCCGATCCCGTGAGGCCCGGGGCCATGGAGACGCTGCCGGCGACGTGGACGTGCGCCCCCGGCTGACGCAGTCGAGCCTGCCCGATCGACTCCAGGTCCGAAGGCGAGGGATCCGGCGAAGAGGCGGGCCCCGATGGCCCGATCGAGCCTGGCGCGATAGTCGGGCTCGGCTGGGCGGTGGAGCTCGGCAGGGCCGTCGGGCTCGGCAGGGCGGTGGAGCTCGGCAGGGCCGACAGTTCGGCCGAAGGCTCGTCCGAGGTCCCAATCGTCGGGTCCCCGGAGGGGATCTCTGTCGCGGTCGGCTCGGGCGCGGCCGCCATGGCTTGAGGGTGGGGACTGGCCCGGACCAGCCAGTCGGCCGAGTTGTCGTTGCTGTCGAGCCAGTTGCCGGCCGGCGAGCCCGGCCGTCTCTCGAGACTGGATCCGGCCGGCGGCGCGGGCGCCGGGGCGCCTTCCGCATAGGAGTTCGCGGCCGTTCCCCAGCTCAGGGCATCGATCACGCCGCCGTCGCCACGACGCAGGACGACGGTTCCGCCGTCCCCCGCAAGCCCCCCGGCGTAAGTGGCGTCGGCCGTGGCCGCGTAGGCTCCGGCGGCGTTGGCCACGAGCAGGTGCTGTCCCGGGCCGACCGGCAGCGGCGCCGCGAAGGCCACCTTGAGCGTCACGCTGGATCCGGACGCCGAGACGTAGGCCAGCTCGCAGCCGCCCAGCTCGACCGGCGCGGAGCCGGCGTTGTAGATCTCAACGAACTCGTCCGAGGCGGAGGAACCGCCCGTGGCCACCTCCGAGAGAAGCGCGCCCCGCGAGGAGGGCCAGGGCGTGGCCGCGTAGCCGGGCGCGACTGCCGCCCAGGCGGCGATCAGGATCGTGAGCAGGGAGGCCAGGCCGGCCGTGGCCCCGCGACAAGCGGACATCGGGCACCTCGTGAGCGCGCGGCGGGGCAGACACCGGATTCATACGCTCGGCGGCTCATCGGCGGCTCATCGGCGGCTCAACCGCGGCTCATCGGCGGCTCAACCGCGGCTTATCGGCGGCTCATCGGCGGCGCCTCAGCCCCCGCGGGCGCCCGGGCCTGCGACCCCGAACTGCCCCGCGTCGGTCCGCCCGCCGCCAGGTTGGACTACCATTCCGGTGCGCCGGACCCTGGAACTCGGGCCGGGCAGCCGGATCATTCGCCCATTCGATCGAGGAGATGTCGTGGCTCGCGCCAAGAGGACCGATAGAGCGGAGGCACGCCGCCGCTACCGCGCCTACATCGCCCACGTGGAGCAGGAAGAGGCGCAAGGCGACGAGGCTTTCGACGACGGTGCGACCCGGGCGCGAGCCGACGAACGAGACGCCGAGCGAGACGCCGAACGAGACGCCGACCGGGGCTCGACGCCGAGACCGGTACGGCGGATGGGCGTTTTCGGCGCCATGAAGGCCGCCACACGGCAGGTCCACTACCTCGAAGACCTGCGCTACGGGCCGCGGTTGGTGACCCGCACGCACGCCGTCTGGGTGCCCTCGGTAATCTCCATCGCCACTGCCGCGCTCGCCATCTCGCGCGTCAACAGCGGGACGGTGGACGAGGTCCGCAACGACGCCATCATCCAGATGGCGATCGGCTTCGTCCTGAGCCCCTGGATGCCGGTCATGCCGGGCCTCATCGCCGGCTTCTTCGCGCCGCGAGCGTCGTGGCTGGCCGGCGCGCTGGCCGCGCTCGTGGCTACGGCCGCTTTCGGGGCCGTGGTGGCGGCGCGTCCGGAGGTCCTCTATCTGGGCGCCGCCGACATGACCACCGCCGACGTGGCCGTCCAGACGGGGACGATGATGGTGTACGCGGTGCCTTTCGGGGCCGCGCTGGCGGCTTTCTCGGCCTGGTACAAGCGCTTCCTGGAGCTGATCGGACCGGCCTCCCAGCAGAAAGCGGCCGCCCGCAAGCAAGCCGCGCGGAAGCAGAAGGCCAGGCGTCGCTGACCCGCCGCCAGGGCTCGCGCGCTGGCGCAGGACGAGCGTTCAGCCGCGCCGCGTCCCCGAATAGCCGAGCGCCCGAACGCCCTGCGGCCCGGCCGGCCCTCCGACCGATTCCGCCATCGCCGCCAGCGGCTCGATCCGGCGCGCCACGACGTTGACCACGTTTGCCTCGCGCTGCAGGGCCCCCTCCACGTAGAGCAGGGCATGGCGCCGAACCACTCCCCGCAGCCGCGCCCAGGCATCCGGCCAGAGGGTGACGTTGACCATGCCCGTCTCGTCCTCCAGGGCCAGGAAGACTGTGCCCCGAGCGGTCATCGGATGCTGGCGGGTGACGATCAAACCGGCCAGCTTCACCGGGCCGGGGCTGCGATCCGCCAGTGAGGCGTTGGTTACGGCGCCCAGGCGGTCCAGTGCGGGGCGGAACAACGACACCACCTGCCGGCCGGCGTCGAGCGACAGGACCTCGTACGAGTCGCCCAGTCTCTCCCGCTCGGTCAGAAGCGGAAGGTCTGGCGCAGCCGTGGGCGGCAGGCGCAGGTCCATCGGCCGCGCGCCCCCGGCCCCCGCCCGGGGCGCGGGAGCGCGGGTGGCGCCCATCACCTCGCGCAGCTGCCACAGCATCTCCCGCCGCGGCCGCCTCAGCGAGTCCAGGGCGCCGGCCCGGATCAGCCGTTCGATCGTCTCCTCCGGAAGCCCCGTGCGATCCACGACATCCGCCAGAGAGCGGTACGGGCCGCGGGCCAGCTCTTCGTCCAGGCGCCCGGCATGCTCCTCGCCGATGCCCTTGACCAGGGCCAGCCCCAGGCGGATCCCGTAGCCGGCGGCCCGATCGGCGGCCCAGCGCCGCCGCGCGGCTTCCGAAGGCACGACGCAGCCGGATGAGCGCACGGCGGCCGGCCGCCGGGCAATGCCCGCTCCTTCGGGGAGTAGCTCGTCCTGCCGCCCGACCCATTCGGTCGTGGTCCTGTACGAGGAGGCGTTGACGTCCACCGGCAGAACGGCGACCCCACGGCGCTTGGCGTCGTTGACCAGCACCTCCACCGGGTAGAAGCCCATGGGCTGGGCATTGACCAGGCCGGCCACGAACTGGGCCGGGTAGAAGAGCTTGAGGAAGGCCGATTCGTAAGCCGTCCGGGCGAAAGCCGCGGCGTGGCTCTTGGCGAAGCCGAAGCTGGCGAAAGCGGCGACCTGCCGAAACAGCTCCTCGGCCTGCTCCTCGGTCAACCCGCTCTTGCGCCGGCAGCCGTCGACGAAGCGGCAGTGCAGCTTCTCCATCTCGCGGCTCGAGCGCCAGGTCCCCATCGCCCGCCGGAATCCGTCCGACTCGGCCGGGGAGAAGCCGGCCACGGTGATCGCCAGCTGCATGACCTGTTCCTGGTACAGGATCACGCCCAGCGTCTCGCGCAGGACCGGCTCCAGGCTGGGGTGCAGGTACGTGACGGGCTCGATTCCCTGGCGGCGGCGCAGGTAGGGGTGAACGGCGTTGCCCTGGATCGGGCCGGGGCGAATGATCGCCACCTCCACGACCAGGTCGTCCAGGTTGCTCGGGCGCGACTTGGGCAGGGTCTGCATCTGGGCCCGGCTCTCCACCTGGAAGACGCCCACCGTGTCCGCCGCCCGCAGCATCCCGAACACCTCCGGCACGTCCTCCGGCAGGCGGTCCAGGTCCACGCAGGCGGCGCAGTCGCGCTCGATGAGCTGCAGGGTCTCGTCGATCGCGGCCAGCATCCCCAGCCCGAGCAGATCCAGCTTGATGAGCTTGATCGTCTCGACGTCGCGCTTGTCGAACTGGACGACGACGCGGTTGGGCATGGTCGCCCGCTCGAGTGGGGCGATGTCGATCAGGGGCGCGGCCGTCACCAGCATGCCGCCCGTGTGGATGCTCAAGTGGCGGGGGAAGCCGTCGATGCGGGCACAGAACTCCAGCCAGCGCTCCCATTCCGGCATGCCGGCCGTCGAAGATGCTCGCGTCTGGACCCCGCCGACCACCTTCGTCCGTTCGGGGCCGCGCTCCGCCGCCCGTTCCGCCGCCAGCATGGCAATGCTCGCCGGCGAGTCACCCGGACCTCCCTCCGCGTCCGACCCCACTGGCCGCCGCTTCGTCAACCGCCGCCGCTGTTCCAGCGCCGACCCGCCGCCCATGTCCGCCACGGCCGTCTCGCGCTCCACGACCTCGGCGAAGAAGCGCTCGAAGCTGCCGTCGGCCCGCAGGTCGTCCCGAACCGCTGTCGCGTCGTAGGTTTCGAGCGCCCCGGCCACCCGATCGACCAGCGGCCGCGGGAACCCCAGCGCGTAGCCGACCTCCCGCACCGCCGACCGGGCCCGGTAGGTCACCAGGTTGCAGACCATGCCGGTGTGCTCGACTCCGTAGCGCTCGTAGACGTACTGGATCACCTCTTCCCGCCGCTCCGAGGAGAAGTCGATGTCGACATCCGGATAGGCGGTCCGGCCCTCGTTGATGAAGCGCTCGAAGAGGAGGTTGTGCCTGATGGGGTCGACACGGGTGATGCCCAGGACGTAGGCCACGATCGAATCGGCGGCGCTGCCACGACCCTGGGCCGGGATCCCGCGCCAGCGGGCGAAACGCATGATGTCCCAGCAGATCAAAAAGAACTCGGCCAGGCCGGTCCGTTCGATGACGTCCAGCTCGTGAGCCAGCTGGCGGAGAACCGGCGCCGAGATGGGGTGATAGCGGCGGCGGGCTCCCGCGTGGCACAGCTCCTCCAGGTAGGAGAACGGGGTGTGCCCTCTCGGGACGGCGAAGCCCGGGAATCGATAGCGCTCGAAATCGAGGTCGAAAGAGCAGCTGGCGGCCAGCTCGCCGGCGGTTCCGATTCCCTCCACCCAGGCAGCCGCTGTTCGGGCGTCCGCGTTCTCCGTGCCCGAGCCCGTCGTCGTCGCCCGCCGGAGATCGCCGGCCGTCGACGTCCCGTGCGCGCCGCCTGCCGGCGGCGCGACCCTCCCCGGCGGCAGCGCCATCAGCTCCCCGCCCGACTTCAGGTACGACTCGCCGTCTGGCCGCCGCAGGTCCCGCAGCTCGTCGAGCGACCGGCCGTGGCGGATAGCGGTCAGCACGTCCTGCAGCTCGCGGCCCTCGGGCCGAGCGTAGTGGACGTCGTTCGTGACGACAACCGGCAGGCCCAGCTCGCCGGCCAGTCGCACCGTCTCCGCCACCAGCCAGTCGTCGTCGGGCAGCAGGTGGTGCTGCAACTCCAGGAAGAACGTGGCCGAGGCCGGGGAGTGGGCCGTGGCTCCGGGGAGCGGCCGCCCACCGCCCCGGGCCCTCCCCCCGCCCCGGGACCCGCCGAAGAGACGCGCGTACAGTTCCGCGGCCGCCCTCGCCCCCGCCCGATCCCCGGCCCGCAGCCGGCGGGCTATCTCGCCTTCGCGGCAGCCCGAGAGGGCCACCAGCCCTTCGGTGTGGGCGGCCAGCAGCTCGTGGCTGAAGCGCGGCATCGACTTCGTCCCGGCCAGGTTGGCGCGACTCACCAGGCGGCAGAGGCTCCGGTAGCCCGCGGCGTCACGGGCCAGCAGGACGAGATGCGGGCCGCGCTGCCCCTCGCCCACGCCCCGCAGGTCCTCCTTGACGGCCTCGCGATAGCCCGGCAGACGGGCCCGTTCCGGGCGCGGCCGGGCCGGCGGCCCCTCGCCGACGAGTGGCTCCGGGGAGCGGCCGCTCCCCGTTCCGCGGCCCCGCGCCTGGCCCCGCTTCCTCCGCGGCGGCACGACGACCCCCGCCGGATCGGGCGCCGCCGCGTCCGCCATCTCGATCTCGACGCCGATCACCGGACGCAGGCCCGCGTCCCGAGCCGCCGCGGCGAAGCGGACCGCCCCGTACAGGCCGTTGTGGTCCGTGACCGCCAGCCCCGAGAGGCCCAGCTCCACGGCCCGCGCCACGAGCTCGTCAGGGGCGGACGCGCCGTCCAGGAACGAGAAATGCGAGTGGCAGTGAAGCTCGGCGTAGGCGGCCACGCGGGACCTCGGCTTGGGCGCAACGGCAATAGCCCATTATAGAACGAACGTTCTATCGCTCAGCCGAGCACCACCGGGAGGTCAGGCTGCGCGCGCCAGGCGGCCTACGAACGAGCTCTTGTCAGAAGCCCTTTGCGCCAGATCCAGACGACCGTCACGCCGCCGGCGAGCAGAGCTACCGGAACGACGATCAGGAGCCAGGCCGGCAGCCCCTCGCCTTCTTCCTCGGCGGCGGCCGGGGGTGCGACCAGGCCTCCGTTCTGGGCCTCGTCCACGAACAGCGCGACCCAGGCCAGCGGGGCATTCCAGTTGATCGTGACCTCGTTCGTCGTGAACGAGTTGATGTTGTCGACGTAGGACATGGCCGGTGGATCGCCCGTGAGGCCGGCCGCCTCTGTCGCCGGGTCGCCGGGGCTGCCGTTGGGACCGCCGACCACTACTCCCGGCGGAGGGGCCGGGTAACCGTTGTCCGGCTGGTTGGCCCAGAAGCGGTGGTGCGGGTGCGCCGGCGACTTGGTCCCGTAGCCGGTCACGTAGCTGGTGTTCAGCGGGTTGCGGCCGAGGATGTAGTCCATGGTCAGGATGACCCCGTCCAGGTACTCCTGGCTGCCGCTGTACTGATAGGCCAGGCCCATGATCAGGGCCGCGTTGAGGGCTTGGGAGTTGGAGCCCCAGACGTACTCCTCCAGGGGCACCCGATACCCGGACTGGGCCATCTCCAGCCGCTCATCGGCCGATGCCACTATGGCATCGCGGCACTCCTGCACATTCTCGGAGGGCAGGTCGTTGGGGATCAACGACAGGCTGATCGTCCCCAGCGCCGCCGTGTGGCCCCAGTCCGGAACCGATGCCACGGCCCAGTATGGGGAGTCCAGCAGGAAGTCCTTGTAGGTGTCGTTGCCGGTCGTGACGTACAGCTCAGCCGCGGCCCAGTAGAACTCGTCCTCGACGGCCGTGTCGCCGTAGTCGCCGCCGCCGGCTGCGAAGGAGACCGCGTACATGTCCGGGTTGGCATTGGCTGCCGTCCAGGCCTTCTCCGCCACGGTCAAGCACCTGGAGGCGAAGGCCTCGTCGATGTCGGACCAGATGCGGGCGCACTGCGCCCCCACGGCGGCCACGTTGAGCGTGGCGGCAGTGGAAGGCGGGAAGAGGTAGCGGTTGGTAGCCGTCTCGGGCGGCAGGAACGGCATCGTGGCCCACTGGTCATCGTGCATCTTGTGGTGGACCATGCCCGCCAGGTCGTATCCATCCGGCACCTGCATGGCCAGCATGAACTCGAGCTCCCAGCGAGCTTCGTCGAGTATGTCCGGCACCCCGTTGGCGTTCTCGGGGATGTCGAGCGTGCCGTCGCCGAATGCCTCGGGGCTGTGCTCGTACTGGTCCAGCAGCGTCCAGACCGAGATGCCGCCGTTGACGACGTACTTGCCGTAGTCGCCGGCGTCGTACCAGCCCCCGGCGACGTCAAGGTAGTAGTCGCAGCCGGGCCAGTCCCTGCCGGTCACGTCCTGGCCCTTGTAGCAGGTCACGTGGTTGTCGCTGAGGTGGCCTGCGGCACGGGCCCAATCGTCGCCCGCGTACTCCGGGAGCAGCGCGATGCCGCTGCGGTTGCGGTAGAAGTAGGCCAGGGCGTCCTTCTTGAGCGCGGCATAGATGTCGTCCGAGATCTTGAAGGGGTCGCTGGACGTGTTGTAGATCCACAGAACGTAGCCGTCGCCCGGCGTGGTGTAGCTCGAGAAGTCGATCTGGTGAACGATCCCGCCGGAAGCCGGGTCCTCGCCCAGGACGGTCGTCCAGCCGTTCGCGACCTCGTTGCCGGACCCGTCGAGCAATCGCCACTCATCCGGAGTGCGGTGCTTGGTGGCGAACGAGGCGATCTTGGGCCCGGTCGCGAAGTAGCCGACCTGGTTGACACTCACCTGCGGCGGGGGCGCGGTCGGCCGCGGCGACGGCGTCGACGGCACGCGCATGGGCGTGGGAACCGCTGTCTGACCGACCTCGAAGAAGATGGCGGTCCCGAAGACGCTGGGGTCCTGGTAGGAGGTGTTGCTCCGATCGCCGATCGACCAGGACAGCTGGACGTCGCGGTCCTGGACCGAGGCCGCGTTCAGCTGGGCCTGGAAGCCGATCTGGAGGCCGTGGCTGGGAGTGATGCCCAGGTCCGCCATCGGCACCGAAGCTTCGAAGCCCCACCCGTCCGAGGTCGCGAAGACGAGCCCATGGACGTGGATGCCGTTGGTGGCCCCGGTCAGAGTTAGGCCGTCGGGGTTCTTGTTGCCGATGTCGGCCGCATTGACGTTGACCTGGAAGACGCCCTCGCCGTAGGCGTTGCGGTCCAGGTTGCTGGAAGTGTTGAAGTAGAACTCCATCGAGTCCTCGTTCCAGTACTCGGACCCGTGCTTGCCGGCGATGATGGTCTTGTCGACCGCCCTCATGGTGATGTAGAAGCTCGTCTGGTCGGCGGCCACCGAGAAGCTGAACTCGCCGCCCTCGAGGCGGTCCTTGGGGACCACGGGGCCGTAGTCCACGGTCTGGACGGGGATGGCGGCCCAGTCGCCCAGCTTGCCGTCGATCGTGATGGGGACGTCGAAGGGAACGTAGACGGCCACGCCCCTGACCTGTTCGGGAGCCAGCAGGCCGTCGTCGGCGGCCTCTGCCGGACCGGGGCCGGTCACCGCGGCGCTCAGGCCGATGACCAGCAAGAGGGGCGCGTAGATAGCCAGGGGTCGTCGAAACACCTTCACTCCTCCTGAGGAATGCAAACCCTGAGCGGATGGTGCCACCCGGGAGAGCCTCGGCACAAGGCGATTTCGCACCCTCGAGGCGCGCGATTGGGCCGAGACGCGCGATTGAGCCGAGGCGCGCGATTGGGCCGCGGCTCTGGCAATAGGACTCATGGGTCGGTTCTTGAGCCCTGGAATTGGTACTTCCCCCGAGGCCCGATCCACGCCAAACTATGGGCCGACGCCCCGCGCCAGCCGTCGGTGCCCGGGCGATCGAGGACGGAGGTCCGGTTGCCGCCACGCAATTCGGGCCTGCCGTGGGTTTCATGGTCTACGGGACGGCGACCGCCCCGGCGGTTCTGAGCAGCTGTTTCCGGCGGACGATCCGGTGTGGTGGCCGAATCGATCGCCAATCGGTCGGGTGGCCTGGTGAGCTGGTCTCCCGACAGCAAGGCCCGTCGCTTTGGCGACGGGCCTTGCCACGTCTTGGGGGGCTAGTGGTCGGGCGGGAGGTCCGGACGGCTCGTCGGTCGGCCGGCCTCGGGCGTGCCAGGCGTCGCCTCGCGCACGACGCCGATGACCGGCCTCGCCGGCGGCGGCATCACGGGACCGGGCATGCCCGGCTGTGGCGAGAAGGGTGAGGGTGGCGAGGGTGCCCGGAGCTGCGCGGGAGGAGCCGTCACCTGCCGCGAGACGGGCATCACGTCTCCGCCTCGCCCGGCCGCCACCTCGAGCAACCAGCGGCGCCGCCGGCGCTGGCCGTCGACAAGGGCGATGGTGACACGAGCCATGAAGAACACGGCCAGCAACTCCGCCAGGGCCGCGACCAGCAGCATCAGCAGACCGAACAGGTAGGCGGCCCGTACCATCTCCGCCTCGGTCGGCATGTTGCCGACGCCACGGCCGGCCAGCGCGGCGGCGACCACGCCCGCCACGACGGCCACGTACAGGCCGAGGATCAGGTAGGGCAGGAAGCAGCGGATCGCCCAGGCCCCGATCCAGGACGTCGACCACAGGTTGACGAGCCGCCGTCCTGGCGAACCCTCGATTTCCAGCCTCTCGGTCAGGTCCTCGAGCATTCGGGCCGGCTGCCTGAGCGTGTCGAGGGCGTACCTGGGGAAATCGATCCGGATGCCGGAATAGCGACCCCAGCGCCAGATGGCGAACAGAACGGCCAGTATGCCGAACAGCCCCAGCGTTGCCGCTCCGGCCGCCACGAGCACCACGAGCACCACCAGCAGTACGCCCGGCAAGATCCAGACGATGCAGGTGGCCCAGACCTGACGCAGGTAGGCCTCGATCCACCAGCCCGCGGCCCGCCCCGCGGTAGAGCTCGAACGTCCACCCGCCAGGGCGGGTACGTTCCGGGCCGTCAGGCCGAGAAAGATGCTGTGGCAGATGACGGCCAGGATCGATGCCGTCGCAGCCACCGCGGCTGCCACCGCCGCGAGCCTGTTCAGAGCGTCGGTGATGTGGAACATGCCCGGCGCCGCCGTGACGAGCACCACGGCGATCGCCTCCGTCAACGACACGAGGCCGGTGGCTATTAGGACCGTGAACAGGAACACCGAAAGGTAGCCGGGAATGGCCGGGTTGACGTAGGAGTGCTGGCTGAGCAATGACCTCGCGCGCTCGGCGGATATCCCGTCCACGCCGGGGAACAGCGCGTCTTCGGGCCGGCGGTCGCGAGTGGTGGCGAACGCCACGCCCGCCTTGGGCTTCCGGCAGCGGTAGCAGCGATCCGCTTGACCGCGATTCATCGAGCCGCATGAGTCGCAGAACCAGCTATTGGGCATCTGATCCTCCGCACCTCCGTGCGCTCGCTCTCGACTCGCCAGGGAGCCTGCGCGACGGCTCCAATCGTAGCGGGACGGCAGGGCAGCGGAGACGCGGGTTCGTACGCTTTGCGCTTCAGTCGTACAGGCGCTCGAGGTGCCAGCCGCCCTCGACCCGGTCGAAGTAGACGAGGGCCAGCCAGTGGGGCCCGGCGACCTTGAAGTAGTCACGGGCGATCGGCCGGCTCCACCAGCCCTGGTCCACGCGCCAGCGGTTGCAGACCTCGACCGGCTCACGGCGGCCGTTCCAGCGGAAGGCCGCGGGAGCGCCGGTCGCGTCCAGCTCGACCTCGATCGAGGGGTGCTCGCGCAGCAGGCGGGTCATCGCCGATCTTCCCGGCTGCCGGTCGGGCCCTTCGTGCCGGGCGCGGGCCGCCAGCGCCAGCGAGCCTCCGGCAGGAGCGCTTCCGGGTCGCCGATCTCCATCCAGCCCACCCGGTCCTCGCCGAAGCGCAGGGCCAGGCGGGCCATCTGCCAGCCCAGCCTCCCCGTCCGGCCGGTCTGGGGCGTGAACAGCGTCAGCTGCGTTCCCGCTGCCGGAGCCACGTCGTCCAGCTCCAGCTCCAGGCGCGACACCGGAGCCGGCGGAGGCGCGGCCTCGATTCGGGCCAGCAGCAGCCGCTCCACGGCCAGGCCCTCCGAGGTGGGCTCCGGCAGCGGCTGGTCGATCGCCTGATGGGGCGGAGCGCCGCCGGGCGTGAACGTGCCGTCCAGCTCGAGGACGAGCCGGGCCCGCGCAGCGGCCGCGCCGCGAGCCGCCAGCTGATCGCCGAACGCAGCCGCCAGGCGATGCAGCACGAAGCGCAGCGTGTCCGTGTCCGTGGCCGGGGGCTCGATCGGCAGGCCCAGGGCCATCCGCTCCGGGGCGTAGCGCGGCCGCCACGGCTCCGTCTCCAGGCCCCGCGCTCGGGCATGGAGCTTCTCGGCCTGGGGCCCGAAGCGGGCCACGACCGCCGAGAGCGGTATCTCCGCCACCTGGCCGATGTGCCGCAACCCGAATCTATCGAGCCGGGCGCGGACCTCCCGGTCGCGGCTCAGCAGCGCCGCCGGCAGCGGCGCCAGGAAGGCCGCGTCCGCGCCCGGCTCGACTGCGTGGAGGGATGGAACGCTCGCCGGCCGCCCTCGCCCCGCCATCGCCGCCGCCACGGCGGCGGCGAACCTCGTCCCGGCGATCCCCGCCAGCGGCGGCCCCGGCAGCAGTTCCGCCAGCGCCCCGGCCATCGCCGCCGCCATCGCCCGCTCCGGGCCCCACAACCGCTCCAGGCCGTCCAGCTGAACCTCCACCCGCCCGAAGCCCGGTGCCGCCGGCTCCGTCTCGGCTGCGATGCCGGGGCTGAAGCCCGTCAGCCGCTCCAGCACCGCCGCCATGGCCGCCGCCTCGGCCTCCGGCTCAGGGTCGAGAAAGCCGGCCTCAGGCGCCAGCCGGTGCGCCGCCCCGAGCGCCATCCCGACCCGAACCCCCAGCTCCAGCGCCAGCCGGTTCGCGTCCAGCACCCGGCCCTTCGCCCAGGGCCGGCCGCCCAGCACCAGCGGCCTCGTCTCCTCGAACGGAGCGCGGGACCGCGCGGCCGCCAGGCGGATGAGCAGATGAGGCCAGTAGAGGTGGAGAAGTCGCATCTGTGATGACCGGAAGAACGTGGCTGAAGGGGAGCGGCGACGGCCGGGAAGCCGGGGCAAGGGCGACCGGCCGCCGATCACCGGGCGGAGCGCCCGCCCGCGGCACCGTTTCCACCTCTCGCAGCAACTCGTCGCGGGACAGGCAAGCGTCCCGCAGCCCGCCCTCCGCGTACAGGATCCGCAGCTCCGCCGTGCGCCCCGGCGGCCCGAAGCGATCCTTCGAGACGCGCACCTCCACCCGCTGCCCGACGATCTCCCGCCCGAGCTTTATCCACGCCCGCCGGCTCAACTCCAGCCGCAGCGCCGCCATCTGGGTCAGGGCGCCGGCCAGACGATCGGGCAAACCGGGAGGCTCCAGCACCACCAGCCCGACGCCGGCCTTTCGGACCAGTGCCGCCAGCCTGTGCAAGCGCTCGCCCAGCACCGCCGCCGAGGACCCGCGAGGCTCTCCCGGGGGCAGGTCCAGCAGAAGCAAATCCACGGCCCTGTCCTGCAGCAGCAGAGCCGCCATCGACAGGACTTCCTCGATCGAAGCCGGCGCCAGGACCACCAGCCAGTTCAGCCGGACGCCCTGCGCCGCCGCCTCGATAGGGTCCAGGCTGCGTCCCAGGTCCAGGTAGGCGGCTATGCCGCCCGCCGCCTGGACCTGGGCGACGGCCCGCAGGGCCAGTGTCGTCTTGCCGCTGCTGGAGCCGCCACGGATAGCCGTGGCCGAGGCGCGAGGCAGGCCGCCCAATCCCAGGATCGAATCGAGTGCCCGAAAGCCGGTGGGTATGGCCAGCTCGCTCGGCCGTGCGCCCCGCTCGACAGCCCCGTTCGCCGGCAGAGGCGCCACCGCCAGTGACCCGACGACCTCCGAACCCCAGCGCGGAGCCGCATTCCCCCAGCGTTCCCGCAGGGACGAGAGAGCGGCCTGGACGCCGGGGGGAGGAGTCGTCATGGGATTCGCTATAATAGAACGGATGTTCTATCAGTCAACCCCCGACCGTACCCTGGATAACTGACAAGAGATGACACATCCGCCATCTACGATCCCCCTCGTCCCCTGCCACTTCCATGCCCCGAACCGGACTCGCGGAGACTCAGCTCATGCCCAGGACGCCCCTCAGACGTCGTTCCCGATCGGCCGTCAGGCCGGGCCCCGGACCGGCTTCGAACCAGACCCCGCCGCCGCGCTCAAAAGCGGCCGTGGCTCAGGATCGGGCCCACGAGTCGCGGCCGTTGATCCGTTCGGAGGCCGAACCCGTACATAGCTCATACAGCGCCCTCGCTGTAGACTCCAGACCCTCCCAGCATCGCGTCCGCAGGGGGACACTCGTGCCGCTCATCGAAGCGAAGGGGCTTACCAAGCGATTCCGACAGGCCGTCAAAGATCCGGGCCTGGTCGGCTCGCTCAAGCACTTCGTGACCCGCACCTACAAGGACAAACTGGCCGTCGACCACATCGACCTCGCCATCGAGGCCGGTGAGTCGGTCGCGTACCTGGGGCCCAACGGCGCGGGTAAGTCCACCACGATCAAGATGCTGACCGGCATCCTCGTCCCCACCGAAGGCGACCTGGTCGTGGACGGCATCGTGCCCCACGAGCACCGGCAGCAGAACGCCCGCAACATCGGCGTCGTCTTCGGCCAGCGGACCCAGCTGTGGTGGGACATCCCGGTCGTCGAGTCCTTCAACCTGGCCCGGGACATGTACGAGATCCCGCACGACCGCTACAAGGAGAACCTGGGCAAGTTCAGGGAGATCCTGGGCCTGGACGAGTTCATGGGCATCCCCGCCGGCAAGATCTCGCTCGGGCAGCGGATGCGGGCCGACCTGTGCATGGCCCTCCTCCACGACCCCAAGATCCTGTACCTGGACGAGCCCACGATCGGCCTGGACATCGCCGTCAAGGAGAGCATCCGGCGCTTCGTGCGCAGCCTTGTCGTGGAGCGCGGCACCACGGTCATGCTCACCACCCACGACCTGGGCGACATCGAGGACATGTGCAAGCGGATCGTGATCATCGACAAGGGCCGCATCATCCACGACGGTGACCTGGCCGCCCTCAAGGACAACTACGCCCGCGACAGGGTCATCCACTTCCAGCTGGCCGGGCCGCCCGAGTCGATGGATCCGATCTGCGCCGGCCTCCCGTCCTGTGACGTCTCGGGCGCCGAGCTGCACCTGTCGGTTCGGTTCGACCGCTTCAAGTTCGCCGCCGGCGAGATCGCGGCCGCCGTGATGCGCCACGTCGAGGTCATCGACTTCCGGATCGACGAGCCCGAGGTGGAGGACCTCATCCGGAGGGTCTACCTGGGGCAGCTCGACGTGAGCGGGCGAGCCGGGGCCGCGGTGGACGTCTAGGATGCGCGCCCTCAACAAGTACCTGTCGTTCTCGAAGGCCTCGCTGCAGATCATGCTGGTCTACAAGGCCAGCCTGGCCCTCAATCTGATCGGGACGATCTTCTACGTCGTCGCCATGTTCTATCTCTGGCAGACGATCTTCCTTCACCAGGCCGGCTCGCTGCCCGGCAACTTCACCTGGCAGGACATGAAGGCCTACATCCTGATCTCGTTTCTCCTGACCTCGGTCATGGTCTGGTACGACGAGTGGGTCATGGGCCGCGACATCCGCGAGGGATTGGTCGCAGTTGACCTGGCCCGGCCGATAGACTTCCAGGCCAAGCGCTTCTTCGACGCCATCGGCGGCATCCCGATCGAGCTCGTCTCGGCCCTGGCGGTCGGGATCGTGGTGGCCCTCTTCTTCGGCGGCATAGGCATGCCGGCCGATCCCGCCCACGCGGCCCTGTTCCTGTTCAGCGCCGTGCTGGCGACGATCACCAAGTTCGGCCTGATCTACTGCGTCTCCATGCTCGCCTTCTGGACCACCGGGGTCACGGGGCTGTCGTGGGGCCGGATCGCGATCCAGAACATCTTCTCCGGCGCGCTGATCCCGCTCGTCTTCTTCCCCGACTGGCTGCGCGCGGTAGCGGCCATCCTGCCGTTCCAGGGCCTGGTCTCCACGCCCGCCATCACCTACCTGGGCATGATGGACATGCCCACGACGGCGGTGCTCATCGCGACGCAGGCGGCCTGGGCCGTCGGATTGCTGCTGCTGGGCCGGCTGGCCTGGCGCGGCGCCTCGAGGGCGGTGACGATCCATGGGGGTTAGCCTTCGTCCGGCTCGCCGGAACATGTACCTCTACTTCCGTCTGCTGGGCCAGCAGATGAAGTCGATCCTGGCCTACGAGGCCGACTTCGTCGTGCTGATGTTCTCTGCCATCCTGCTTCAGCTGGCCGGCTTCATCTTCATCTGGACGATCTTCCAGCGCATCCCGGACGTGAACGGCTGGACCTTCTGGCAGGTCGTCACCATGTACGCCCTGATCTTCATCACCGAAGGCGTGGGCTCGCTCTTCTTCGAGGGCACCTGGTGGCTCGGCTACCTCGTCTGGTCCGGCGACTTCGACCAGCTGCTGGTTCGGCCGGCCTCGCCGATCGTTCAGGTCATCGCCGGCAAAGTCGGCTTCAACGGCCTGGGGAATATCGTCACCGGCTTCATCCTGATGGGCATCGCCATCGCCAACGTGCCGGTCGAATGGACGCCCGGCCGGGCCCTGATGCTGGTCATCCTGATCATCAGCGCCTCGGCCATTCGCGTCGCCCTGAACCTGGCCACAGCCGCGACCGGCTTCTGGTTCCGCAACCCGTGGAGCATGGTGTCGATGTTCGTCCACCAGCTGGGCGAGCTGGCCAAGTACCCCATCACCATCTACTCCCTGGCGGTCCAGGCCCTGATCGTGGTGGCGGTCCCCTTCGCCTTCGTCAGCTTCTTCCCCACGGCCTACATCTTCGAGGTCGAGGCCTTCAGCCTGGTCGGGCTCCTCACCCCCCTGGTCGCGCTGTACTGCGTGGCCATGGCGGTGGTGGTGTTTCGAACGGGTTTGCGCCGCTACGAGAGTGCCGGCCACTAGACCTCGCCGATCGAGTGGAACTAGCCCGGGACGCGTTCGTTGCGGGCTGCCGCTTCGGCGATTCTCTCGATCCGCCTCGCCCGCGTCTCCGGCCGGCGCGCCGTTGCCAGCCAGCCGAGCATCATCTTGCGGGCCGAAGGCGGGAAGGCCGCGAAGCTGGCGCCTGCCGGGGGATGAGCCTCCAGCGCCGCGGCCAGATCGTCGGGCACCTCCAACCGGTCTGACGACTCGAGGAGACTCCACGACCCGTTGGCCCTGGCCCGCTCGATCGCGGCCAGGCCTGCCGGAGCCATCCGCCCCTCGCGGATGAGCTTCTCGGCCCGGGCCTTGTTCGAGGCCGCCCAGACGCTCCGCGGCTTGCGTGGGGCGAAGTACAGCTTGCCGCGGTCGTCGTCCAGATGGCCGCTGGTGCTGTCGACCCAGCCGAAGCAGAGAGCTTCCTCGATCGCGTCCTCGTAGCTCAGCGTGGGCCGGCCCGTCCGGCGCCGCCAGGTCACCAGCCAGACGCCTCGGGCGCTCGCGTGGTTGGCCTCGAGCCAGGCGTGCCAGGTAGCGCGATCGTCGGCGTGGACGTGCGGAGCTTCGTCCAGGGCGGTCATGGTCGCAGTCTACGAGCCGGCGTCGTGTGTCGTAGCGCCCGAGCCAGGAGGCGCGTTGGGGCCCGGGTAGGCCGCCCGAGCCGGCTGCGCTGGTTCCGGCGAGCTCAGGGCCAGGCGGCATCGAGCACCGGAGCGAGCAGGCCTGAACGCCTGTGAGCGAGGGGCGCAGATGCCAACAACGCCATGAGCCGCGCGAACCAGCGCCGTGCTAGACTCCGCCCGCGTGGGGATGTAGCTCAGCTGGGAGAGCACCGCGTTCGCATCGCGGGGGTCAGGGGTTCGAGTCCCCTCATCTCCACCATTGTCTTGAGTCGCG
>Ga0315544_1001523_pt1 | contig 17775 bp, 13 predicted proteins | sample SalMarSW160130MG_2_FD_202543 | JGI IMG/M metagenome (GOLD analysis project Ga0315544, IMG submission 202543) | Salt marsh sediment microbial communities from the Plum Island Ecosystem LTER, Massachusetts, United States - Salt Marsh Sediment SW1601-130 ... | reverse complement strand
GGAAGAGAACAGATAATCTGACTTCTGACCGCCGTCGAGAATCCTGACTCGCCGGAGTGGATGAAGAGTTTTAAGGACTACTGAACTGTAACACTATAAATGCGTGATGGTTACTGGTAGCTGGTCCAAACCATCCCCAAGCTCGTCCCGATCCCCGCTTTCTCGGGGACAAGCTTTTCGGGACCCGCTTGAGGCTGCCACCCATCAAATTAGACGTTACAGAATAATACGATTGAAAACAAACGGCAGAGGTTTTTACTGCCCGGTTTGGTTTAGCTCCTGTAAGATAAAAACGGCAGAATTGTTTTATGGAGATGAGCCTGATGGCGGAAATAGCGGTTGATGCTGTACTGTTACCTTCGGAAGAGATGGCGGACAAAGCTATCGAAGCAAATAAAGAGCTGCTGAAACAATGCCCCGACAAAATTGTTTTGGATAAAGAGAGCTGCCTGCCGCATATCTCTTTGGCTATGGGTTGTATTGACAAAAGGGACATCGCCGATATTGAGAAAGTTCTGCAGGCAATCGCAAAACAAAGCTCCTTGGGGCAGTTAAGTGCTATCGGCATCCATACCGGAACGAATTCAACAGGCGAACAAGTGTCGGTTCTTCAGATAGAAAGAACAGAAGCACTTCAATCACTTCATGAAGAAGTTATGCGGAGACTGGCGCCATATTTTAACTATGATGTAACGGCGGATATGGTGCTTTCTACGCCAATGGCAAGCGAATCAACTTTGGCCTGGATTAAGAGCTATTCTATAAAATCGAGCTTCGAGAAATTTTTCCCACATATAACAATCGGATACGGGGAAATAAATAATTTCTCGTTTCCAATCAAGTTTACCGCTTCAAAGCTTGCGTTATGTCACTTAGGAAATCACTGCACATGCAGGAGAATTCTTGCATCGGCAGAGCTTAAAGGCTGAGCATAGAATATCGAACCGCCTTTGGATGGAAATCTCTTGCGTTATCAGGTAAATTAATATATTCTGGTGTTGTTTCTAATGTTATGCAGAAGAGTTAAGGAGTGAACAGCGATGGATATGAAACGTCGTGAATTTTTAGTTAGGTCGATTGCGGGGATGGGCGGAGTTCTTTTAGGGTCGGGGTGCATTAATGCTGCACAACAGAAATCCAAAAAGCATGACCCGTATGAACTTGTGCCGTTAGGAAAGACGGGGATAAAGGTTTCCCGTGTGGGCCTGGGCACCGGAATGCGTGGCGGCGGCCGGCAGTCGAATCATACGCGTATGGGCAAAGAGAAGTTCGATGCGCTGGCAATGGGGTGCTATGAACGGGGTGTCAGGCTGTTTGATGCGGCGGATTTGTACGGGACGCACCCGTTCCTGGCTGAAGCACTGAAGAAGATGCGGCGCAAAGATTACGCGATAACGAGCAAGATATGGTTTCGCCGCGGTGGGATACCGGAAAAGGAACGGCCGAGCCCGGATATTGTTGTAGAGCGCTTTTTGAAGGAGCTGAAGACCGATTACGTTGACCTGATATTGTTTCATTGTGTTACATCGGGCCAATGGCCGGAAGAGCTGGGCGAGCAAATGAATATCCTGGCGAAGCTCAAGAAGAAAGGCCTTGTCCGTGCGCACGGAGTCTCATGCCACTCGCTGGAGGCTCTTGGGGCGTGTGTAAAGGAGCCGTGGGTGGATTCGGTGCACGTTCGTATCAATCCGTACGCAGTGAAAATGGACGTCAAGACGGTCGAAGAGATACCGAAGGTCGAAGCAGTCCTCAAAGCGATGCGCAGGGGCGGCAAGGCTGTGATAGGGATGAAGATAATAGGTGAGGGGACGTTCGGCAACAGTCCCGAGAAACGCGACGGATCCATCAAATATGCCCTGGAGTCGGGCTGTTTGGATGCGATGGTCGTCGGCTTCGAGAAAGTTGAAGAGATTGATGACTTTGCCGCGCGAGCCCGCAAGGTATCTGTCGGGGAGGGCCTGAGCCAATTACTCGCTCGCCGGCCTGCTCGGGTAGCATAGTATCAAGAGCCCATCCGAATAACTATTCGCTCTCGCCTGTCATTCCTTCGCTTTGCTCAAGGACAAGTCTGAACCCTTCGCTTCGCTCGAGGACAGGCTCTGCGCAGCGAAGTGAATCCCGATGTATCGGGACTCTTCGTTGGCCAGATTCTTCGGCTTCGCCTCAGAATGACAAAAGATGAAGGATTATTCGGATAGGCCCTAAATAAGTCCGAAAACACAGACAAATCAATCGCAACAAATCAAGCTGTCCTATGGTTAAGGTCAAACCTTAAACCGGGGCCAATATCCATAAAACTAATAACCGGCTGTTTATAGGGCTACGCTATAGCAGCCCTTTTATATTTCTTTATTCTTAAAGCCTGCCTTTTGTTAAGCCGAATCTAACCTAAAACGCCCCTTCCATTTCTTCACTTTGTGAAGCAAAAAGGCGGAGGTGAGTTTCGGTGGACTATCAAAAAAACGAGTAATCGTGGACGATAAACAGCGACATAAAAGACTGCGCCTGCTTATCAAGAATCTGAACAAAAAACGTAAAAAGCAGGCGGAAAAAATAGATATACTCTGCAATGACTTTATTGCAGCCCAGAGAGACTTTATCAAAAGTCTGAAGACGATAAGCTTCATAGCGAATTTCTACGAGTCAATCATCGGGATAACAGACTTGAATAGTCTTTTATACACCGCTGTCAAAGTTATCAAAGAGGAAAACGCCGACGTAAATGTTACCTTCTTTTTGCGTCAGTCGGACAACTTTGAACTGCATACGTTCGAAAGTGAGCAACCAATCACTCTCGAAAAGCAGCATCTTGAGAATTGTTTCAATACCGAGCTGATGGACAGTATCTGCAAGTCGAACAAAGTTTGCACACTCGATGATATGTTCGCAATGGGCCTGCAGGGCAATCTGATTGGATTAAATAAGATTTCAGGCGTGACAATCCCGCTGGGTCTGCACGGCTCATCATTGGGCTTTACACTGATTTGCCGTTCATCGTCAAACAAGCTGACCGCCGAGGAGATAAGCAACATTTCCGCCGTAACCTGTGGACTTTCCCGTGCGATACAATCCTGTCAGGCAACATTGCGCTCTTCGGACTAAGAATCCTGCTGCGGCACGAAATTATCGGTCTTAAATTACCCTCAAGGCAAAATACTACTCAGAGTTTCGGCCCATAACCTGCGGGACAAGGCCGAAAATTGGCTATGTACGTGGTTCGTGAAAAAAATTAAAAAAAAAGAAGTTATATGCCAGATTTACTAAGTCGATAGGCGTTTATGCCGCTTCAGATGCCCGGGGGCAGTATTTGACGTAAAGCGAAAAAAGTGTGAGAAACAATTATTTAAATTAGTTAGGAGAAATTAAAAATGGTACAAACATCAACTGAAAGAAAACCTGGAGCCAAGGCCAAGTCGACTAAAAAAAGACCTTCCTCGAAGGCCAAGGCGACCAAAAAGAGCGCAAGCTCAAAGCGCCCAACGGCGAAGAAGCGAGTAAGCTCGAAGCCAAAGGCGACCAAAAAGAGGTCCACCTCAAAGCCCAAGGCGACCAAAAAGAGAAGTACCTCAAAGCCCAAGGCGACCAAAAAGAGGACCACTTCGAAGCCCAAGGCGACCAAAAAGAGGATCACTTCGAAGCCCAAGGCCACCAAGAAGAGAACTACCTCAAAGCCCAAGGCAACCAAGAAGAGAACCACATCAAAGCCCAAGGCCACCAAAAAGAGAAGTACCTCAAAGCCCAAGGCAACCAAGAAGAGAACCACCTCAAGGCCCAAGGCAACCAAAAAGATAACCACATCAAGACCCAAGGCAACCAAAAAGATAACCACATCAAGACCCAAGGCGACCAAAAAGAGAACCATATCAAGACCCAAGGCGACCAAAAAGAGAACCACATCAAGACCCAAGGCGACCAAAGATAGAGTAACCCCAAAACGCCCGACAGCCAAGAGGCACGTAAGCCCAAAGGCCAAGTCAACCAGAAAGACTACGAAGAAAGTCGCCCAGAAGAAAAGGCGCAGCCCGGTAACGTCAAGGGGCGAATTTGATTTCCAAGCCTGGTTACTGCCCACTCTGGCTTTGGAGCAATATGAACCGAATGTTGAGCAAGAGGCTGGTGTTGTGGACCATATCAAGGGCTCTACCCGCTATGCCTGGATTGGTGCAGGTCAGTGCGGAGGAAGACTGGTGAAGTCTTTCTATGACCTTGGTTATAAGAAGGTCCTGGCAGTGAATACGACTCACCAAGATTTAGATTTGCTCGATATTCCGAAGAACCAAAAGTTCCTAATGAACATCGGCGAGAAGGGCGCCGGCAAAGATATGGAAAGAGGCAAAGAAGCCGTCCAGCAGCATCAGCAGGATATTCTGCACCTCACCAGGCAGACTTTCGGCACTCAAGTTGACCATATTATGGTTTGCTTCGGAGCTGGTGGTGGTACAGGCAGCGGCAGCATTGTTGGATTGATAGAGATTGCCAAAAGATATGCACGGTATATCGGCCTGAACAATCCCAACAAGAACGTGGGTGTCGTTATGACTTTACCCACAGTAGGCGAAGCCAGCTCACCACTGGTAGCTGAAAATGCCTATAAAGTGGCCTGGGAGCTAAGTCAAATGGCCACTTCAGGTAAGATATCGCCCCTTATCATTGTGGACAACGACAAGATTAACAAGATGTATCCGGGAATGACAGTAAAGTCATTCTGGCCAAGCATCAACAATACTGTCGCAAGTCTGTTCGATATCTTCAACAAGCTCAGTGCTTTGAGCAGCCAGTATACTGCGTTCGACCCGGTAGATTACCACAGCATTATGGAGTCCGGCGGATGCGCGATAATGGGCCTGACCAAAGTCACCAAATTCAGTGACAAGTTCGTGCTGTCAGAAGCAGTGAAAAAGAACCTCGAGAAGACACTGCTCGCCGGTGGGTTCGATTTAACATCCTCCAAAGTCTCTGGTTGTATAGCCGTCGGCGGAAGGAAATTGATGGCCAGCGCCAAAGGCTTACAGGACAACATCGACTATTCATTTGACGTCTTGTCAGAGATAACCGGCAAGGCTACAATCCACCGCGGGATCTATGAAGACGGCAGAGAGTCCTTAAGAGTGTATACCATTATTGGCGGCCTGAGTAGTCCTACTGAGCGGCTGGAAGAGCTTAGAAGCCATATGACCGTCCAGGTTCGTTAGTTAAGCGAGTACCTCGCGAATAAATGATTTTGGGTTCCCGCAAGGCGGGTTCCCTTCATGTTCGCCGGGTGTGCTGCTGACTTTCCCTTTGGGACAGGACGCGGCATACCCGGCGAATTCTTTTTAAATTACTTGTAATATCATTTTTTTTTGTTAAATTTGAGTTCCGAGATACTCGTGTTCTGAGTTTTACGGGCAGGTAGCTCAGTTGGTAGAGCAACGGACTGAAAATCCGTGTGTCGGCGGTTCAAATCCGCCCCTGCCCATTTCGTTAAGCTTTTGGCCGCCAAGAACTTACATTTGACGGTCTTTTTTTTATTGGGCCTATAAAACGCTGCCTTAAATCATTTTTTGTCAGTAATTTCTGCAATCGCCGCGGCGCAACTCAAGTCTCAACGGGTTACGAAAAACAAATGTCGAGCATTTTATTGACAAAGAAGCTTTGATGCTTTGATGCCTAAAGACAAGCAGGAGACGGAGAGGTTCAAAAAACTGTATCTGCAGTATCAGCAACCAAAGTGTAAAATTTCATTTAAAAAACATCCGTAATTGGTGTAACATATCCGGATGTAGTTTCAGATATGGATACATACGCTTCTCACAGGCGTATTGTTATTAACATTGTGAATCGTCGGCCATAAAGTTTTGGAGTGCAGAATGAAGAAAGAAATTTTAGTTTCAGCATCGTTACTGATTGCATTTGTTATCGTCGGCTGCAGGAGCCAGCAAGAGGCTAAGACGCCTTACGACAGGCCTTTATTACCCGGTCAGCCCGCCTTACGTAAAATAACGAATCCTCACGAAATTCCTGACTTTACGATGGCCTGCCTTGACCTGGTTGACCTGCGCGCGGCAATAGACAACAGTTTGAATTATCTGCGGAAATCCTCCAGCCGGCAATTCTTCCCCCTCCGATTTGGCACGCAAGATCAAATCATCGGGGGCGAGATTACTCATACCCTCGCGGTCGACAGCCTGAATGCATTCGCGGAGCTTTTGAATTCTGGTCTGATGGGCAAACAACTGAACGAGGCAATTCGAGAGAAGTTTGACGTGTATATGTCGGTGGGATGCGATGACAGGGGGACGGTGCTGTTTACAGGTTATTACACGCCGATTTTCGACGGCTCAATGTCTCGCACCGAGCTTTTTCAATATCCGCTGTACAAAATGCCCGCCGACCTCGTGAAAGGACCGGACGGCGAAATCCTTGGAAGACGCGGGGCAGATGGGCAGCTCGGGCCATATCCGGCACGGTCTGTAATCGAAAATTCAAGAATGCTGCGCGGTACAGAATTGGCCTGGCTGGGTGACCCGTTTGAAGTTTATATAGCTCACGTGCAAGGTTCGGCTAAGCTCAAGCAGCCTGATGGCCAACTGATTACCGTAGGCTACGCCGCCAACAACGGGTATGAGTACAAAAGCGTTTCCAAAGAACTGGTTAAAGACGGCAGGATAAGCAGTGAGCAGCTCAGCCTGTCCGCAATGATAGATTATTTCAAACAAAACAAAGAGTTAGTAGATACGTACGTCCGGCGGAATCCGCGATTTGTGTTTTTTAAGAGAGAAGATGGAGAACCCCGGGGCAGTCTTAATGAGCCGGTAACGGCCTTTCGGAGTATCGCCACCGATAAATCGATTTTTCCGCGGGGATGTTTAACTTTCATCTCCACTACTTTACCCCGGGCGACAGGCGGGATAGTATCTAATCAGTTCTACAGCGGTTTCGCCCTGGACCATGATACGGGCGGCGCGATACGTGCGGCGGGTCGCTGCGATATTTATATGGGTCAGGGCGATACGGCGGGTAAATTAGCAGGACAAACTTATCAGGAAGGCAAACTATACTACCTGTTTCTAAAATCCGCGCAACGCAGCGAGTACTTCGCAGAGTAGTATCGGCAATAAAACCACTGAAATAACGGACAAATAAATCATGTCAGACTTCGAGGAGCTCTCGTCTGGGCGAAGCCAGCCGCAGCCCGGCAGTCGAGCCGAAAATTTAGATTCCCCGCTTTCGCGGGGACAAGCTTACCCCGGCGCAGGCAGGAGGAATTTTTTGAAAAAATCCGTTATTGCCTCAACCGGGGCTGCATTGGGCTTGTCTCTGGAAGAGAAAATTCTGTTGGGTAAGCAAACGGCGAAAGCGAACAAGGCCGAACGCAACACTTCAAGCAAAGAGCTGCCGATGGGCAGAATTGGCAAGCTTAAGATAAGCAGGCTGATATGCGGGGGCAATCTGATAAACGGCTTTGCGCACGGCAGGGATTTGATTTATGTGTCCGCCCTGCTGAGGCACTATTTTACAGATGAAAAGATTATGGAGACCTGGGAGGTGTGTGAAGAAAACGGTATAAACACAATGATATCAACGGTTAACAGCCCGTACGCCAACGGCAACGACCCGACCATAAGAGTCATCAATAAATACTGGAACGAAAGAGGCGGCCGGATACAATGGCTCGCACAGTGCTTTCCACAATCAAATGACCTGACAGGCAGGATAAAAATAGCAATCGATAACGGTGCCGTCGGCGCCTTTATACAGGGCGAGGTCGGGGACACCTGGGTCAGAGCCGGCCGGGTTGACCTGCTGGCCAAAGCCGTCTCATTCATCAAAGAGAACGGCCTGATAGCAGGCGTCGCCTGTCACGATATAGCGGTGCCGATGGCTCTTGAAAAGGCGGGAGTCGATGTCGATTTTTATATGAAAACCCTACATAAAGATAATTACTGGTCTGCCACTCCCAAAGAAGACCGCCCTTCCACGGGTCTGCCCGGACATGATAATATGTGGTGTGTTCAGCCGGAGAAAACCATCGAATTTATGAATAAGGTCAGAAAGCCCTGGATTGCTTATAAGGTTTTAGCCGCAGGGGCTATCCATCCGAGAAACGGCTTCAAATATGCCTTTGAAGGCGGCGGCGATTTTCTATGCGTGGGGATGCTCGATTTTCAGGTCATAGAAGATGTCCTCATCGCCAAAAACATCTTAGCCGATAAACTCAACAGAAAACGCCCGTGGCGTGCGTAAATTTCAACCAAATCTAAAGGGATTTGGGATTCCAGCCGGGGAAATTAAAGATATACGCAGAAATTACTCCAAGAATTCTGATATAAAAGTCCTAAAAAATCATTTTTTTGACCCCACAAAACGGAATTGTTTATAAATATTCAAAAAAATTCGATTTTATCTTGATGCTCACCGATATCAAACGTATACTATTTGTGTATACAATGGCAACACTATGAGTACCAAGGGCGCGGCAATGAATAACGGAACTACAATTCACGCAAGAATAGATGCGCAAACGAAATCCCAGGCGCAGAGCATATTAAGTGAGCTCGGAATGACGCTCTCCGAAGCAATTACGCTGTATCTACGGCAAATCGTATTTAACAAGGGGATACCGTTTGAAGTGAAGATTCCGAACGAACTGACAATGAAAACTATTGAGAAATCGGAGCGCGGCGAAGAGCTGCATGAGGCCTCGAGTGTTGAAGAAATGTTCAAGGAACTGAACAGTTGAAAATCGTTTGGACTACGCAATTTGCTAAAGACTACAAACGCGCAAAGAAACGAGGTTTGCCCCTTAAGGAACTTAAGAAAGTTACCCAAAAACTCGCTCAAGGCGAAAAACTTGAACCCAAATACAAAGACCACTCCTTAAAAGGTTCCTTTAAAAAAGACCATAGAGAGTGCCACATAAAACCGGATTGGCTTCTAATCTACCGTGTCGAAGAAAATGAATTAGTATTTATACGCACTGGTACACATTCCGATTTATTCAAGTAATCGCTCAATTCTGACGGCTGTGCAACCGGCCGGGGAAATGATAAAGGTTTGAGGGAATTGCGGTTTTTTCACTTGAGAACTTGTGCCTTATGCACTAAATTGTGTTGATAGTGAGGTTTGCATTATGAAGGCACTTGAAACCAGATTTCTAAAGCTGATATTGGCGGTGTTGATTATCCTGCTTGTGTTTTGGCTTATGTCTGTATTAAAATGTGAGATGGCTCCACCCGCTTATTGATTAAGAATACTGAGATTGAGTCAGCGGACTCCTGCTCCCCGATCGAAGTCGAGGACAAGTTTCACGGGAGTGACAACCTGTGATTCGTTCCATTGGTCTTTCAAAGAGCAATAAAACCGGCATGGATGTATGACAACAATCTTAATTATATTATCTTCGGCCACCTTTTTAATTATTTTTATTTCCAATCTCGAGATATTTTTGGTGCGAAATTCTGTTGAATATTTGCGAGAGGTCAACCCGCAGTTTGATAAAAGCGCTCCGGTCGTTTCGATTATCGTACCGGCACTTAATGAGGAAAAGGAAATCGCCGCTGCACTTCAATCGCTTCTTGGGCAGGATTATCCCAACCTGGAAATCATCGTTATCAACGACCGTTCCACAGATCGAACCGGAGAAATTCTCGATGAGCTTGACCGGAATCATTCCATCCTGCAGGTTATTCACAAAACCGAGCTGCCGGACGGCTGGCTTGGAAAAAACCACGCTTTGTACCTCGGCAGCACTCAAGCCCGCGGGCAGTACCTGCTCTTCACCGATGCAGATGTGGTGATGGCTCCGACAACGATTAGTAAAGCTGTGCAGTTTATGCTGGACCATAATCTGGACCATCTCGCCGCGGCTCCGGAGATGCGTGCCACAAACTGGAAGATAGATTTAATGATTGGTACGTTTATTTACTATTTCAATCTCATTACCAAGCCCTGGCGGGCCCAGAATCCTAAAAGTCGCTATTCCGTTGGAATCGGTGCCTTCAACTTGCTGAAAGCCGAAACTTATAAGGCAATTGGAACTCATCGTGCAATCGCTCTGCGTCCTGATGACGATATTATGCTGGGAAGACTCGTGAAATCCCGTGGACATCGTCAGGGAGTTGTATTCGGCAAGAGGCAGATCCGTATCCAATGGTATGCCTCAGTTCGAGATATGATCGACGGGCTTATGAAAAACTCCGCTACCTTCGTCAACTACAGCCTGGCATGGGCTTTGCTTTCCTGTCTGGCGCTCTTTTTTCTGTTCGTATTCCCTTTTGCAGCGATTTTTGTCACACCAGCACCGGCCCGATGGCTCTATCTGGCCACTGCCATAGCAATCACATTAATTTATTTATTCGTAACCGGGGAGTATCATCTTACCCGCTGGTATGCGTTGTTGATTCCATTCTCTACATGCATCCTGATATATATCATTCTGAAAGCTACTATTCGGACCCATCTAAATCAGGGTATCTATTGGCGCGGCACTTTTTATCCTCTGGACAAGATCAAGCGCTTCAAAGTTTAGGCTGACAATGCGGTATGCCTGATATTCAACGGAGTAGAGGACACTCTAAACAATGGAGCAGGTTCGGCGCCAACAACACGCGGGGACGAGTCAATTAAAGCCGCTGAGGGGTTATGTCAAAAATTAAATTTTTAAAAATTTTTAACTTCCCGCTTTAGTGCGATAAAAACCCCATTTCCGGTACAGATACCCCTTGCAAACAATAATTATAACAAGTATTTGACTGTCAGCGAACTGGCAGGTAAAATTCGAGATTACGAAAATTTACGTTCAGCGAGGGTAGCGATTGCTACTATCAAAGGGAACTGATGGAGCAGGTAAGGAAATGGTAACCGATAGTAAAAAAGTTCGTTCACAAGGCCAAAGAATAGAGACGGTTGAGGCGGCGGGTTCCGTTAGTGCCAAGTCGAATGTTAGCGGCAACCTAACAGTGGTGCGCAGTATGCCGGAATCGTTATCTGCTGAGGCGGCGGTCTTAGGCTCAATGATGATTGACCCGGAATGTATCGGGCATGTCGTCGAGGTTCTTGAACGAGATGCCTTTTATCGCATGGAGCATCGCCTCATATTCGATGCCTTGATTGGTCTTTATGAAAAAAATAAAGGCCTGGGGATAGATGCGGTGCTGCTTCGCGATGAGCTGGTGAAGCGCAACAAGCTCGAAGAGATAGGAGGAGTTGAGTATATTGCAAAGATTCTTGACTCTGTGCCTTCGTCGGCGAACGTTGGCTATTACGCGGGCGTTGTCAAAGATAAGATGCTGCTGCGTGAGCTTATTAGCGCTGCCGGTGAAATGCTCGACGATGCATACAACCAGACCGGCGAGACGCGTGAGACACTCGACGAAGCCGAGCGGAAGATATTTGCCGTTACGGACAAAAATATAAGCGGTAATGCCGCTGCATTGAAGGACCTGGTTGTTCGTTCATTCGAGCTTATCGAGAAGCGTCAGGGCAGCCATGTTACAGGCTTAGCCACCGGCTATTATGAGCTTGATGATTTGACCTGCGGTTTGCAGAACGGCGAGATGATAATCATCGCCGGCAGGCCCAGTATGGGCAAGACCAGCCTGGCCTTGAATGTGGCCGAGCATGTCGGTTCGGTCGAGGGGATTCCGGTTGTGATATTCTCATTGGAGATGGGCAGGCAGCAGTTGGCCGAGAGATTCTTGTGCAGTATTAGTCAAATCGACAGCCAGAAAGTCAGAAGGGGACTATTAAGCGATGAGGGTTACAAGAAGTTAGCTGACGCCTGTGCAGAATTGTCCGAGTCGCTGATCTTTATTGACGATACCTCGACGCTGACGCCGCTTGAGCTTCGAGCCAAGGCAAGACGACTTAAAAGCATGCACGATATACGCTGCATTATCGTGGATTATTTGCAGCTGATGCATCTCGGTTCCGGGCGGGTTGAATCTCGTCAGCAGGAAATCACCACAATATCAAGATATATCAAGGCCTTAGCGAGAGAGCTGAACATCCCTGTTGTGGTATTGAGCCAGTTGAATCGTTCTCCGGAGGGCAGAGAGGGACACAGGCCAAGGATGAGCGATTTGCGGGAAAGCGGCAGTATCGAGCAGGACGCCGACGTTGTGGCGCTGCTGCACCGTGAAGATTATTATCATCGCGGCGAACAGGATTACGAGCAGGATAATACGGCGGAATTGATAATAGCCAAGCAGCGCAACGGGCCAACCGGTGCCGTGAAACTGAGATTCCTGGAAAGAATCACACGGTTCGAGAACGCCTCTCACGTTGAAGAGCCCGCCAGCGAAGGGGTGCCCTTCTAATAATTGATTATTGACTATTGATTATTGACTATTGAGATGCGAAATAACAGATATAAGAGACAGGATTGGAACTCAATACTGGATACCGGATACTCGATGCTCGTCAAATTAAAAAAAGTATCGAGGAACAAGTATCGAGGAACGACCTTGATTGTTTTTATATCGTTTGCGCTTTTGGGTTTATGGTCGGGTTGTGCATCCCGCACCAAAAGAGCCGACGTTTTAGTTCGGGACAGCGGCGAGAGAAGCATTATCAAATCGATTGATTTTGTGAACAACCGGGCGTTTAAGGACAAGACTCTGGAGAGGAAACTGGACTTTAAAGTAGGCGATTACCTTGACCCGATTCTGGCCGAAGCATACAGAAGAACCCTGGCTGAATTTTATCGACAAAAAGGATATGCCTTTGTTGAAGTAACACTGGATAGCGAGAAGTTACAGCAAGGCCAGGTGGTCTATACTATTAACGAGGGTCCGAAGGTTAAGATCGGGTCGGTGAAGTTCAGCGGCAACGATGCTATCAAGACCTCGGCACTTAAAAAGGCTGTAAAGACGAAGACGAAGAAATGGTTTTTTTGGCCGGGCTACTATATCGAAGAGGTGCCGGCTGAGGACGTAGAAAGGCTGCAAGATATCTACTACGCAAGGGGTTTTCTCGATTACAATATAACAGCAAAAAGAGAATTTACCGACGACAGGAAAAAGGTGCATATCACTTTCGAAATTGATGAAGGGCCAACCTATACCGTTGGTGAAATTTCTGTTACCGGTAATAACAACTTCGATGTGCAAAAACTGCTGGAAGGTTTGAAGTTAGAGCAGGAACAAATTTATCATAAGCGAAGGGCTGATTCACACACCAAGGAGATTCTCAAGCTTTATCAGGAGAGCGGCTTTGTGGATGCTCAGGTTGAGCAGAAGCTTGAGTTTGTTCCGGATGTTAATGTTGTCGATATTGAATTTTACATTATCGAGGGAAAACAGTTCAGGATCGGGCGGGTAGGCATAACCGGCAATGAGCAGACGCAGGATAAGGTCATCCGGCATGTGCTGGACGAGTATGGTTTTGTGCCGGGCCAATTGTACAACGCTGATTTAGCTCCCAGACAAGGGAAGGGCAAACTGGAAGAATATGTCCAAAGAACGACATTAGCCGAGGAGGTAATTATCAGACCCGTCACGCCAGGTAATGGAGCAAATAACCGCAAGGATTTAAGGGTTGATATTAAAGAGGGCAAGACGGGCTCGGTAATGTTAGCCGGCGGCTTTTCGAGCGACAGCGACGTAATCGGACAGCTGATTTATGAGCAGCGCAATTTCGATATTTCAGACTGGCCGGAGAGCTTCGGAGAATTCATTACCGGTCGGGCCTTCAAAGGTGCAGGCCAGAGTTTGAGAATTGCTCTGGAGCCGGGGACTCGAGTCAGCCGGCATTCGGTTACATTCAGCGAGCCATACTTCCAGGACAAACCCCTTACGCTTAACGTCAGAGGCTCAAGCTGGGAGGAGGAAATAGAAAGGCGAGATGACAGCAGGCTATACGACGAAGGCAGGACAAAGGGATATGTAGGGTTCGAGAGGCGATATGAGAACCGCTGGCGAAGGAGTATTGCTTTTAGAGTCGAAAATGTTGACGTCGATAACATTTATTTATATGCGCCGAAAGAGATAACAGATGTTAAAGGTGATAACTTCCTTGCCGGGGTCAGACTTGGCATCGGAAGAGATTTAAGGGATGACATATTTAATCCGAGCAAGGGCCATACTTTTAATGTTGGTTACGAGCAGGTTACCGGTGACGAGACTTTTGGGATATTGCGAGGTAACGTCGTGGGATACCGAACCCTTTATGAGGACCTGCTTGAGCGAAAAACTGTTTTAGCAACGAAGCTTCTTGCGGCCACGATGATTGGCAATGCCCCATCTTTTGAAAAATTTTACGGCGGCGGCACAGGCACTTATGGTATCAGAGGTTTTGATTATCGGGGCGTGAGCACTCGAGGTCTTCAGACAAATCTCCCTGTCGGGGTCACACCACAACGTGAGGACCCGATAGGCAGCGACTGGATATTTTTGGCCAACGCCGAGGTAACCATGCCCTTGATAAGCGACAATTTCGCGGCATTGTTTTTCGTGGACAGCGCAGCGATAGACACCGGCAGCTACCGGGCCGCGGTTGGGACAGGCATACAGATACAGATACCAAATTGGTTTGGGCCGGTGCCGATGCGATTTGAGATTGCTATGCCATTTATGAAAGACGACACGGATGAGACACGGACTTTCAGCTTCTCTGTGGGAAGACTGTTTTAGCTAAGTGGTTAAATATAGAATAGAATTGTGCAAAGTATGCCTAACCTCAATTTTGCAGAAGGCTTAAATAGTAAATATAGAAAGGGCAATTTATGAAGGTCAAGACAATGGTTTTGGGTTGTTTAGCAGGTGTGGTTATTTTGGCAATGGGGTATGAATACAGCCAGGCTCAATCGAAAGGCGATACACCATCTTCGAAGATTGGTGTTGTCAGCATTCTGAAAGTCTTTCGTGACTGTAAGAGAAGCGACGCGCACAGGACCGAGTTTAACGCCGAGCAAAGCAAAATAATAGCAGCATTGAAGACACTTTCCAAAGAGATCGAAAAGCAGGAAGCCGGTCTCAAAGCATTAAGACCGGAAAGCAGTGATTATCTGGCACAGCGCAAGGAGCTGATAGATAATCAGGCCCGTCTGGAGGCTGAGCAGAAGTTCTACAAAGAGCAGGGAATATTGAAACAATACAAATGGAGCAAAGAACTCTATCAAGATATTCTGCGAATAACCTCTGAGCTGGCCGAGCAAAAGGGTTTGGATTTGGTGTTGAGAAAGGATGAAATTGACCTTCTTGCATTAAGTGTCAATGAAATTTCGGAGACAGTCCGTACTCACAAAGTGCTGTATAGCGGCGGATGTGTAGATATTTCTGATGAGGTAGTGGCTCGGCTGGATAAAGAATAATCACCTGGTATAATGGTGAGTAGTGAGTGGTGAGTGGTGAGTGGTGAGTGGTGAGTGGTGAGTGGTGAGTAGTGAGTGGTGAGTGGTGAGTAGTGAGTGGTGAGTAGTGAGTAGTGAGTAGTGAGTGGTGAGTGGTGAGTAGTGAGTGGTGAGTGGTGAGTGGTGAGTGGACTCATCAATTAACCAATCGGTTTTTGATTCGGAATGAGATTGACGATTGCACAATTAGCTAAGCGGCTTGAGGCCGAGTTAGTCCCAATAAAATCGGGATCGGAACCCGATAAAATTGGGAGCAGGCCCCCCTTCTTTCTTTCAAAAGAAATAAGTGGGGTAGGCCCGGTCGAGACGGCCGATGAGAGTGAAGTTACTTTCATCTCAGACGATAAACATAAAGCTGCGCTTGAAGGTTCCCGCGCAGGTGCAGTTATTGTTTCTTCGCGTCTCGACGGTTTAGACAAGCCGCAACTGGTTGTCAAAAATGTTAATGCGGCTTTAATAGAAGCCCTGAATATTTTTGCGCCTAAACTAAAGGCTGTAACCGCAGGTATTGACCCGACCGCTAAGCTCGGACAGGACGTCAAGATAGCTGAAGGTGTGTCTGTTGGTGCCGGCGTAGTGATTGACGATGGGGTTGAAATTGGCGAAAACAGCGTAGTCGGCAGTGGGTGCAAAATAGGGGAGAATTCAAAACTGGGGCAGAATTGCCGGCTCGACAGCAATATTGTTATTTATCACAACTGCCGTTTAGGTAACAATGTGGTGATTCAGGCAAACAGCACGATCGGCTCGACCGGTTTTGGGTATTCCTTTATCGAGGGGTCCCACAAACTTATTCCACACAACGGCGGGGTTGCGATTGAAGACTTTGTTGAGATAGGAGCCAATTGTTGTATTGACAGGGCCAAATTTGGAAATACTATAATAGGAGCCGGTACAAAGATAGATAACCTTGTTCAAATCGCCCATAACGTGGTAATCGGCAAGTGCTGTCTGATAGCGGCCCAGGCTGGTATTTCCGGCAACTGCAAGCTGGGTGATGGTGTAGTGTTAGGGGGCCAGGTTGGCCTGAGAGATAATATAGAAATAGGCGATGGTACAATGATTGGTGCTAAATCCGGTGTTCACGATAGCATAGCAGCCGGACAACAGTTCGCCGGCAGCCCGGCGCTTGAAAGGAGAGAGGCATTCAGGATATTGTGTTTGATGAGGCGTTTGCCTAAGATGGCAGAGCAGTTAAAGCAACTAAGCAAGAGGATGGAAAGACTTGAAGCTGCAGAAGACGATAAAGAGTGAAGGCAAGATTCATGGTCGCGGTTTATTTGAGGGCAAGGAGGCGAAGGTCACTTTTCGCCCTTCTCCCGCGAATTCCGGTGTAACTTTCGTTCGCACCGATATTCCTGAGCCGGTGCGGATTAGTGCTGTTGCATCCAACCTTGCCGAGCGCAGCCGGCGCACGACGATTAAAAAAGGTTCTGTCAGTATAGAGACTATCGAGCACTGCCTGGCTGCGATTAACGCGCTTGAGATTGACAATTTGGTTGTAGAAGTTAACAGCTCTGAGCTGCCGGCTCCGGATTGCAGCTGTGCCGAGTATTTCAAGGTTCTCAAACGCGCAGAGATGGTTGAGCAGGATGTTAGCCGGAAAGAATTTGTTATCAAGGAGCCGATTACTATTACCGCGGGCGATGCTTGCGTTTACGCCCTGCCGTATTCTGATGACGGATTAAGTCTGACCTACGATCTGGATTACGGCGGGCACACGGGTATCGACAGGCAGATTTTCAGCTGTCGGCTGACGCCGGAGAACTTTGAGAACCATCTGGCAACGGCCCGAACGTTTTTGCTTGAGGCTGAAGCCAAGCAGTTTCAGGCACGTGGAATAGGAACGCATATCGGCCCGCGCGACATTCTGGTAATCAACTCAGACGGACCAATTAAGAACAGTTACAGATTTCCCAATGAGTGTGTCAGACATAAGATTGTTGATTTGATTGGTGACCTTGCCTTAGTGGGTCGAGCAGTTAAAGGCAGGATTGTGGCTTATAAGAGCGGGCATGCGTTGAACCAGCAGCTTGTAAGGAAATTGTACGAAGCGGCCCAGCAGCAGGAGCGAATTGCCAAGTTCGGGACGGATGCCCTATTGGATATTCGGCAGATTGGGAAGATTCTGCCCCACAGATACCCATTTTTATTAGTAGACAAGGTAATCGAAATTGAAGGTGATACGCGAATAAAAGGCATAAAGAATGTAAGCTTTAATGAGCAATTCTTCCAGGGCCATTTTCCCGGGACACCTATTATGCCGGGTGTTCTTATCGTAGAAGCCATGGCACAAGTGTCCGGTTTGTTGTTTGCTCAGAGGCTGGAACATACGGGTAAGCTGGCAGTGCTGTTGAGTATGGATAATGTAAAATTGCGTAAATCTGTTATACCCGGTGACCAGCTTATCCTTATAGCTGAAACAAACAGATTGAGGAAAAGAA
>Ga0315544_1001522_pt1 | contig 17788 bp, 9 predicted proteins | sample SalMarSW160130MG_2_FD_202543 | JGI IMG/M metagenome (GOLD analysis project Ga0315544, IMG submission 202543) | Salt marsh sediment microbial communities from the Plum Island Ecosystem LTER, Massachusetts, United States - Salt Marsh Sediment SW1601-130 ... | reverse complement strand
AGTCACGCGGATAAGTTAGCGTCATCTCCACCTCTGAATATTTGAGTTTGCCCTGCTGATTGTTGTCGTAGAATACCGGCATCGACTTGCCGCCTCCGTGAACGATAGTCTCTTCCATATAAGAACCAGTGGTTTCATCGCCGACCATCGAGCCGGTTCCATTGCCGGGATGGGGTAGTAAAGTAGGATGCGAAGCATAGCCAAGCCCGTCTATCCATGACCACCATATCTCGTTGTTACCAACGTCGTAGTCCTCAAAATCGTCCACAATAAGGAAGTTGGCAGTAGTAAAGCTCCAGAGGATGCCAGTCCACGGGCTGTCTGGGTTAGTGTTATTGGCCTCATCAATCCGCCAGTAATAAGTAGTATCCCATTCAAGAATTCCGGGGTCATAGCTCTCAGAACCAAGGGCCCTGGTGCCTTTATACTCCGGCGAACCGGTATCGGCATTTTTCACGGCATCCTCGTCGCTGCCGAAATAGACCTCATGTGAAGCAGCAAAGACACTCGGTGACCAGGTAATAATCTGTGTCTGCTTTAAATCCACAACACCATTAGCCGGTTCCGGACTGCCCACGGCACCCTGAGTAAGAAAGCTCCAGACTTCACCTTTAAATGTATCGACGGCATCAAATTCATCGACTCGCCAGTAGTAAGTCCCAGCCATTTGAAGTGTGCCGGGAGTAAATGTTGCAGAACCCTGTGGAAGTCCACCTGAGGCGTTGTTAACATCATCAAAATTGTCGCCGAAGTACACGGTGTGCAATTTCGAATCGAAACCTCCCGTCCAGCTAAGTTGCACATCCACATTTACAGACTCGGCACCATTTTCCGGATCGGGAAAGTATGCTGTCTTGGGGGGGATACTAAAGCTCCAGACATGACCCTTCCACGGACTGTTCGGCTCGGTGTCATTGACCTCATCGATTCGCCAGTAGTACGTCGTACCCGGTACAAGACCATCCGGAAAAGGAAATCCTAGAAAACCGACAACAATAAACGTTGCGGCCTGGTTGCCCACGAATGTGTTTTCAGCACCTGCACTCACATCATCGAAATTCTCGCCAATGTACACATCGTGCGAGACTGCGGCGTCTCCGGGCGTCCAGGTAAGGTTGGCCCATGTGTTCTCAAAAATAGTACTGTCCGGTACAGACGGGTTCTCGGCCTTACGGAATGTTGGCTCAATTCCTTCGCTGAGGCCCACAATCTGGTCGAGCGTCAATGCACGAGCATATATGTAGACGTCATCCAGAATTCCATTGAAGAATCTACTATCCTTTCTGCCTCCTATTCTCAGAGAGTCATCGTTCAACACTCCAAACGTACCTAACTGTGCGACACTACCGGCAGGGACGCCGTCAAGGTAGAACTCTACGAAGTCGCCCTCCACAATGGAGACTGCTGCGTGGTGCCATTCCCCAGCCGTGATTTCAGATGAGGAGTGATATTCGCTATAGTCCGTACCTGCTGACGTCTGGTGCAAAAACTGTATAGTATTATCCTTTATTCTGAATTCATAATTGCCCGGGTAGTTGTTTCCCGCCGTACCACTTGGCTGTTTCGTAACCATATGGTTGGGAGTGACTACGTCGGGCGCGTTTACCCATAAAGAGATTGTCAGCGCATCTTCGATGTCTAACGATGGGTCATAATCAACGATTACGATGTCGTCGCTGTGATCAAAACTCAGTGCGCTGCTGCCTATTCTCCCTGCCACCCACTTTGCATCACCTTCGACAGTGCCATCATTGCCGTTACCACTCGTGTCGGAAGCGATGGTGCCGGAACCCTCATCAAACCTCCAGTGAGCTACCAGTTCAGCTAAGGCATTACTGGCTAAACTCAGCACCAAAATAAAAGAAAGCAGATAAATCAGTTTTTTAGACATAATAGTCCTCTTTTACAAAAGTTAATATTACCGTACTTTGGACACACACCAAAATACTTGTTGTTTTAACAAACATCTTTTGCTGCTCAGCTATCTCACATAGCAGCGCAAGCTCAAATTATTTAACACTCTTATTAACCACACAATTGCTAATTACGGTGTTTCCTGCTATGGAGCATTAAGACGTATATCATCAAAGTACATCATACCTGAGCCGCTGGCTAATGGATTCTTCTTGTTGCCCAGACCAAGGGCAATAGTATTGACATTGGCAAGGTTCACGCTCTGGTCGGCAAATGCCTGCAGGTCGATAGTCCATTCGGTCCACCTGTTTATCTGTGCTGCATTAGGATTATCGTGATTGACCACTGCACTGCCATTGAGAGCAACGTACAACGTCTCAGCAGCGTTATCCGAAATACCCCTGAACCAGATAGTCAACGTGTTGACACCATTTTCGGTCCAGTCACGCGGATAAGTTAGCGTCATCTCCACCTCTGAATATTTGAGTTTGCCCTGCTGATTGTTGTCGTAGAATACCGGCATCGACTTGCCGCCTCCGTGAACGATAGTCTCTTCCATATAAGAACCTGTGGTTTCATCACCAACCATAGAGCCGGTTCCATTGCCGGGATGAGCCGGTAAAGTAGGATGCGAAGCATAGCCAAGCCCGTCTATCCATGACCACCATATCTCATTATTGCCAATGTCGTAGTCCTCAAAATCATCCACAATAAGGAAATTGGCGGTCGTAAAGCTCCAAACAGGGCCTATCCACGGACCGTCCGGATTGGCGTTATTGACCTCATCAATCCGCCAGTAGTAAGTGCTGTTCCACTCAAGCTTTCCGGGGCCATAGCTCTCGGAACCAAGGTTTCCGCTAGCTTTATATTCAGGTGAACTCGTATCGGCGTTTTTCACTGCATCTTTATCTGTCCCGAAATAGACCTGATGTGAATCGGCAAAGACTCCGTGCGACCATGTAAGAATCGGTGACTGGGTTACATCAACAGCACCATTAGCCGGCTCCGGGCTACCCACAGCACCTTGAGTAATAAAGCTCCAAACCTCGCCTTTATATGTATCGATACCATCAAACTCATCGACCCGCCAGTAGTAAGTCTTAGCCAATTCAAGTGGGCCGGGACTATATGTTGCAGAACCCTGTGGAAGTCCACCAGCGGCGTTGTTAACATCGTCAAAATTGTCATCGAAGTATACGGTGTGCAATTTAGAACCGAAACCTCCAGTCCAGCTAAGTTGCACATCCACAGCCACAGACTCAGCACCATCAGCCGGGTCGGGAAAGTATGCAGTCTTGGGGGGAATACTGAAACTCCAAACATCTCCTTTCCACGGACTGTTCGGCTCAGTTTCGTTAACCTCATCGATTCGCCAGTAGTAAGTCGTGCCGGGCTGCAGGCCCTCCGGAGCTGGGAGACCCGGGAATCCGACCACCTGGAATGCAACACCCAGGTTGCCGACAAAGGTCCCTTCGGCACCGTCGTTGACATCATCGAAGTTAGTTCCGAAGTACAAATCATGCGAGATAGCAAAGTCTCCAGCTCGCCAGGAGAGATTGGCCCAGGTGTTTTCGTATAGAGAGCCGTCTTTGGGGAAGGGGACTCGCGCAACAGGGAAGCCCTGCCCTGCCTCATTCATGACAGCCTGAATCTCGGCTTGGGTCAGTGCTCGCTCGTAAATTCGAGCTTCGTCCAATAATCCGTCGAACCACCTGTTGGATGCATGCGGATTCTGGCCTATCGTCACGTCCATAGCCTCAGCCGTATTGATCGGCTCATCCGCTATGTCCGCATTGCTGCTTTCCAGGACCCCGTCCACATAGAGCTTGGTTTCTGTGATATCCGGAGAGCCGTCGTCTTCCAGGACTACAGCTATATGGTGCCATTGATCGTCTGTGAGAATCGTTGTGCCATAGTGGTAACCGTTGTGGACTTCGCAACGTAACTGGCCGCCGTCGTTGATCCGTACGATCCATTTGGCACCGGCAACCACCGGCGCCCAGCCGAAAATAACGCCGGGAGCGGTCGTGGTCTTGATCCAGGCCGTACATGTACGTGGAGTTGTTCCAAGAACACCTTTGTATCCGGGAACGACAACATAATTACCTAATGAAATCCTCAGCGCGCCACCTATCTTTCCATCAGTCCACTCGGGAGAGCCCACGAATTCGGCGTTGCGACTATAGTCACTTGAGTCAAGGGGCGTAGTCCCGGAGCCATCGTCAAACGTCCACCAGCCCATAAGGCTTGGGTCATCAGCGCCCAGGCCCGGTATAGCTGCACCTAACACCGAAAGAAAAGAAACTAAATAAATCAATTTCTTGCACATAATAATCCTCCTTAAAAATAAATTTAGGTTGTTAATTGAAATGTAAAACCTTACTGCACCTGCGAGCACAAAGTTTCAATTGCAACTCTGTGTCACACATAATAACTTCTCCTCTATTTGGAAAATTATATGAATTGTGTCCACTGGATGACCTTAAAGCAACAGATACCTGACTGCGCAGCCACAAGCTTCATTAATATTATTTATATCAAATTATACACGTTTCCGTCAAGGGAAATCCCTTGATAATACACTGGTAAGCACACATCTCACGGTCCTTATGGCACACCATATATTTGTTATGAGAGCAACAGATCGTCAGGAGCTTTTGGACCAGCGCCACCAGCCAACCAGAAGTGCACTTGGCCGTGCGCGATACGATTCAAAAATGGCCCCATTTTCGTGATATGTAAAATACCAGAACTCTTCGAAAAGTCACCTCTTTCAGGAGCTGGAATACACCCTGATTTCCAGGTGACATTATGATTCCATTTTGTCGCAGCAACGACTTATTATTGGGCAATTGACGTGTATGACTCCAGCGTAAACGACACAGACCCGATTGTCCTGAGCCCTGTCTTTACATTCGACACAAAGAACATAGCACCAATTGTTGATGCTGGCGAAGACGTTCTCACTTGGCTGACAGATGGTAAGGTAGACGTCCAATTGAACAGTACGATCTCTGATGACGGAACACCGGGGCCGTATACGGTTTCGTGGACTGTCCAGAACGAACCCGCGGCGGGAAGCGCGACGCTTTTTCCCTTAAGCGCTGACCAGGAAGACATTACTGTTACACTTACAGAGTTGGGCCAATACGTGCTGAGACTTGAGGCAAATGACGGGGAGCTAATCGGCGGCGACACTGTAGTAATCAATCTTTACAGCGATAGCTGCGAAGCCGTGAAGTCAATGCCCGATTACGAGCCGTTTCCTGGGGACCTAAATGGTGACTGCATCGTCAATGATCTGGACCTGGCCATATTGCAGGAGGACTGGCTTAAGTGTAATGCCTTAAATTGCAGTGGCTTAGGGAACTAAAACTGCAAAGAATCGTTTGACTTAAAAGGAGCACTACGACTAATATTATGTCGAATAAGTAAAATATAATGTATTTCAAAATTTCTGTCGAGCTTGCATAGAACTGTTTGAAGCAAAAGGAGGCAAGATCATTGGGTAATACTTTTACAAAACTAATGGCTTTCAATTGTGTATGGACCATGTTATCTTTGGCATCCTGTTCAAGTTATTCCTCTAAGGGACGCCTATCGGCGGAAGCAGACTCTCGGAATTCCCCGCCTCAGGATGAGCTTGAGGAAAGCTCGGTCGATTCGGAGCATATCCTGAAGTTCCAGGCACAAGAATTTTTCCCTGTTACTGTTGATGTCGATATGTCCAGACCAATTGGCAAATTCCCTCGAATTTGGCGTTTTTTTGGGGCGGATGAAGCGAATTATGCATACCTGGAAAACGGAGAAAAGCTTATTAAAGAATTAGGAGAACTTGCCCCCCAAGAAGTATACTTTCGGGCTCATAATCTGTTGACATCCGGCGATGGGACACCAGCACTCAAATGGGGCTCAACAGGGGTATATCGCGAGGATGCAAACGGCAACCCGGTTTATGACTGGACCATTCTGGATCGGATTTTTGATACTTATCTAATGCACGGGGTAAGGCCTTATGCACAGATCGGTTTTATGCCAAAGGCTCTTTCCCTCGAACCGGAGCCTTATCAGCATAAATGGAATCCGGACTTGAGGTACAAGGAGATATTTACCGGCTGGGCGTATCCTCCCAGTGATTATGATAAATGGGGGGAGTTGGTGTATCAGTGGGTCCGGCATTGCGTGGACAGATATGGCGCTTCAGAAGTAAAGTCTTGGTATTGGCAGACATGGAACGAAGCGAATATCGCCTACTGGCAAGGTACTCCCGAAGAGTTTTTCAGGCTTCATGATTATGCCCTTGATGCGGTACGACGTGCGCTTCCGGATGCCCGTGTTGGCGGACCGGATACAGCTGGTCCGGGGGGACAATTTATGCGAGCTTTCCTTGAACACTGTTTACGAGGTATAAATTACGCAAACGGCAAAAAGGGGACTCCGCTTGACTTTATTTCGTTCCATGCCAAAGGCCAACCGAAATATGTAGATGGTCATGTACAAATGGGTATGGACAGTCAACTTCGTGCTATCGACAGAGGATTCGAACTTATTGCGTCCTATCCGGAACTGACAGGAATTCCGATTATTATTGGCGAATCCGATCCAGAAGGCTGCGCTGCTTGCCAGGGCGAACATTTAGGTTACCGCAACGGTACGATGTATTCAAGTTACACGGCCGCAAGCTTTGCCCGGAAAATGGATCTGGCGGACAAACACAAGGTCAATCTGAAAGGAGCACTAACCTGGGCCTTTGAGTTTGAAGACCAGCCTTACTTCGCGGGATTTCGTTCATTGGCTACGAATGGTATTGATAAGCCGGTACTGAATGTTTTCCGCATGTACAGCAAGATGAGTGGGCAGCGCCTATCGGTAAATAGCAGCGGCGCTGTTCCGCTCGATACGATACTCAAAGAGGGAGTTCGAGAAAAGCCGGATGTTTCTGCGCTAGCTACCTTGGATAAGAATGAAGTATGTGTGATGCTATGGCATTACTATGATGAAGATATTCAGGGTCCGCAGGCGGGTGTTAAACTGACATTAAGTGGTCTGCCTATTCGGTTCGGCACGTTACAACTTCGGCATTATTGCATTGATCAAGAATATAGCAATGCCTATGCTTTATGGAGGAAGATGGGCTCTCCCCAGCAGCCGACAGCACAACAGTATGCTCAACTTGAAAAAGCTGGGCGTCTGACAGAAATAGACAGGAGGCAATCCTGCCGGGAGGAGAACAATCAAATCATATTGGAACTTGATATGCCGCGCCAAGCCGTATCGCTGCTTGTATTTGAGTGGAGCCCAAGAAACAACTAAGGATTCCTTTAACATCACCAAATTAAAGGGCAGTAATTTACATAATGCATGCGATATCTATAAAAAATTTCTCGGACCAGTGTTGCTAGCCTAGCCAGCGAAGGGCTCTGTCAAAGCGTGGGAGGATGTGCACAAGACCCAGAGTTTGGGGTATCAAGTTCAGCCAGAATTTCTCAAGGCCCTTCGAGAAGCTTCAGGAAGAGAAAGATGAATTAATGCGTCTCAATACTCCCTGCCGATTCCCCAGCCTGTTGTACAGAAAAGCTCTTGCTAATCCATTTGGTGGGATTGGCATGGTTAGCAAATCAGAAAGTTCATTAGTCTTGGCTTCAACTTCTCATCAGGATAGGGTTTTTCGGAGGGACACGTGGGAATGGTTTGTGCTCGCTTGGGAGATAGTATGATTTGGAACTGAGAACCGACACAGGGTGGTTTTGTTGTCATCTGATCAAATTACCCTCGGCTCATCCGAGTTGAAAGCGTTCACAACCACTGGCTACTCGCCCGGATTCTACCCAGATATGAGTTTTTTTACCCTACGGGTTAGAAAAGCCCTGTCTCTGCTTTACACGCAGGAGGCCACAGGTTCAAGTCCTGTATCGCCCATTCATAATCTCATATCTGATAAGGTATTATTTTTTACTTTGTAAATTAAAAAGCGTAAAACTTTTTGGGCGGAAAGCTGTATCATTTCGGTTTCGATGTCTTGTTTTTCAAGCACTACCAAGAGCAGGGCTTGTGGTTTTGTTCGGAGGTGCCCGGCTTGTGATAAAAATTAGGTCACAAAAGGAAACTATTGCACGGAGTGTGGGAGTAACTACATCCAAGCCGAGACCAGGGAGCAGGAGTGCAACCGGTTTTATAACGAGCATTATTTTTTTAATGCGCTCAGGCAATCCGGACAAAACAGCTCGCCGGATTCCGTTTTAACCAGCTGCTCGTGGGGAGAATCTTTCCTGCCGCAAATGTCACAGGTTCCATTGTTTCCTGAAACAGTCTGAATTTCGATTGGAGCAGCCTGATTATTGAAACCAGCCCCCGTTTTGAGCATGGTTTCAAAGCCGGCCCTTTTTCCAGCTTCGGCTCTGCGCCTTGCTTTAATTTCTGCTTTCAACTTTTGTTCGGCCTCTGCTCTGGCCTGGGCTTCAGCTTTTCTCTGCTCTCTGGCTCTTGCTATAATCTTGAGATAACCTTTTCTTTCAGCTTTAGCCTTCGCTTTGGCAGCGGCATTCTCTTCAGCCCTGGCTATCTTCTCAGCCCTGGCACTCGTTACTTCTTTTAACTCGGCTTCCAAAGTGGCTCTTTTTTGAGCTTCAGCTTCGTTCTCAGCTTCGGCCCTGCATCTTGCTTCAATCTCGGCTTGTAACTTTTCCTCGAGATCAGCTCTTGCCTTAGTCTGGACTTCAAGTCTATTTTCCGCCTCGTGTCTTGCCTGAGTTTGGTCTTTCAGCTGACTCTCTGTCTCTGCTATTTTCTGGGCATAAGACCTGAGTTTCTCTTCAGCCTCAGACCTTGCCTGTTTTTCATCTCTTGCACGGGTTTCAGATTCAGCCCTGGCTTCGGCTTCGGCCTGGGCCCTGGCCTGTAACTCTCCACAGACCCTTGCTTTTTCCTCCAGCTCTTTTTTCGCCTCTTGCTCAGCTTTAGCTCTGGCCTGGGCTTCCGAAGCGGCTCTTTCATCCGCTTCAGCTTTGGCCTTTGCGTGAGCTTCTTCCCTGGCCTGGGCTGCCGCCCTTTCTTGTGCTTCGTCTGCTGCTTTCTCCTGGGCCCTTTGTCTTGCTTGGATTTCGGCTGTCAATTTTTCATCGACCCCGGCTCTTGCTTGGATTTCCAGTTGAAGTTTTCTTTCCAGCTCTGCTCTTGCATGAGCCTGGGCTTCAAGCTGCCTCTCTGTCTGGTCTAATGTCTGGGCATAAGACCTGGCTTTGTCTTCAGCTTCAGCTCTGGCCTGTCTTTCTGCTGCTGCTTCAGCCTCAGCTTCAGTCCTGGCCTTTTCTTCAGCCTGGGCCCTGGCCTGCAACTCTCCACAAATCCTGGCCTTTTCTTCCAGCTCCCTTTTCGCTTCCTGCTCAACTTTGGCCCTGGCTTCTGATTCTAATCTTGCTGTCTCCTGTGCCTCGGCTTTGGCCTTTTCATGGGCCTGGGCTCTGACCTGGGCTTTTGCCCTTTCTTGAGCTTCTTCTCCAGCTTTTTCCTCTGCTCTTTGCCTTGTTTGTATTTCAGCTTTTAATTTTTCCTCCGCCTCGGTTCTGGCCTGAATCAGAGCTTGGATGTTTCTTTCTTTCTCAGCTAATGTCTCGGCATAAGACCTTGTTTTCTCCTCAGCTTTAGAACGGGCCTGTCTCTCTTCATTTGCTCTGGTTTGGGCTTCGGACCTGGCCTTTGTTTCTGCTTGGGCCCTGGCCATTAACTCTCCACAGGCCCTTGCCTTTTCTTCCAGCTCGGTTTTCGCTTCTTGCTCGATTCTGGCCCTGGCCTGGGCTTCTGCTCTGGCTCTATCTTCGGCCTCCGCTTTAGCCTTTGCTTGAGCCTCGGCTCTGGCCTGGGCTTTTGCCCTTTCTTGAGCCTCTTCTGCAGCTGCTTCCTCTGCCTTTTGTCTTGCTTGCGTTTGGGCTTTTAGCTTTTCCTCTGCATCGGCCCTTGCCTGGGCCTCTGCCTTCCACTGCTCTTCGGCTTTGGCTTTGGCCTTGAGATGGCCCTGGCTTTCAGCTTTTTCCCTCGCTTTTATTGCGGCCTTTTCTTCAGCCTTTGCTATTCTCCTGGCTCTGGCATTAGTTACTGCTTTCAACTCGTCTTTGATAGCTGTTCTTTTTTCAGCTTCTGCCTTGGCCTCATCTTCGGCCCTGAGTCTTGCTTGCGTTTGGGCTTTTAACTTTTCCTCCGCCTCGGCTCTGGCCTGAGCCTGGGCTTTGGCTGTGACCTGGGCTTTTGCCCTTTTTTGTGCTTCGGCTGCTGTCTTCTCCTCCGCACTTTGTCTTGTTTCAATTTCGGCTTTTAACTTTTCTTCTGCCTCGCTTCTTGCCTGCGTCTGGGCTTGCAGTTTCCTTTCTATTTCAGCTATTTCCTGAACATATGACTTCACTTTCTCCTGGGTCTGGGCTATGGCTTTTTCCTGGTCCTGGGCTATGGCCTGAGCTTTGGCCTTTTCCTGGACTTGCGCCTTTAGCTTCTGCTCTGCTTCGGTTAGTGCTTCACTGTATGACCTGGCTTTGCGCTCTGCCTCACTTCTGGACTTGGCTTCGATTGTTGCTTTTTCCTCGGCTCTTGCCGCAGCCTCCATATAGGCCTTGGTTTTTTCTTCGGCCTTAAGTTTCGCTTCTCTTTCAGCCCTAACTGTTTCCTCCGCGTTGGCCCTGGCTTTTGTTTCGGCCCTCAAGCTTTGTTCTACTTCGGCCAATGTGTCGACATAGGCTTTTCTTTCAGCTTTTACCTTGGACTCGGTTTCAGCTTTCTCTCTGGCTTCGGCCCGCATTATTGCTTTGGCTTCAGCCTTGGCCTTTCTTTTCGATTCTGCCTTTTCTCTTTTTTCAGCCTTTGCTTTTGCCTTGGCCTTATGCTTATTAAAACAAGGAATTAACATATGGTGAGGCCAATGTTTTTCTCCGCATATGTGACATGTTGGTACGAATTTTTCATCTTGGGACCCGTTCGTATTTTCCGTCATTTTCAAACCTCCTTGCTCATTCTGTTTAATACATAGCACAAAGCATAGTATAGAATTGGCAGATTGCCAAGTGAAAAAACTTTTGTTTTTTAATGCTTGCTGCGAAAAGACTTATATACAATCCTGTTTTGCTTTACGCGCAGGAGGTCAACGAGTTCAAGTTCTGTATCGAGTATACGTAATCCCTTTTTTGACAATTCCATTGTAGGGAGCAGTGACTATGAATTATGATATTGCCCCCAAAAGACCTGACTGCCAAAGGCCGAGCGAGAAAAATATTAATTGATTTATCGAAAAAAGATAAGTAACTTAAGGTTACCCAAACAGACTTTTTTGAAAGGAAGGGCAGCAACCTACACGAATTAGGGGTTTTCAGTAAAGGAACAGTTTACTTGTAAAGTAGAGGTTAGCGTGAAAATTGAAGATGAGATAACCAAGGAATTCTTAGACAATATCCTGGCAAGTATGCAAGGAGGACTCTTTACTATAGACAAAGACGCCAGAATCACGTCTTTCAATCGTGCTGCCGAAAAAATAACCGGTTACAAGAAAGAGGAGGTATTGAATAAAAAGTGTTACAAAGTCCTCAGGAGTAATCTCTGCAAAGATAAATGTCGTCTAAAAAGGACATTAGAAACCGGAGAGTCAATGTTTAACTATGAGGCGATTATTCTGAACAAATCAGGAAAGGAAATTCCTGTAAACGTGACAACTTCGGCATTGCGGACCAGCAATAATAATATAATCGGCGCTTTAGAAATTTTCAGAGATTTAACCGAACGCAAGCGGTTATGGGACAAGCTTCGAGAGGAAAGAGACAAGGCCCAACAGTACCTCAGTGTAGCACGAGTTATAATCGTGACCCTCAACTTTGAGGGAAGAGTAACTCTTATCAACAAAATGGGCTGTGAAGTTCTGGGCTACAAAGAAGAAGAAATTATTGGTAAAAACTGGTTTGATTTCTGCATCCCGGCCAAGACCAGGCATAAAGTGAGAGAAGTCTTCCTGAAATTGATGGCTGGAGATGTCAAGGCTGTTGAATATTATGAAAATCCTATCTCGATCAGAAGTGGTGAGGAACGGATTATCGCATGGCACAATACTACAGTCAGAGACAAATCGGGCCGCATCATTGGCACTCTTAGCTCAGGAGAAGACATTACCGAGCGTAAACGAACAGAGGCGGAGTTGATCAGATCAGAGAAGCTGGCCTCCATAGGCCAATTAGCAGCCGGAGTTGCTCACGAAGTCAACAATCCCTTGGCTGGTATTCTGGTCTATATCAAGCTTCTTCTCAAGAAGTACAAACAAAAGAAACTTCAGACTGAACAGACCGAAGAACAGCTAAAGAAGATTGCACGAGAAACGGAAAGGTGTTCCAGCATAATCAAGAACCTCCTTGACTTCTCGCGTCAAACAGAGGTGACCCTTCGACCAGTCGATATAAACAAAGTGATAGAAGCAACGTTCTCTATAGTCGGCCATCAAATCAACCTTAAGAACATAAGGCTTGAGAAGAAATTAATGGGGTACCTTCCTCTTATTCAGGGGGACTTTGATCAAATCCAGCAGGCACTGATGAATATCGTGCTGAACGCTGCTCAGGCAATGCCCGATGGCGGTGAATTGGTAGTAACCACATCAGTTGCCGACAGGGCCAAAATCGGTGACTCAATCAAAGATGCTATTAGAATTGACATCAGCGATACCGGGGTTGGCATTTCCCAAGAGAATTTGAAGAAGCTTTTCACTCCATTTTTCACTACCAAGGAAACGGGCAAAGGTGTCGGGCTTGGACTGTCCGTTGTTCACGGGATCATCGAACGACACCACGGCAAAATAGAAATAGAGAGCAACCCAGGAGTTGGTACAACATTTTCCATATATCTGGGGATTGATAATGAAAAAGACTAAATTGCTCATTGTGGACGATGAGGACATAGTGAGGGAATCACTCTGCGACTGGTTAAGCAGCATCGGTTATAAAGTGCTGACTGCCAAATGTGGAGAAGAAGCACTCCGGATAATCAAGCAGAAGAAGGTCAAGATTATGATTGCCGACCTGATAATGCCGGGCATGAACGGTATTGAGCTGATGAAGAAGGCAAGAACGATAATCCCTACGATATCAGCGGTCATTATTACAGCCCACGGCACAATTCAAACAGCAATTGCCGCCATAAGAGAAGGCGCTTATGACTATATCGAAAAACCGTTTTGCCCGGAAAAGGTCGAGCTTCTCATAAGAAATATGGTCGAACATCACAAACTGCTTGAGGAAAACATCACACTGCGCCGAAAGATTGAGGACAGAGACAGTTTCGAGGGTATTATTGCCAAAAGCCCCAAGATGATAAAAATATTCGAGCTTATCAAAACGGTAGCCCCAACGAGTGCTACAGTACTGATCACGGGAGACAGCGGTACGGGGAAGGAAATCGTCGCCCGTGCTATTCATCGCCAAAGTCAACGTCGCAACAAACCATTCATTGTAACAAGCTGCGCTGCCCTACCGGAGACCCTGCTGGAGAGTGAGCTGTTCGGTTATGAGAAAGGCTCCTTTACGGGCGCCGTGGAAAGAAGAAAAGGCAAGTTTGAGGCTGCCGATAAAGGGACTCTATTCCTTGATGAAATAGGCGAGATAGACGCCAATACACAGGTCCACCTGCTCAGAGCGCTCGAAGAGAAGAAGATTACCAGAGTTGGCGGCAACGAAGAGACCGAAGTTGATGTACGCATCATTACTGCTACAAATAGAAACCTCAGGACTATAACCGAACAGGGGAAATTCAGAGAAGACCTGTATTATCGATTAAACGTAGTGACTATCGACTTGCCCGGGCTTAGATATAGGCGGGAGGATATCTTGCCGCTGGCTGAGCATTTTCTGAAGAAATATGCCAAAGAGAATAACAAACCTGCCAAAAGCTTCGCTCCGGAGGCAGTGGAATTCATGCTAAATTACCACTGGCCTGGCAATGTCAGAGAGCTCGAAAACGTGGTCGAGCGTGGTGTAATTCTGGCTAAGGATAAGTTTATCACTCTGGCCGAATTTCCACAGGAGCTGACCAGACCAGGTCCGGTGGAAGGAAGAACCCTCGAAGCGCTGGAGAGAAACCAGATTCTAAAAGTGCTTGAGGAAACGGCGGGCAACATTGCGAGGACTGCGAAGATACTTGGTATTCACCGCATGACACTCTACAACAAGCTGAAGAAATATAATATAACAGTCAACACATTAGACACCTAATGTCGCAATTATTAGCACTTCCATCGTTCTTGACAGTTACACAGAAATTATTTCATCTATTGTAAGCCATTTAATATCCTGCCTTTAGCACAATTTATAGAACAACCTGAGATTAATGCCGTTTTTGGCACAGCTCTTGTACTATAGAAGATTGCGTACTTTGTTAATTCTCACAGGATTGCCTGGCGTTGTGCGGATAAATCTTGTGCAAATGAGAATAAAAATAAATATCTGGAGGTTTTGAACCATGAAAAAGGAATCGATTCTGGTAGTAGAAGATGAAGATATCATGCGGGAATCATTGGTTGATTGGTTTTCAAACGAGGACCATAAGATTGATGCCGCAAGTGATGCCGAAAAGGGGCTGAAGGATTTCAATCTGGATGACTACGATGTTATGATAGTTGACCTGAAGCTGCCGGGCCGTGATGGGCTTTCACTACTGAGCGAGGTCAGGGTGAAGAATCCCAAAACAAAAGTCATAATCATTACCGCTTACCCCTCAGTCGATACTGCGGTGGAGGCAATGCGCAGAGGCGCCGTTGACTACTTAGCAAAACCTTTTGAGCTGGATCGGCTTGAGACTTCAATCAGAATGACACGCGATGTTCAATTGGTCGCGGCTCCACCAGTTGAAATGCCGGTGCCTGTTGAGGCACCGCTGGCTGAAGAAAAGGAAGTTTTCCCCTGCATCTGGTATCAGGCACAAGTAATCAAGAAACGCATGTGTCCTTTTGGATACCAGTGTAGTTCCGGATGCGTCTTTCACGCAGGTATGATGAAGAAAGAAAAGTACCGCAATGATCCAAGGATTAAACCTTTTCTCGACAAAGTCAATGCTCTCGTAGGGAAGAACCAGTGCCGGTACACATTGGGTGGAGATGTCTCTTTTCGTATCTGTCCGAACCTATACCACTGCGAGCAATGTGAGTTTCACCAGGTATCCCAGGATGAAGTAGACCGTCAACTTGCTATTAAGGCTGCTCGCCGAAAAACCAAAATGGAAGACAGGGCCTATGAAGCTCCTGTTACGGGAACTAATTAGTTCCTGTTGCGAAAACAGTAACTAAATAAGAGAACCATATTGCGTCTACTCGACAGTGTTCGGGGCGTTTCGAGTTAATATTTCAAGTGGGATTGTTGTCATAGTCAAAGATATTTGGTAAAAAGATTGAAAGCTGGAAACGAACAGCATCCTCGGGTGCTGAGACAGCAAGATTCAGAAATTATTTTCTGAGCGGTAAGGATGACAGAAGCGAATATGAGCAGAATCCAAAATGTAGCGGGGATAGCCATTTGTTGCCTAATTGGCACGAGCTTGTCCTTTGCCGCCGAAGGTGCTAAGAAGTCGCGAGGTTACTCAATACCACTGATCGACCTTGCCGGCGAAAGGCACCGGCAAATCGTGGTGGATAAAGAGCCGGGCCAGTATCTTGGCCATCCGACAACGGTGCTGCTGGAGGACAATAAAACAATGATCGCCGTTTATCCGAAAGGTCACGGTCGCGGTGCTATTGTGATGAAAAGGAGCACGGACAGCGGCTTGAGATGGTCAGAGAGATTGCCTGTTCCGGAGAACTGGGCCAGCTCAAAAGAAGTCCCTACGCTCTACAGAGTTATCGATGAGCAGGATAAGAAACGGCTTATCATGTTCTCGGGGTTGTACCCTATCCGAATGGCGGTTTCAGAAGATGACGGGCTGACCTGGACGGCCCTTAAACCTATCGGTGACTTCGGCGGAATCGTTGCGATGAGCTCTTTAGTCCGGTTGAAAAACGGGAATTATATGGCCCTGTTTCATGATGACGGGCGCTTTCTTCGCGGCTCCGGCAAGAGAGTGAAATTTCAGGTGTTTAAGACTATTTCTAAAGACGGCGGCCTGACCTGGAGCCGGCCCGAAGTTATCGCGGAACACCCCACGGCACATATTTGTGAGCCGGGTGCGATAAGGTCGCCGGACGGAAAGCAGATTGCTTTGCTTCTGCGCGAGAACAGTCGAAAATATAACTCGTTTGTCGTTTTCAGCAATGACGAAGGGCAAAGCTGGACCAAACCGATCGAGCTGCCCGGGTCACTGACCGGTGACAGACACACCGGCCGTTACGCTCCGGACGGAAGACTGTTCATTAGCTTCCGGGATACCACACATGAAAGCCCAACAAAAGGCGACTGGGTCGGATGGATAGGGACATACGAGGACATCGTCAATGGTCGTGAAGGTCAATATCGTGTCCGCCTGATGGATAATCACAAACAAGCCGACTGCGCATATCCCGGTTTGGAGGTCCTGCCTGATGGCACGTTTATTACTACAACTTACGGCCACTGGGTAGAAGGCGAGGAACCCTTCATCGTGAGCGTTCGTTTTAAGCTGAAAGAAATTGATGCCAAAGTTAGTGGTCTGTAACACGATAAATGTGTAGTGGTTATCAAAGGCTGTTACTACTCTGTGAAGCAGCTCGCTAAGTAGCACGAGTTGCGAACCGCCCTTACTTCATTTTTCTAAAAAAAACGTTAACGTGTCAGGGCCGCAATTTCTTAGGGGCTCACGGCCCTGTTGTAGATACGAACATCATCAATCAGGCCGGACCAGAAGGACCCTGTTTCCATGGCCGTACCGGCGCCGATGTACAGACCATTTTCTGAGCCTTTTCTTTTTTCCTAAGTGTTTTTAAAAGCACTTAGTACTTTTCACTAACGAAAAGTACTACGTGCCCTTTCTACAAATTTATGGGTTGTAACTTTGGTTAGTGAGGACACCTTGATTTTTGACGAGAAAGAGATTCCCGCCTTAGCGGATCTTCGACCTCACTTGGCCTTCGGCTTTCCCTTCGTCCCATTCGGTAATCCCTTCAACCCCTTCGGCTACGCTCAGAGCAAGCTTTTGTCCGCTCAGGGCTACGGCTATTTCAGGGCAAGTTTTTTGTTCGCTCAAGGCTTCGGCTAATTCAGAGATAGAGGCTGCCCTACATTCAGAATGACAAGTTTTGCACGTTTTCAACAGAGCATTAATCGCAGTGAAATACTTCTTCGATATTGGCCCACCATTCGCCCTCTTTTCTGGTTGGTATCGGAGCCTGGCAAGGCTCGCAGAACGTCCACCATTTCTGAGTTGTGGGGTCGGCAGCCATCCTGTCCATATCGGCTTTGAAATCATCGCCGGTATATTCGAAGTAACTGAACAGGTAGTATTTGCCCTCTTCCAATTCGCCGAGGTAAATCGAATAGTTGTGGATATTACAATCTTTAATCATTTTCAGTACACCCGGCCAGACATCCGCGTGCAGCTCTTTATATTCCTCAAGCTTCTCCGGTCTCAGGCCGATGACGCTGCCGTAGCGTTTTACTGTTTGCTGCGTACAGCCGGCGAATAAGAGGCAAAAGACCAACGATGTTAGGGTAACAATGACCACTGTAAATTTGGTGTAATTTTTCATTACAATAATCTCCTTATTTCACTTTATGGTAGAGTTATGCAAAATTGAGGTTAGGCATATATTTTGCAGAAGACTTATGGTTCCATACTAAATATCACATACAACACAACCATTGTCACGAATAGTAAAACAGTCAGGAACTTATAATTGCCGAAGCCGGTCCAGCCTTTTTCTTGCAGGGCCTGCAATGGATTGGCCCAAACTAATCTT
>Ga0315544_1001518_pt1 | contig 17820 bp, 17 predicted proteins | sample SalMarSW160130MG_2_FD_202543 | JGI IMG/M metagenome (GOLD analysis project Ga0315544, IMG submission 202543) | Salt marsh sediment microbial communities from the Plum Island Ecosystem LTER, Massachusetts, United States - Salt Marsh Sediment SW1601-130 ... | reverse complement strand
GTCACAGTAGAAGCGCAAGATTACACATTTCGCATTGACCACCTACGGCGAACGGGGGCAAACGTCAAGTTTTTATCGCTAGAACCCCTTCTTGGCCCCATTTCTAGCCTTAATCTAGCAGGAATAGACTGGGTTATTGTCGGTGGAGAGTCTGGCCCCAGAGCTAGACCAATCAAAGAGTCGTGGGTAGTTGATATACGTAGTCAGTGCCAAGAAGCGAAAGTGCCATTCTTCTTCAAACAATGGGGTGGCACTAATAAGAAAAAGACAGGGCGAGAACTTGATGGGCGCACTTGGGATGAAATGCCTTTAACAGCACCCAGTATGCCTTGAGTAGAAAGCTGGATTTTTTATTTCTTACCCCAGCCCCACCTCTTTCTTATCATTATGTATTGACACCACCTCTTTTAGGTGTATAATCCAAGACACAATCCAAACCAAAAGGAGGCATTAAGATGGCTAACGATGCGGAAAAGATGATGAATGACTATGTGGCAGCCTGGAATTCACATGATGGGGATAAGATTCTTTCCTTCTGCACAGATGATGTTGTCTTCGAGGAGGTGCCTATGGGAAAGGTATTTCGTGGCAAGAAGGAAGCAAAAGACTTCATCAGCAACACGTTCACTAACTTCCCCGACTTTAAGATCGAGTTGAAGTCCGGCTTAAACGCCGGCGACCGGGGTGGCGGAGAGTGGGTCATGAGCGGCACCTTTGCCCAGAGCAGCATGCCCGGGATGCCAGCCACCGGCAAGAAATTTTCGATACGGGGCGCTTCAATAATCGAGTTTCGCAAGGGTAAGATAAGCCGAGAGTCCATGTACTGGGATCTGGCCGCTTTCTTGCAGCAGGTCGGGCTCATGCCAGCGCCGCCGCAATAGGCATGACCTCCCTTTAGAATATATACCAATTACAAGGAGGCATAAATATGGCGAACGATGTAGAAAAGATGATGGGGGACTATCTGGCAGCAATGAACGCGCACGATTTGGACAAGATACTTACTTTTTTTACGGATGACGCTGTCTACGAGTGCATACCTATGGGCAAAGTGAGCAAGGGCAAGAAGGAAATAAAAGACTTCCTCAGCAACACATTCACTAACTTCCCCGACTTCAAACTAGAGATGAAGTCCGGCTTCCAAGCCGGCGACCGGGGAGCCAGCGAGTGGGTCATGAGCGGTACTTTTGCCAAAAGCGATATTCCAGCTATGCCAGCCACCGGCAAGAAATTTTCGGTGCGCGGCGCTGCCATCACCGAGTTTAAGAACGGTAAAGTAAGCCGACACACCAACTACTGGAATCTGGTCTCGTTCCTGCAACAGGTCGGCATCATGCCGGCACCGCCGCAGTAGTAGGCTTTAGCCCAACCCCACCCTCTTTTTGACCTCAGCTAAAACCTTTTCTGCAATGGGGCGGGCGCGGTTGGCGCTGTCGGTGAGGATGGAGTCGATGTGGGTGGGGTCGGCGGTCAATGCTTTATAGCGCTCCTGCAGGGGGCGCAAGCCCTCGACGACCACCTCGGCTAAAGCCTTCTTAAAATCGCTGTAGCCCTTGCCCTCGAACTGCGCCTCGATATCCTGCTGGCCCTGTCCGGTGAAGAGCTGGTAGATGGTCAAAAGGTTAAAGATACCGGGGCGGGTGGGGTCAAAGCGTATCTCGCGCAGGGAATCCGTGGTCGCCCGCATTATCTTGTTGCGGATTTCATCAGGTGTATCGAGGAGGTCAATGGCGTGGCCTGTTGTCGTCTCGCTCTTGCTCATCTTCTTGGTGGGGTCGTCCAGGCCCATGATGCGGGCGCCGACATCGGGTATAAGCGGCTCAGGTAACACGAAGGTCTGGCCGTAGATATTATTAAAACGCTGCGCCGTATCCCGGGCCAACTCTACGTGCTGTTTCTGGTCTTCACCCACCGGCACGACATCGGTATTGTAGAGCAGGATATCAGCCGCCATCAGAGACGGGTAGTCAAAGAGACCCACGCTCACCTTCTCCCTGTGCTTGGCCGACTTCTCCTTGAACTGGGTCATGCGCTGCATCCAGCCCATGGGGATAAAGCAGTTCAGAATCCAGGCCAGCTCAGCGTGGGCGCTGATGTGGGACTGTACGAAAAGGATGGAGCGCCTGGGGTCTATGCCAGCCGCAATAAGCAGCCCGGCCACCTCGCGGGTACGGGACTTCAGCTCCTTGGGGTTCTGCTGAACGGTGATGGCGTGGAGGTCAACGATGCAGTAAACGCAGTCATAGTCATCCTGAAGCCTGACATAGTTCTGCATCGCCCCCAGGTAGTTGCCTATCATAAGGGAGCCCGTCGGTTGAATGCCGGAAAAAACGCGCTTTTTCATCTAGTACCCCTCAAGGGCAAAGTTTAGCACAAAGGGGCAGATAAGGACAAGGCGAGCCTTGTGAGGGAGGGAAAACCCTGTTAGAGGGCATTCTTCTTCCCACCCAACCCACCCTACAGAGGCCTCACCTCTATAGACTCTTTAACGCCCATGCCTTGACACCACCTTTTTTAGTTGTATAATTCAATTCACAGTCCAAACCAAAAGGAGGCATTAAAATGGCAAGCGATATAGAAAAGATGATGAATGACTATCAGGCAGCACTGAATGCCCACGATGTGGAAAAGCTTCTTACTTTTTTTACGGATGACGTTGTCTACGATTCTATGCCTATGGGAAAGGTATGGCGTGGCAAGAAGGAAGCAAAAGACTTCATCAGCTCTACATTCGCTAATTTCTCCAACTTTAAGATTGAAGTTAAGTCCGGTTTTAACACTGGCGACCGGGGAGCCAGCGAGTGGGTCATGAGCGGCACCTTTGCCAAGAGCGACATTCCCGGGATGCCGGCCACCGGCAAGAGCTTCTCGGTGCGGGGCGCTTCAATAATCGAGTTTAAGGGCGGTAAGATAAGCCGAGAGTCCATATACTGGAATTTGGCCTCGTTCTTGCAACAGGTCGGCCTCATGCCAGCACCGCCGAAGTAGGAACATTTCTGATTAGAGCTTCTAAGAGGGGCTTAAAGCCCCTCTTTTTTATTCCCGTTTCCGGGGCGGGGTAAAGGGATGAAAGAGGTAAAACTTTTTTGGGCGGGGGGGGGTATGGGAAATAAAACACCCGTAAAACAGAGGGGTGGGGAAACAGAAATAATTTGAACTACCCCCCAACCTAAGCCTATAATGTTAACGAATCCAAGGAGATAGAGAATGATTAGAAGCCTGGGGGACAAGAGGCCCAAGATAGCCAAGAGCGCTTTCGTCAGCGAGGCGGCTTACGTTATCGGGGAGGTGGAAATCGGGGAAAACTCAAGCGTCTGGCCGGGGGCGGTCATCAGGGCTGACTTCGGCAGCATCAAGATAGGCAGGAACACCGCCATCGAGGACAACTGCGTAATCCACTCAGGGTCGCCGTCAAAAGATGATTACCGGGAAGAGGTCACCATCGGGGATAACGTCCACATCGGGCACGGGGCGGTGGTCAACTGCCGTAAAATCGGCAACAGCGTGCTCGTCGGTATGAACGCCACCATCCTGCACGACAGCGAAATCGGCGACCTTTGTGTTATCGCCGCGGGGTGTTTAGTCAAGGCGGGGATTAAGGTTCCCGACGGCTCTTTCGTGGCCGGGGTGCCGGGGCGGGTGATGGGTAAGGCTACCGAGGAACAGCTCTGGTGGGTGAAACATGGGCCCTCAAGCTACGCCGAGCTGGCTAAAAAATACAAGGAATTGGGGCTGGAGTAGCTTACATCCGGTCGGGGGCTTCCATGCCCATAAGATTCAGCGTCTTGGCCAGCACCGTCTTGGCGGCCTCGACCAGCTTGAGGCGGGCCTTGGTCATCTTTTCGTCGTCGGTGACCACGCGGCACTGCATATAGAAGCTGTGAAATACCGTGGCTAAATCCTGAGCGTAGTAGGCGAGGTGGTGGGGTTCCAGCGTTTGGGCGACGACCTCAATCATCTCAGGCAGGAGCAGCATCTTGCGGATTAAGGTCAGCTCGGGCTCGGTGGTAAGCAAGGAGACGTCGCCATCGGCGCAGTCGATTCCCCTCTCCCGAGCTAAGCGCAGTATGCTGGCGATGCGGGCGTGGGCGTACTGAACATAGTAGACCGGGTTATCGGCGGACTGCTTCTCGGCTAACTCTAAATCAAAGTCCATCTGGCTGTCGGCACTGCGGGAGACGAAGAAGAAGCGGCAGGCGTCGGCGCCGACCTCGTCGATGACCTCGCGCAGGGTGATGATATCGCCGCTGCGCTTGGAGACCTTGACCAGCTCCTGACCGCGGCGCAGGGTGACCATCTGGGAGATGATGACCTCAAGCCTCTCCGGGGCGATGCCTAAAGCCGCCACCACCGCCTTCATCCTGGAGATATGACCCTGGTGGTCGGCGCCCCAGATGTTGATGACCCTATCGAACCTGCGCTCGACGAACTTGTTATAGTGGTAGGCGATATCGGCGGCGAAATAGGTAGGTGAGCCGTCGCTGCGCACCACCACGTTGTCCTTATCCTCGCCCAGAGCGGTGGAGACGAACCAGGTGGCATTTGCCTTCTCGGCGATATAGCCGCCCTTCTCCAGCAGCGACATCACTTTCTGGTACTGGCCTTTGTCGTAGAGGCTCTGCTCGCTGAACCAGACGTCGAAGCTTACCCTAAGCAAATCCAGGTCGCCTCTGATTTGGGCCATTATCTTTTCTAAGCCCAGCTTGCCCAGCTCGGCGATTGCTTTTTCCGGGGGCAGGGCGAGAAAGTGGTCTTTTTTCTCAGCGGCAATCTCCTTAGCCAGCTCGACCATATAGTGGCCGAAATAGCCGTCGGCGGGCATCTCGGCATCTTTGCCCAGGGCCTGCTGGTAGCGGGCGTAGAGGGAGCGATAGAAGGCCTGCATCTGGCTGCCGGCGTCGTTGATGTAGTATTTTTTCTCTACATCGTAGCCCTCCGCCGCCAGGACATTAGCCAGCGTGCTGCCCAGTATTGCCCCCCGCCCGTGCCCCACGTGGAGGGGGCCGGTGGGGTTGACGCTGACGAACTCGAGCTGAACGCGGCTGCCCTTGCCCAGATTGAGGTTGCCGTAAACATCGCCAGCCGTTCTAATGGCGTCCACCTGCTTCGTCAGCCAGTCGTTGTTGAGGGTGAAGTTGATGAAACCGGGCGGAGCCACGGTGACGCTTTCGATTTCGGGGGTGGGCTTAATGAAGGCGGCTACGTCCTGGGCGATGGTCAGGGGTTTGACGCCGATGGTGCGCGCCAGCTTTAAGGGAAAACTGGAGGCGTAGTCACCGTGTTCGGGGTTCTGGGGGTGTTCGATAGTGATTTCGGGCAGCGCCACCGAGGGTAGTTTGCCCGACTTTTGCGCCTCGTTAGCCGCTTTGGTGAGCAGCTCGATGATTCTTCGTCTAATCATTTAAGAAGTCTTATTATAGCACAAAGCCAAGTGGAAAGAGACAATTCAGCCAAGAGAAACTCGCACCTTGACCACACTTCTTTTAAAAAGAGATGGTCTGTATTTTCTTTTTAAGGCGAGTGAATTCTCTATTTATCTCCATATAACCAGCAATTCCTCCCTCTTCAACGCCACTCATAACATTTATAATCTTTAAGTGAACCTTTCCCGACTCTGGAAAAATCTTGACCCCATATCTGAACCTCTTGGCCCAGAAACCAAAGATGGCGCGCAGAACCCCGCTTCCCTTGCCATAAACACCTTCCTCCGGCGTACCTTCTTCCAATTTGTACCCTTCAGCATTAAAAAAAGAACCTACAGCACCAGCTAAGCTGGCAGGATCGGTGCCCTGAAAAATGTAAGTTGCTTCTTTTTTATCCTCTTCCTGAGACACTAACTTGGCATTTGACATTGTAGAAGCTCCTTACCGATGGAGTTATTCGTCGTGATTTTTCTCGGTCTTTCCCGAGTGCCTTTGTCTATCCATAGGCACCACCCCCTATTATCAACACCCTCTTTGTTGCCTCCCCAACCGATAAACCTTGGCTGCTTCTGAAATCGACCCCCTCGCTATACCATCAGGTATTTAACCAAACGCCCAGATTATAGCACAAATTGAAACGGGGGTGGGGAGAGAAGTATACAGAGGTTACACCTATGTAGGGCGGGTATTGGGTGGGAAAAAGACCTGGGGGTGGGGAGGAAAATTCCCCTTATTCCCCCTCTCCGCCGCACAAGGCTTTGGCAGGCGGGCTTTTACAAAGGGGGAATTTTAGCTTAGTTCTCCCCCGCCCCGCCACACCCGTTCCATTTCTCTAGCCAGGGGGGCGTGGGCGGGCTTCTTCAGGCCGGGGTCTTTCTCAAACAATTTTATGGCCTCGGCACGGGCAAGCTCTAAGAGGGCGACGTCGGAGAGCTTAGCCATGCGCAGGTCGGGCAGGCCACTCTGGCGGGTGCCGAAGAACTCGCCGGGTCCGCGCAGCCTCAGGTCTTCCTCGGCCAGTTGAAAGCCATCCTGAACCTTCTCGATTATGTCAAGTCTTTCCCTGCCTATCTCCGATGGGTTTTCCGCCAGGAGCATGCAGTAGCTCTGGGCGCTACCCCGCCCCACCCGGCCGCGGAACTGGTGCAGCTGGGATAGCCCAAAGCGGTCGGCGCTCTCCACGAGCATGACGGTGGCGTTGGGGACATCAATGCCCACCTCGACCACGGGCGTCGAGACCAGCACCTGTAGCTCGCCGGAGCGGAAGCGGTGCATAACATCATCCTTTTCCGCCGCCGACATCCGTCCGTGAATCAGGCCTAATTTAAGGTCGGGAAAGACCTCGCCGGATAGGCGCTCGTACTCAGCCACCGCCGCCCTGGCCTGGATTATCTCCGATTCCTCGACCAGAGGGCAGATGATAAACGCCTGCCTGCCCTCGGACACCTGCTTTCTTAAGAAGGTGTAGGCGCTGTCGCGCTGCTCCGGCTTGAGCCATTTGGTCTTGACCGTCTGCCGGCCCGGAGGCAGCTCATCAATAACGGAGAGGTCGAGGTCGCCATAGAGGGTCAAAGCCAGGGTGCGGGGTATGGGCGTTGCCGTCATCACCAGGACGTGGGGGTTGAAGCCTTTTTGCCTCAGCGCCGAGCGCTGCTCAACGCCGAAGCGGTGCTGTTCATCGACTACGACCAGGCTTAAATCCTTAAAGCCGACCTCTTTCTGAATGAGGGCGTGGGTGCCGATGACAATATCTATTTCGCCGCTTGCGATTTGCTTTTGTATCTCCTGCTTCCGGGCCTGTTTCAGGTCGCCGATGAGCAGCGCCAAAGTTAAGGGGCGGTCTATGATTTTGGAGTAGGTGCGCCGGTTTTCCTCTTCGGCGGTCTGTTGGCCGGCTCCGGCTAAAAGCTGGCTGACATTAGTGAAGTGCTGCTCGGCCAGAATCTCGGTGGGGGCCATAAAAGCGCCCTGGCAGCCGTTGGCGGCGGCAACGAGCAGGGCCGCCGTGGCCACCACCGTTTTGCCGCTGCCGACCTCGCCCTGCAGCAGGCGAGACATCGCTATCTTTCTCCCCAAATCGGCTAAAAGTTCTTTGAGCACCTTTTCCTGGGCGGCGGTCAGCTCGAAGGGCAGAGATTTCAGGAAAATATCGAGTGGGGCGGTCTGAGATTTAAGCGGGGTACCCGGCTGGCTTGCCTGCCATTCGTGCTTTTTACCTAAGACCCCCAGCTGCAGGATAAAGAGCTCGTCGAAGGCGAGGCGGTAGCGGGCGTTGTTTTTGGCGGCTTCGTCCTCAGGGTAGTGTGCCTGGGCGATGGCCCGGGGTAATGCCAATAGCTTACAGCGTTTTCTCAGCGCCGGGGGCAAAAAGTCCTTGACCCTGTCCGAAAAGCTATCCACCACTGCCTTCATTAGCTTCCTCACCTGACGCGGCTTGAGCCCCTGGGTTAAAGAATACAATGGCACCAGCCGCCCGGTGTGGACTAATTCCCTGTCTTCGAGGAGTTCCCACTCCGGGGACTCAAAGACGTGCCGACCGCCGAAGAGACGCACCCGCCCGCTGATGACGACCTGGGCGTTAGTCCGCAGGCTCCTGGCGACATAGGGGTTGTTGAACCAGACCACCCTGACGTTGCCCGTCTCGTCGCCGACAATAGCCTCGGTGCCACGCCGGCCACCGAGCCTGGTTTCCTGGGCCTGCCAGACGTTAGCCACTACGGTCTGTTCCTCGCCCTCGATAAGGTCGGAGATTTTTTGGCGCTGGCTGTAGTCGAGGTGGCGGTGGGGGAAGAAATAGAGCAGGTCGCGGATGGTCTTCACCCCCAGCTTTTCGAACCTGGCCGACATGGCCGCGCTGACCCCTTTGATAGTGGTGATGGAGGCGTCCAGCGAGCCTGTGGCTATCTCGGCTATCTTGGCTACCTTAGGCGTAACAGGGCGCTCGCGGGGAGTCGGAGCGCTAACACTGGGGGGCTTGACTTTTTCGGCGGGTATTTCGCCGAGCTGGGATAAAAAAGCGATTATTTCTTCAATCCAACGCTGGCGGTGAGGAGACGTCATCTCGGCATACTTTGAGTCGTCGAGGCGCAGGCGGCGGAACTCGGCGAGGAGCTGCTGGTTGGTTATGGACTCCATGGCCTGACCCGACCAGCGGTGCAGAAACCTGTCCAGGCCGCCGATGACGGCCGAATCGGTGTAACCCTTTTCCCGTTCCAGCCCTAGAATCTTGCGCAGAGGCTCTATATTCAACCAAACTCCCCTCCCCACCATGAAATCTATCTATCCCCCATCACCGCCACCAGGAGTAGCCCGGGGCCGGTGTGGGTGCCGATGACGGGCGTCATCCGGGAGCGACGGATGCGCTCCTTGGGAAAGATAGCGCCCAGCCGTTCAACTAATGCCTCAGCCTCTTCGGGGCAGGCGGTGTCCTCCACCGCCATCTCTTCGATATTGGCGTAGCCAGCGGCGAATTCGTAGAGCCGGTCTATCGCCTTGGCGCGGGAACGGGTCCGGCCGGCGGGCTCGACAAGGCCGTCTTTGAGGGAGATAATGGGGTTTATTCTGAGCATCGTGCCCAGGAAAGCCTGTGCCCGTCCGATGCGCCCGCCCCTCCTTAGGTATTCCAGCGTGTCAAAGGCAGCCCGAAAGTCGACGCGGGGGATGGTCTGGCGGGCGACCTCAATGACTTCGTCGAGATTGGCGCCGCTTTTGGCTGCCTCAGCCGCCTTCATGACGATAAAGCCCTCGGTCATCGTTGCCGTCTCGGAATCGAGCAGCTCGACGCGGCACTTACGCTTCATCATGGCCACACTCTGACGCGCCACCTCGTAGGTGGCGCTGAGGCGGGCGGAGACAAGGATAACCAGGATCTGGTCTGTCTTTTCGGCGAGTTTATCGTAGACCTGAATGAAGTCGGCCGGCGAGGGCACCGAGGTGTTGGGGAAGACCTTGCTCGTTTTGAGCTTTTCGTAGAACTGGTCGGGGGTAATGTCGATGCCGTCGCGGTAGACCTCGTCGCCGAAGCGGACGCTCAAAGGGATCATCGAGATGCCCAGCTCCTTAACCATCCGGGGGGAAAGGTCAGCCACGCTATCGGTGACAATGCCGACCGCCACCCTAGACCACCTCCCCCAGCACCATCACGCTCAGGACGCGGGGGCCGACGTGGGCACCGATTACCGGGCTTACCTTGGAGCGGTAGATATTCTCCTTAGGGAAGACAGCGCCCAGCCTTTCCAACAGCCCGTCGGCTTCGTCGGGGGTGGTGGCGTCCTCTAACGCCATCTCCTCGATTTTGGTGTAGCCTTCGGCGAATTTGACCAGGTAGTCGATGGCTTTGGCGCGGGAGCGTTCCCTGGCGGCGGGATAGACCTCGCCGTCTTTGATAGTGAGGATGGGGTTTACCTTGAGCAGCGAACCGAAGAAAGCCTGCGCCTTGCCGATGCGTCCACCCCGCCTCAAATATTCCAGGGTATCGAAGGCGATGCGCATATCCAGGCGGGGGATGTTCTCTTTGGTTAGCGCCAGTACCTCTTTGAGGTTGGCGCCCTGGTTAGCCGCCTTGGCGGCGGCGATGGCGACTAAGCCCAGTCCCATCAGCGCCAGGCGCGAATCGAGCAGCTCAATGGGACACTTAGACTTTCTTTCCTCAATGCCCTGCTTGGCTGAGTCGTAGGTGGCGCTGAGCTTGCGGGAGATGGTCAGGACCAAGATTCCGTCGGCTTCTTTAGCCAGCCGGTCGTAGGCTTGGGCAAAATCGGCCGGCGCCGGCGTCGAGGTGGTGGGCATGACCTTAGTTTCTACCAGCTTGGAGTAGAACTGGTCGGTGGTGAGGTCGATGCCGTCGCGGTAGGCATCGCTGCCGAAGTGGACGTAGAGCGGAATCACGGTTATCCCCAGCTCCTTAGCCACCTCGGTCGGCATATCGGAGGTGCTGTCGGTAATAATCTTGACTGTCATCGTTACCCCCTGTCCCCGAGCACGGCTACCCCCAGCACGCGGGGGCCGACATGCGCCCCGATTACCGGGCTCACCGTGGTTCGGTATATATTCATCTTGGGGAATTGCGATTTGAGTCTTTTGGCCAGGGCATCGGCTTCCCTAGGGGTGGTGGCATCTTCCACCGCCATCTCGTCGATGTGGCTGAAGCTGGTGGCGAAGTAATAGAGGTGGTCTATCGCCCTGGCTCGGGAGTGTTCCCGGGAGAAGGGGAAGGCCTCGCCCTCCCTGATACCCAGTATGGGGGTTATCTTGAGCTTGGAGCCTAGGAAGGCGCGCGCCTTGCCGATGCGGCCGCCCTGCTCAAGATATTCCAGGCTATCGAAGACCATACGGACGTCGGCGCGGGGGATGTTCTTTTTGGTAAGAGCTATGAGTTCGTCGAGGCTGGCTCCCTTCTTGGCCGCCCTGGCGGTGGCGATAACGATCAAGCCCTGCGCCATAATCGCCCACTGGGAGTCGATGACCTCAACGCGGCCGGGGCGCTTCATCTTCTCTACGGCCTCTACCATAGCTTCGTAGCTGGCGCTCATCTTCTGGGAATTGGAGATAACCAGGATTTCGTCGCTCTCTTTCGCCAGCTCATCGCAGCTCTCGACGAAAACGCCCAGGCTGGGAATCTGGGTGGTGGGCAAAACCTGGCTCTTGGCCAGTTTCTGGTAGAACTGTTCGGTGGTCAGGTCGACGCCGTCCCGATAGATTCCCTCACCGAAGAGGACGTTGAGCGGGATGATGGTTATATCCAGCTCCCGGGCTACATCGGAGGGTATGTCACCCAGGCTATCGGTGACAATCTTTACCGTCATTTAACCCTCCCCTCTACTCCACGGAGACAATATAGTTATAGTAAGGCTGACCGCCTTTAACTACCTCAACCTGAAGCCTGGGGTGCTGCTCATCGAGGCTATCGCCGACCACTTCCGCCTCTTCCGAGGTGGTGTCGTCGCCATAATAGATGGTGACTACCTCAGCCTCATCCAGATTCACCCGCGCCAGCACGTCCTGGACAGCGGCGTCGGGCTTATCGCCCACGGCCACCAAGTCGCCATTGAGAAAGCCGATGGCCTGGTGCTTCTTGATGTCCAAGCCACCCAGCTTCGTCGAGCGCACCGCCCTGGTTACCTCGACGGACTTTACCGCCGTCCTCGCCTTTTCCATGCTCTGGGCGTTGGTTTCCATATCAGCCTCGTAGTCGAAGGCGAGCAGCGCCGCCACGCCCTGGGGGATGGTGGTGGTGGGGACGACCTGGATGGTCTTTTCGGTCAGGGACTGCACCTGGTTGGCGGTGAGCACGATATTCTTGTTGTTGGGCAGGATGATGACCTTGTCCGAAGTCACCACATCGACGGCCTGGAGCAGGTCTTTGGTGCTGGGGTTCATCGTCTGCCCGCCGGGAACGATAAAGGTCGCCCCCAGGCTGGTAAAAACGTTAGCCAGGCCCTCGCCAGCCACCACGGCCACAATAGCCACCTCGACGGCGGGCATCCTCTCTTTCTGCATCTCGATAAAGTCGCGGTATTGCTCATCCATATTGCGGATGTTTATCTGGTGCAATGTGCCCATGGGGACGACGTAGCTCATGATGTCGCCGGGGTCGAGGGTGTGAATGTGCACCCTGACCGCAGAGTCATCGCCGACGACGATGACCGACTGACCGCGCTTTTCCAGCCGCTTGCGCAGCTTGTCGGGGTTGAGATCCTCGCCCTTGATGACAAAGTTGGTGCAGTAGCCGTAGGGGACTTCTTCCATACCCACCATCTGGGGGGATTTGGCGGTGAGGGGGATGCTGCTGGCCACCATCCAGGGACGGCGCAGTTTAAGCTGCTCCACCTCGCCCTTTAGGTAGTGGAGGACGCCCTCCAGTATGGTGTAGAGCCCCTGCCCCCCCGCATCCACCACCCCCGCTTCCCTGAGCACGGGGAGGAGGGTGGGGGTGTTAGCCACCGATTCCTTGGCGGCGTTGACCGTGGCTTCGACCACCGAGACCACGTCATCGCTGACGGTGGCAGCGTGCGCCTGGGCGGCTTCCGCCGCTTCCCGTATTACGGTAAGTATAGTGCCCTCCACGGGGTTGCTAAGTCCCGCGTAAGCCACCGTCGAGGCCTTGGCCAGGGCGTCGGCCAGTTCCTTGCCGTTAATGGCGTCTTTGCCATCCAGGGCCTGGGATAAGCCACTGAAAATCTGGGAGAGAATGACGCCGCTGTTGCCCCGCGCCCCCACCAACGCCCCCCTAGCCATAGCCTTGGACACACCGGAGGCGCTGTGGTCGTTAGCCAGCTGGGATTCCTCAATGGTGGAGCGCATGGTGAGCAGCATATTGGTGCCGGTATCGCCGTCGGGCACGGGGAAGACGTTGAGGGCATCAATATCGGCGGAGCTTTTCTCCAGCCAGCTGGCCGCGGCGGCGAACATCTCGCGTAAGTCCTGACCGTTAATAGACTTGGTTGGCGCCATATTCTATCTGTCCTTGCCAGAATTGCCTAGCTATGCTACTATATTGTATTGCTATTTACGAGCGAAATTCTACCCTAAATTTCGGCAATAGTCAAAGGAGAAAAGACTTTGAAGTGCGACCTGTGCGGTAAAACGCCGATGTTCGGCCATAATATAAGCCACTCCAAGCGCCACACCAACCGGCGCTGGACGCCCAACATTCACCCCGTCACCATCACCATAGACGGTAAGACGAAACGGATGAACCTCTGCACGCGGTGCCTGCGCACCCAGCACAAGCTGGCTAAGACACTGCCCGAAGCTCAGCCAGAGACTCCCTGACCGTTCGCCCCGAAGCGAAGACAGCCGCCCCCGCCACCAGCACCCTCGCCCCCGCTTTAACGACTTTAGGTGCAACTTTAGCATTGATGCCGCCGTCCACCTCCAATTCGGCGGCTAAGCCTTTTTCATCCAGCTCGGCGCGAAGCGCGGCTATCTTATCCAGAGTGGATTCGATGAAGGGCTGGCCGCCGTAGCCGGGATTGACCGTCATCACCAGGACTAAATCCAGCGAGGGCAGGATTTCAGTGACCGCAGACAATGGTGTAGGTGGGTTGAGCGACACCCCCGCCTTTACCCCCAGATTTTTGATTGCCTGAACCAGTCTTTTAATATCGGGGCAGGCTTCGATGTGTATGGTGATAATGTCGGCGCCGGCCTCGGCGAATTGCTTAATCTGTTTTTCCGGCGATTCAATCATAAGGTGGACATCCAGGGGTAAGTCCGTCCACTTACGCACCGCCGCCACCACCGGCGCGCCGATGGTTATGGGGGGAACGAAGTGGCCATCCATAACGTCGACGTGGATGTAGTCGGCGCCGGCCCTGGTGGCTTCGGCGACCTGCTCGCCGAGGCGGGCGAAGTCGGCGGAGAGGATGGAAGGGGCCAGCTTCACCTTAGTTTCAGCCACCCTTGGCTCCCAGCGCTTTCTTGGCGGCGGCTAAAGCCTTAGCCACCCGTTTTGGTGCGGTGCCGCCGATGACATTTCGGGCGGCTAGGGAGGATTCTATAGTGATGGAGAAAACGTCGTCCTCGAAGAGGGAGCAGAGCTTCTTGTATTCGGCCAGGGTGAGCTTGGACAAAGGTTTATCTTTCTCTACGGCGTAGCTCACCAGCCTGGCTACTTTTTCGTGGGCACTACGAAAGGCTTCGCCCTTCTTGACCAGATAGTCAGCCAGGTCGGTGGCCAGGATATAGCCACCGTCAAGGGCTTTTTTAGCGTTTTCGGCATTTACCTTAAGCGTTTTGAGCATGCCGGTTAAGACCTCTAATGTTGAGAGCAGCGTTTCCACGCTGTCGAAGAGGGCTTCTTTGTCCTCCTGCAGGTCGCGGTTGTAGGCCAGGGGGAGGGCTTTCATCGCCGTCAGCAGCGCCATAAGGTTGCCGTAAACTCTGCCTGTTTTGCCCCGCGCCAGCTCGGCGACATCGGGGTTCTTTTTCTGGGGCATGATGCTGGAGGCGGTGGCGTAAGCCTCGTCGAGCTCGATAAAGGCGAACTCGGCGGAGGACCAGAGGATAAGCTCCTCAGCCAGACGGGAGAGGTGCATCATACAGAGGCTGGCTGCCGCCAGGTACTCCAGGACGAAGTCCCTATCCGAGACGGCGTCCAGGCTGTTACGGCTTATCGCCTTGAAGCCGAGCTCCTCAGACAGAAACTCGCGGTCGATATCATAGGCGACGCCGGCCAGGGCGCCGCTGCCCAGGGGCATGACATCGGTGCGCTTTAAGCAGTCGTTGAAGCGCTCGGTATCGCGCTGGAGCATCTCGAAATAGGCCAGTAAATGATGAGCCAGCAGGACGGGCTGCGCCCTCTGGAGATGGGTATAGCCGGGGATGACCACCTTTTTGTTAGCCTCAGCCAGGGCGATGAGCGCCCGCTGCAGGTCCTCGATTTGTGCTAGGGTTGTATCAATAGCGTCAAGGGAAAAGAGGCGCAAATCCAGAGCCACCTGGTCGTTACGGGAGCGGGCGGTGTGGAGCTTGCCCCCCACCTCCCCCACCATCTCGATAAGGCGGGCTTCGATATTCATGTGTATATCTTCCAATTCTGACTTGAACTGGAATTCGCCCTGCTCTATCTCGCGCTGAATCGCCGTCAGGCCGTTGACGATGGTTTCGGCGTCTTTATCGGGGATGATGCCCTGCTTGGCCAGCATGCGGGCGTGGGCGATGCTGCCAGCGATATCGTAGGGGTAGAGACGCCAGTCGAAGGGAACTGAGGAGGTGTAGGCGTTGACCAGCTTGTCCGCCTTTTTCTTAAAGCGGCCCCTTATATGGCTCATTTTAACCCTCCCCTTCTCTCATATCGGTCACTCCTCGTATTCCCCCGGGAAATACTCTCCGAAAACGGAGTCCCACTTATACCTGATTCTATCCAAGTACTCGCTAGCCTTGGATAGAATGCTGCACGTTTCTTTGTACTCCTGGCTGGCATCAATATCCTGAATAATATCACAGGCCGGTATGACGTCATCGCCCCTGGCCAGGAAGCGTTCTTCCTCAATCCGCTGCATCGTCTCCAGGTGACGTTGAGCCGCCAGATATAAACGATGGGCATCCAGGTATTCTTCATGGTCACGCGGTGGATAGATTATCTCGCCACAGGGCTCCTCCAGCCGCTGAAGTATCCGCACGGCTGGCGGCTCAATGTTTGCCAGCTCGTTAAGTAAGAGGTCATAAGCCGGGTCAGAGAAAGAGTCGAGTTCCGCTTCATAGCTGTCCCAGGTGGACTGCCAGGCTTGTATCTGGCTCAAGTAGTTATATACCTCATCGCTTACCCTGTTCTGGCCGCACCCAACTAAAGGAATAATTAGACAGAGAATTAAGCCGAACAGTAGGATTGAACGCCATCGAAGAATGTTTTTCATTTTAGCACCCTCATATCCAGCTACTTCAATCTTTTGTTTTTTTGCCCTGCATCCGTGCCTGTATGCGGGCGGGCAGCCCCCAGAGGTGAATGAAGCCAGCGGCGGCGCTCTGGTCGAAGACATCTCCCTTATCGTAGGTAGCCAGCTCGTGGCGGTAGAGGGAGTAGGGGGACTTTCGCCCCACCACCGTCAGGCTCCCTTTATGCAGTTTAAGCCGTACCCTGCCGCTGACGTAACGCTGGGATGATTCTATATAGGCCGTCAGGTCTTCGCGGAAAGAGGTGAACCAGAGGCCGTTATAGACGAGGTCGGCGTATTCGGCGGAAACCATTTCTTTAAAGCGCAGCTGCTCTTTTGACAGGCAGAGCGACTCCAGGGCGCGGTGTGCCGGGATGAGGAGGAGGGCGGCGGGGGCCTCGTAGACCTCGCGCGACTTTATGCCGACCACCCTGTCCTCGATATGGTCAATACGACCGATGCCGTGCTTTCCCGCCAGGTCGTTGGCCAGCTGGACGAGGGCGACGCCTTCCATTTTGCGCCCGTTGACGGCCACGGGTAAGCCCTTGTTAAACTCGATTTCGACGTATTCGGCCTTTTCCGGTGTTTTTTCTACCGGTTTGACCCAGATAAAGGCGTCTTCGGGAGGCTCGGCCCAGGGGTCTTCCATGACGCCGCACTCGATGCTGCGCCCCCAGAGGTTCTGGTCTATGGAGTAAGGGCTTTCGGCGCTGACGGGGAGGGGGATGCCGTGTCGTTTGGCGTAGTCTATGGTCTCGTCGCGGGTCATCTCCCAGTCGCGGGCGGGGGCCAGTATCTTGAGCTCGGGGGCCAGCCCAGCCACGCTGACATCAAAGCGCACCTGGTCGTTGCCCTTGCCCGTGCAGCCGTGGGCGACGGACTTGGCCCCTTCTTTCAGGGCGGTCTCCACGAGCAACTTAGCCATCAGGGGGCGGGCTAAAGCCGTGGCCAGCGGGTATTGCCCCTGGTACATGGCGTTGGCCTTGAGGGCGGGGAAGACGAAGTCGTTGATAAATGCCTTTTTGGCGTCGGCGACCACCGCCTTGACCGCGCCCAGCTTCAGCGCCTTTTCCCGTATTGCCGGGAAGTCGGGCTCGTTGCCGACATCGACGCTGAAGGCGATAACCTCCATCTTGTATTTTTCCTGCAGCCACTTGATGGCTACCGAGGTATCCACGCCGCCGCTATAGGCAAGCACTACTTTTTCAGCCATGATAAATCTCCGTTATTTGGCTATACTAACCAGCGTTTTATCCAGTACATCTAAAGCCTCATCGACCTCCCCGTTGCCGATGATGAGGGGAGGCATAAAGCGGATGGCGTTGGGTTTGAGCTGGTTGACCAGTAATCCCTTTTTAAGGCAGTCCACCACCAGAGACGGGGCGATGTCACTCTCAAACTCCACCGCCACCAGCAGCCCCTTTCCCCGAACCTCGGTGATAAAGGGGAATTTCTCTTTAAGTTTGGCCAGTCCCTGAATAAGATAATTGCCCACCGCCTTTACCTTTTCGGGGATATTACTATCGATAATGAATTTCAGGGTGGCGTAGCCCGCGGCGCAAGCCAAGGGGTTGCCGCCGAAGGTGGAGCCGTGTTCGCCGGGGGCGAAGACGGCCGCCTTATCCTTGGCTAAAATAGCCCCGATAGCCACGCCGCTGCCTAGCCCCTTAGCCAGCGTCATTATATCAGGTTCGACGCCGTATTGCTCGTAGGCGAAGAGGCTTCCCGTGCGGCCTATTCCTGTCTGAATCTCGTCCAGGATGAGCAGGACGCCCTTCTGGTCGCACCAGGCGCGCACCTCGGCCAGATAGCCCTCGGCAGGGAGGTTGACCCCACCCTCGCCCTGCACCGGTTCAATCATGACGGCGCAGGTGTGTTTGGTGGTCGCCGACTTGATGGCGCCGATGCTGTTGTATTTCACGTTGACGAAGCCGGTGGGGAGGGGGGGGAAAGGCTTTTGCATTTTCTCCTGGCCGGTGGCCGCCACCGTGGCCAGGGTGCGGCCGTGAAAGGAGCCCAGC
>Ga0315544_1001516_pt1 | contig 17824 bp, 17 predicted proteins | sample SalMarSW160130MG_2_FD_202543 | JGI IMG/M metagenome (GOLD analysis project Ga0315544, IMG submission 202543) | Salt marsh sediment microbial communities from the Plum Island Ecosystem LTER, Massachusetts, United States - Salt Marsh Sediment SW1601-130 ... | reverse complement strand
TGGAGCAGTTTATCAGGGCCGTCAAGTTGATTGAGGACTTTTGGCTTACTATCGTCACCTTGCCACCGAATGGGAAGAAATGAGCAATAAAGCCGTCAGAGTTCTACTGATTGAGGATAACCCGGCGGATACCCGATTGATTCGGGAGATACTGGCTGAAGATAAGGGTTCTCCTTTTAAGTTGGAGTGCGCCGACCGGCTGGCGACAGGGTTGGCGTGCCTTGCCCAGGGAAAGATAGATGTGGTTCTGCTTGACCTCGGGCTGCCTGATAGTCAGGGGATTAGCACGCTGGTCAAGGTTCAGGCTGAGGCGTTAACCGTGCCGGTTGTGGTGCTGACCTGTCTGGACGATGAGGCGCTGGCAGTTGAGGCGGTACAGGAAGGCGCGCAGGACTATATGGTCAAGGGACATGTAGATAGCAATTTGCTGGCGCGGTCTATACGCTATGCCATTGAGCGCAAGCGGGCGGAGGAGAAGGCACGGCAACTGGAAACCTTAAAGGAGCTTGACCAGGTGCGAAGCCAACTACTGGCTAATGTTTCCCATGAACTGCGCACCCCCCTGACCACGATAAAGGGATACTCTACCATGCTTCTGGACTACGATAGGAGATTAGGGCATGATGAGAAACAAGAATACCTGAGTGCTATAGACAAGGCTACCGACCGGATGGCTGAACTTGTAGACCATCTACTGGATATGTCCCGCCTAGAAGCAGGTCTGCTCAAGCTTGATAAGGTGCCGACCAATATTACGGCGTTGCTCCAGACCACTATTGCCGAAGCCAGGCTTAGAACGCCTGGACACAAGATAGTATTGAATCTGCCAAAGGCGGTGTTAAAGTTGAACGGCGATGGCAGACGCATTAGGCAGGTAGTAGATAATCTTATTGAAAATGCCACCAAGTACTCCAAGCCAGCCAGTACGGTGACAATAGAGGCTCGAAGTCAAGACTCTGAGCTGGTAATTAGCGTTGCTGACCGGGGAATGGGTATCCCTCGGGAGAACTCGGGGAAAGTGTTTGACCGGATGTTTAACCTGGAACACAGGCTGACGCAGGAACCGGGTGGGCTGGGGCTGGGGCTGGCCCTGTGTAAGGCACTGGTAGAGGCACATGGCGGTCGGATTTGGGTGAATAGCGAGCTCGGAAAGGGAAGCGTTTTTAACTTTGCCCTTCCTCGAGAAGCTATAGCAGAAGGAGAAGCTAATAGTGAAGAAGGGTAGCAGAGCCACAATTCTCATCATAGAGGATGAGGATGACATCAGAACTTTCGCCTCTCGAGTGCTTGAGCTTGAAGGCTATCGTGTGCTTCAGGCTAGTGATGGTGATGAAGGTCTGAGACTGGCAAGAGGCAACCAGGTTGCTCTGGTGCTGCTGGATTTAAGGCTACCCGGGCGTGATGGCTGGGCAGTACTCAGCCAGATGAAAAGCGACCCGGAACTTTCGTCAATTTCGGTAGTCGTGTTCACCGCCTCGGCGGCTACTCAACAGCGAAGCCAGGCGCTAGATAGGGGTGCTGCTGACTACCTGGTCAAGCCCCTTAGTGCTAACAGCCTGAGGGAGTCTATTGCCCGCATCTTGCGATAGGGAAGGGGGTCATCAGAGTGCCATCAAGAAAAGCATCAGTGCCAGTGGTTGATGACGAGGGGGTAATCGGCGAGCTGTCAAGAAAAGCATCAGTGCTAGTGGTTGATGATGACGCACGCATATTGCGCATGATACAGCGTATCCTAGAGCTGGAGGGTTACCAGGTAGTCAAAGCCAGCAACGGGGCAGCAGCCCTACAGGTTTTTGATGAGGAAACTCCAGAACTGGTGTTGCTGGACATCATGATGCCTGGTATGGACGGATACACTGTGTGTCAGCGCATTCGCGAATTTTCGCCAGTGCCGATAGTTATGGTCACTGCCAAGGGCAATGACGAAGAGAAGGTTAAGGGGCTGGATGCCGGTGCTGATGACTACGTGACCAAGCCCTTTTCCGCTAAGGAGCTGGTAGCGCGAGTAAGAGCCGTGCTGCGCCGGACTACGCTCTGGGAAGAGTACCCCGAATTCACGGCTCATCCCCACGAATTTGCAATAGATGACCTTATAATAGACTTTGCCCGGCACCGGGTCACCGTGCGCGACCGAGAAGTAAAGCTGAACGCTACTGAGTACAGGCTGCTATCTTTTCTGGTGCGCAATGCCGGACGGCCGGTCACCCTAGACCAGGTACTCCAGGCAGTCTGGGGAAAGGAGTACGTCGGTGAGCGCCATCTCCTCAAGGTGAACGTCACCAGGCTACAAAAGAAACTGCTAATTATAGGCGGGTCCCAGGTAGGGGTCACGCTTATCGGCCTGGCCGCCAAGGGAAGCCTGCAGGCTCTCTTTAGGTAGCTAGCCGTTCTTATCCGTGGGAGAGGGTGGTGGAGCTGGGGTGACAATTGTGAGTTGCTACAACATATGAGTACCAGCATGCAGGTAGATGAACTTCTTAAGCTAATGGTAGATAAGGGTGCTTCAGATTTACACTTTATGGTATCAAGCCCGCCGGTGCTACGTATTGATGGTAAACTCATACTGCTAGAGGACTTGGCAGCACTTTCAAGCAAAGACATGGAGTCTGCTTTCGAGCAGGTCTCCAATCAAGAGCAGAGGACTGCCTTTGGCAAGGAACGGGAGCTCGATTTTCCTTATAGCACTCCGGGATTGGCGCGATTTCGGGTTAACGCACTACAACAGAGAGGTACGATAAGCCTTGTTTTCCATGTTGTGTCGTCTAAAGCCCCATCCATTGATGAATTGGGGCTGCCCGAGATTTGCAAACAGCTTATTCTGAAGCCGAGGGGGCTCATCCTGGTAACCGGCGCCGCTGGCAGTGGCAAGTCAACTACCCTGGCAGCCATGATTAATCATCTTAACGAGACTGAGAGGCGAAACGTAATCACCATTGAAGATCCAATTGAATTCTTATTCCGTAACAACAAATGCCTCATCAGGCAGCGAGACCTCGGGGATGACACCAAATCCTTCTCCTCCGCCCTGATACACGCGCTACGCCATGACCCTGATGTAATTGTCATTGGCGAGATGCGTGACCTGCCCACAATAAGCACCGCTATGATGGCTGCCGAGACTGGGCATCTGGTGATTGGTACCATGCATTCGAACGATGCCGCCCAGTCTATTGACCGCATCATTGATATGTTCCCATTTGGCCAGCAGCAGCAAATGAGGCTACAACTATCGCAGGTGATAGAAGCGGTGCTGTCACAGGTACTGCTAACCCGTATTGGGGGCGGGCGAATAGCTGCATTTGAGATTATGCTTGGTACCGGTATTATCAGAAGACAGATTCGCGAAGAGAAAGGCCATGAAATACTGTCCAACATTGAGCTGGCCAAACCGGAGGGGATGCAGAGCTTAGATCAGGCGTTAGCCGACCTGGTGATAAGAAACGTGATTACTCTGGAAGAAGCCTTGGTGAAAAGTAGTTATCCGGTAAGGTTGCAGCAGTTTCTTCAATCTCAGCACTGAGATAATGGATTTGAGTCAACTAGAGAAGGAGCTTGTTACTGTCAAGGACGATGGTATTGCGTTTGATGATGAGGAGTGGGAGTTGGGTTTGGGAAATGTTGCGGCACCAGTGAGAGACAAGCCGGGAAATGTAATAGCTGCTGTCGGTGTTGTCGGGCCCACTGTACGGCTCACCAAAACAAGAATGAGAGAAGTTGTCCCAATGGTGAAGAACTGCGCCTTTGAAATTTCGCGGGAACTGGGGTATAGGGGTAATTGAGCAAGTGGGCTCGGTAGGATTCGAACCTACGACCATATATAGGCTTAAGTTGTCCCTGTCTCCTGCTGGCAATTACCAAGTGACGGTTAATTTTATAAATATAAATCTTGACCGCCAGGCGGTTAAAATCTTATAATAGTCTTATAATTTATAATAATGTATCGGAGGAATATATGAGAACTTTGAACCGTTCCCGCCTGGAGCAAATGCTTGTCAAGGAAGAAAACCTGTTTCTCGACGAACATCCGCGTTCTAAAGAGCTTTACGAACGTGCCCGCGCTCATTGGCAGGGAGGTGTTCCCATGCTCTGGATGATCCGCTGGGCAGGAAAATTTCCGGTGTTTGTTAGCGAAGCCCGAGGTGCCCATTTTAAATGTGTTGACGGTTTTGACTATATCGATTTTTGTCTGGGCGATACCGGATCGATGACGGGTCATGCCCCTGCTGCGTCTTTGAAAGCTATTGAAGCACAGGCTAAGAAAGGCATCACCTTTATGCTGCCCATTGAGGACGTCCTCTGGGTGGGCGAAGAGCTTGAGCGGCGTTTTGGTTTACCATTCTGGCAGCTGGCTTTGACCGCCACTGATGCCAACAGGTTTGCACTGCGCATGGCGCGTCACATCACCGGCCGGCCTAAAGTTCTTGTATATAATTACTGCTATCACGGGACCGTGGATGAATCATATATCACCCTGGATAAGAACGGCAAACCGGGTTCGCGCGCCAACAATCTCGGCCCGCAGGTTGACCCGACGGTAACCACCAAGGTGATTGAATTCAATGATATTCCCGCCCTGGAGGCGGCCCTGGCTCCCGGTGATGTTGCTGCCGTGCTGGCAGAGCCTGTTATGACCAATATCGGTATTGTCCATCCTGATCCCGGATATCACAATGCCTTACGCGAAATCACCCGCAAAACCGGTACCATCCTCATCATCGATGAAACCCATACCATATGCACCGGCCCTGGGGGGTATACGGCTGCCTATAAGCTCAAACCCGACATGCTGACCCTTGGCAAACCGATCGCAGCCGGCGTCCCTGCTGCGGTTTACGGGTTCTCAAAAGAAATCAACGAACGTTTCATGAATAAACTTGTCCTTGAAGATGCAGATGTCGGGGGTATCGGCGGGACATTGGCTGGAAATGCCTTATCTATCGCCACCATACGCGCTACCCTTGAAAACGTCCTGACTCCTGCCATGTACGAAAAGATGACCAAGCTTGCTGAACGCTATGAAGAAGGTGTCATGTCCGTCATCCACAAGTGGGAACTCCCCTGGATCGTCAAGCGGCTGGGCGGGCGTGTGGAATACTGGTTCCGCCCGACACCGCCGCGCAACGGAGGTGAAGCAGCCGCAGCGATTGATTTTGATCTTGACCGCTATATGCACCTTCATGCACTTAACCGCCGCATCCTGATGACACCATTCCACAATATGGCCTTGATGTCGCCCGAAACAAGCGAAGCTGACGTAGATTACCATACCCGGGTTTTTGGCGAAGCGGTCAAATCACTTTTCGAATAATAATCTTATTGGCCAATAGCTATCTGGCCGGGATGCCGTACAAGGCTCAGGGCTGCCGGCAATTACCAAGTGACGATTACGGCTACGAACTGAGGTTATCTTAAATTATCCCCGCTTTTTTCAGTTCGGCCAGCTTCGCCGGGTCAAAGTTCATATACTCATAATAGATCGGCTCATTATCGTAGCCCACCGGGCGGCAGACCCACTTCGTCCTTATCGGCGTCTCCGTCATCTTGTGCTGGGCCTGAGCTACCACCACCTCTCCATATATGGGGTCTTTGACCGGGGTGAACATACCCCGATCCAACCAGTTGGCATCCTTCATCGGCTCAGCGGGGGAACATACCGGCGCCACCACCGGCGTGATGGGGGCCAGGCGTCCCTTCTTGGAATATTCTATCGACATGTCCACCAGCTCCTGGTTAGTATATTTGCGTGTTTCGGCGAAGACCAGCGGCGCCCACTTCAACTGCTCTTCCTTGCGCATAAAGATCTGAAGGGTTGTCCAGCTGGCGGTATCCCACTCGTCCCATTTGCCCAGCATATCGGCGAAGGCCTGCCACATCTCCAGCCTTAAGCCGCCCAGAAAAACGGCGCCGTCCTTGGTCGGCGCAAAGCAGTACAGCCAGCCGGCAACATCCAGGTTACCAAAGCGCTCGTTGACAATGCCCGATTCCTGATACCAAAGGGCAGCATAGTCATCGAAGCGGGCGTAAGCCTCGGCTGTGGCCACATCCAGCGCCTGCCCCTGGCCAGTGGTCTTCCTCCAGTGCAGGGCTGCCAGAATGCCAACGGCCATAAAGGTCCCCGGCTGAGCCCAGCCTATCCAGGGGCCGGTCTTGGTGGGGACAGCCCAGGGACACTGGTCGTAGCTCTTGCCCTCGGGCAGAACCTCACCCGTAGCCGACTGCACCCCCGACCTGGCCTGGACTATATTGTCGTAGTCCGGCATCTGCCTCCGGCTCATCGGGCCGAACTGCCCGTAGGCGGTTATGGAAGCGAATACCAGCCCGGGGTTAATCTTCTTTAGCTGCTCATATCCTACGCCCCACCCATCCATGACACCGGGCCGGTAGGTCTCTATGAGCACGTCAGCCTGCTTTACCAAAGATTTAAGTATTTCTCTTCCCTCCGGCTTTTCTAGATTAAGGGTGACATGATGCTTGTTCCTGCCCTCGGTAAGATAGTTGAGGCCCTCACCCTTGTGGAGAATGCCGTGGGGGGTGCAGGTCCTGATGTAATCGCCCTGGGGCGGCTCTATCCGCAGAACCTTGGCACCCAGTTCGGACAGCATCGAGGAACAGTAACACCCGGCGAAGCTCTTGTAGCTTAAGTCGAGAACGGTTATATCATCTATAGCTTCCGGTTTGGTATGAGCAATAGCGGGGTCATCCCGCTCCCTGACCCAGTCTGTCCAGGCCTTTAGTTCCTCCTTACTCAGTCTTTCTTTTTTACCCTTGTTTAAGTTGTTAGAAGCAGGCCTGGCTCCTTTGGATGATAAGTCCAGTGTTGTTCTCAGCCCGGCTTTGCCGTCCCAGCCGGAGGGCGGCCGGCGTGTCGGCACATCAGCCCATTTGCCCAGGGCGCCGCACTCATATAATTGTTTGATTTCGTCTTCGGTCTTGCCCAGAACTTTGGTCATGATATATTCATTGTCGAAACCTACCGCCCGGCACCCCCACTCGACCCTGGGTGGGGTCTGGGACATCATTACCGGGAACTCGTGGTCTAAATAGCTGCCGAGTACGGGGTCTTTGACCTCGGTCATAAAGCCCCGCGCCCGGAAGTGCTTATCCTCCACGACTTCCTTGGTGGTATAGACATGAGAGGCGGCGAATCCATGCTTTTCGCCCAGTTTTTCAATCTCTTCGGGCGTCTTGTTTTTCGCCCAGCCGGCGATGACCTTTAGAATCCCGGTGGCATTATCTTCCTGCAGCCGGGTGAGGTGGTCTTTGAAGCGGGGGTCGCCAGCCAGCTCCGGACGGCCCATAGCCACACACAGGCCCTTAAATTCTTCCGGAGCCGGGGCGGCTATGGCGACAAAGCTATCATCGCTACAGCGAAAGGTATCGGCGGGACAGATGGATAAATCGCGGTTGCCGGCGGGCATGGCTACCTTGCCCGTAATCTGCTGGTAGGGCCAGACCCAGGTCATCGCCCGCATAATGGCCTCGCTCTGTGAAAGTTCAATGAACTGTCCCTTACCCGTCCTCTCCCTATGGTGAATGGCGGCCAGCACCGCCAGCTCTCCCATCAGTGCCCCGTAGTTGTCGCAGATATAGAGGCGGCTTTTCAGCGGCGGCTGGTTGGGAAAACTGGAAAGCCAGGCGTAGCCGGAGAATGCCTGCGAAGCCCCGTCGTTGGAGGGGCGGTTCTCCGTAGCGTACTGGCCCCACTGACCGAAGCCGTTCTTGGCCAGATATATGATACCGGGGTTAATCTCTTTGATTTGCTGGTAGCCGATGTTCCAGCTTTCCATCACCCCCGGCCGGAGGTTGTTTTCAATGACGTCGGCCTTGGCGGCGAGTTCGTGAAACACCTCCTGGGCTTCGGCTTTGTGCAGGTCCAGCCCCAGCCAGTACTTGTTGGTGTTCATGTGGGCGAAGGCCGGCCCCTGCTCCCTGAAGAGATAGCCGAAGGGAGTGAGATCACGACAGGTATCGCCCATGGGGGGGAACTCGCACTTGATGACTTCAGCCCCCATCTCGGCCAGAAAGCCCGGCCCCGCCGGACCCAGCAATAGAGTGCAAACTTCAAGTACCCGGAGGCCTTTTAGCGGAACTGGTCTGGAATGTTTCGTTTCTTTATAGTTTTTCCAGGTATCCTCTGCCATAGCAATCAAAAAATATCCTTTCTATTCATCTTATCTCTCTGCTTTTAAGGCCTATTTTAGCATATCTCTTGATGTCGGCCACCACCCAGCCCAGGCTCAGCTCCTTGAGCTTTGCCTCTGAGGGTATGCCCTGACGGGTGTAGCCGAGGGCATCATAGTACTCATCAAGGAGGCCGTCCAGATTCTTAACGGTCTGCCCCGTGGCCGGGCCGGCATTTTTTAGCGCCTCGGTCTGCATCCTCTTGGGCAGTGTATCGTCCTTGCGGCCAAAGCCCTCACGGACATTGAAGCAGCGCTCCAGGCAGAGGGTCCTCTCCCCTACCTTGTCCAGATAGGCGGGGTCGGCGAACTCCTTAAAGCCGGTAGCCATTACCAGCAGCTCACTGCGCTGCTGGGCGTTAAAGCCGGTGACCGGACTGAAGGCGCACTGAATGACCGCGTCCTGAGTCGCCTGTAATATCTCGGCTTGAGCGGCGTCCTGCCCCTTGTCAACCTCGGTCAGCTTATCCTTCTTGCCGGCAAGCTCATCGCGGGGGCGGCCGTACATGTGGCTGGCGCCTATATTGGAGGTGGCTAAGATTAGCCCGTAGCCCTTGACAGCACGGGGTTCGTAGGCGGGAAGCTCCAGCCCCTTGACCTGCATAGCGTAATCTTCGGCACCCTTGCCAATTTTCTCAGCGGCCCGCTTGGTGCCTTCGCCCAGGAGCTGGCCAAAGCCCTCACGGCGGCTGATTTTCTCCAGCAGCGTCATCATGGGGGCAGGGTCACCCCAGTTGAGCTCCAACCCGTCAGTGTCTTTCTTGGTGATTATGCCTCTCTGGTACAGCTCGTAGGCAAAGCCGATGGAGTTGCCGGCGCTGACGGTATCCATACCGAGCCGGTCGCATAGAGAGTCGGCGGCTATCAGCGCTCCGATATCGGTGCTGGCCAGATTGCCCCCCAGAGACCAGATGGTCTCATAGTCAGGGCCCTCGCTGACAGCCCCTTTATAGGGGCCTTCGGTTACCTGGCGCACCTGGCCGCACTTGGCCATGCAGCCGTAGCAACCATCGTTTTTGGTCTTCATGCTGGCCAGGGCTTCCTCGCTCATATTCTCCACACCCTCAAGATGCCCTTCCTGGAAATTCTTTACCGGAAAAATGCCCACCTTCTCAAAGCCCAGCGTCAGGTAGGAGGTGCCAAAGTCGCTCATCTTAATCCGTCCCGGACTGGTCTTCAAGCCTTCAATGAGTTCCCTGGTCAGCTTTTTGAAGCCATCAGCGTCGTGCAGGCTCATGGGCCCCGACGAGTTGACCGCGAAAGCCTTGATTTTTTTAGCGCCCAGTACCGCGCCCACGCCGGTGCGTCCACCACAGCGGAGGTCGCTGATAAGAATGGCATAGCGCACTAGCTTTTCTCCGGCCGGGCCGATACAGGCAATCTGGGTTGATTTGCCGTGCTTTTCACGCAGCCTCTGGTGCGTCTGCTGGGTGTCCAGCCCCCAGAGCTCGGTGGCATCAAGAATATTAATGCCATCTTTATCAATATGGAGATATACCGGTTTATCGGCTTCGCCTTCAACGATGATGCCGTCGTAGCCGGCAAACTTGAGGAAGGCGCCGAAGCTGCCGCCCATGACTGATTTGGCTATCGCCCCGGTGAGCGGGCTCTTGGTTACCAGCGCCATCCGGGAGACAGACATTGCCGTGGTGGCACCGAGGGGGCCCATCATCAATATCACCTTGTTTTCGGCGCTCAAAGGCTCCACCCCGGGTTTAAGCTCCTCGTAGAGGTACCTGACGCCAATGCCCCGCCCGCCGAGATATTCCTTCATCCATTTCTCGGGTATTTCCTCGACCCGGCTCTGGCGGCTGGTCAGGTTCAGCCGTATCAGTTTACCGTTGTAACTGCTCATTTTATCCTCCAGAGTTAAAGATTACCCGGCGGCTAGCCGCCCATGAGAAAGTTAAGGATGACAATCTCATCGCCGTCCCGCACCGGGCTATCCAGCTCCACAGGGTGCAGACCATCGGAGTTTAGATAGATGCCAAAGACACGCAACATCTTCCCCTGCCTGTCGAGTAGGGACTCCCTTATACCAGGGAACCGCGCCTCAAGCTGGTTAAGGCACTCATCAACTGTCCGCCCGTTTACCTCAAGCGTCTCAACGCCACCGCTGAACTCCTGCAGCACCGGCGGCAGTTTTACCATCACGCTCATCTTATCTATTCTGCTACTGAGTGGCCTATTTTAACTTGAAGACCAGACCCTCATCGGCATCAAGCTTAATCTTATCACCTTCCTGGATAACCATGGTGCCATTACCCGTATTCGATACCAGCGGGATATCATACTCACGGCAGTGAATACAAGCATGGCTCAAAGACCCGCCGCCATTGGTGACAATCCCCTTGGCCAGCGGCAGTATCGGCGTCCACCCCGAAGACATCGACGGGCAGACCACGATGTCGCCCGGCTGGGTGGCAAGAACATCCTCGTTGCTTATTACCATGTGGGCCCTGCCTTCAACAGTGCCCGCCGCACTGCCGCAGAGGCCGAATGTGATGGCGCCCGTCTCCGGCCTAGGGATAGGGGCTTCCCCGGCTACAACCTTGGCCACTATGGCATCGTGAGCCGAGACTATATGTTTGTTTATGGCTTCCGCTGTTAACGGCCCGGCGGAAACAATAGGCGGACGCGACTTGTATTCCTTCTGGGCCGTCCAGGTGTTCTTTCGTTCAGCGACAATATCCTTGATTTCGTATGAATCAGGGAAGATAATGAACAGCTCCAACTCGTCAGGGATGAAGAGGAACATATCATCAGGGTCTTCAATGGTGCCAAACTTTACCAGTGACTCTCCAATCTTCCTCACCAGGTAGCGGAAGGTGGTATGGCACCCCTGCTCCCAGGCAACATCATGGCTCTCGCTGAAAGCGCTTGACCTCTGGGCGACACTGAGGGTGGCCAGGAACCAGTCCATATCCTTGTAACCGGAGGCTTTCACCTTATCGATAAGCTGGCGGGTGAGCTTTTCCCGCTCCTTGACCAGACGGGGCCGGATAGTATCCAGCGGGAAGGGAGCGTTGATGTCCTTGGACAGGGAAAGATACTGCTGGATATGACCAATAGCCGGCGTGGGGTCTTCCCACCATGAGGGTACGATGAACTCCATCATTCGCGGTGAGCGCCAGCCGTAGCCCTTGACTATCATGAAATCGTTGAGGTCTTTCTCCAGCCATTCTCTACCCGCCGCTGTCTTCTTGAGGGCGGGGACAACATCAGCCGCCGCGTTCTTGGTAAAGACATCGGCTATCTTGAGCTGGAGGGCACGGGTACGCAGTCCCCAGAGCGCCTTGTCCTGAACAAAGAGGTCGTTATCATAGCCGCGTATTATTCTATGCCAGTCAGGGGAAAACTCCTTTATCCCGGCGTATTCCGCAGCAATCTCGGTGCAACTCCAGTAAGCCTCATAAACAGGGTATATCAGATAGAAATGGGTCTCCCATTCCCGGTAGAGCATCTGCACCGCTTCCCGGAAGAGCCTGTACAGATCGTACTGGGTTGCTTTTTTGTAATCATAAGTCCTGAATTTTTGGCATAGCCCTATCAGTTCGCTCTCCAAATCATTATAGATCTTGTCCCCCTTGGGGGCATACGTCTCCATTATGAACTTTTTGAAACCCTTCTTCCTTTCGGCAATCTCGGCTTCGTCGCTAATCCTGAGGGAGCTGGCCAGGGCGCAGCCGTCTATGTTACGGGTTTCGCTTCCCCTGATGGTGGGTATCGAGGATTCATTGATACCATAGACGAGACCGTGGGCCAGGGGATAACACCACATCCAGTTAAACAGCGGAGTCCAGGCCGGGTAGCTGTGGGAGAAGTTCACGAACCACAGCGGGTATTTCTTAAGGTCACGCTGCGGCCAGAATTCTCTGGTATGCATATTCCACGTCCAGGGCATTTCTTTATCCTCCTTGACTTTTTATATTCTACTTTGCCGACCTTATTATAGCACAGCGCCTTCTATCCGGGGTAAACTGTTTACCCCTTCTAGTTTACCCGGCGGGCGCCATTAACCAGCAGCGTCTGGCCGCTGATGAAGTTGCTGTTGTCGCTGGCAAAGAAGACGACGGCACCGACTATATCTTCGGGTTTGCCGAAACGGCCCATGGGGACGGAGCCGGTATCCATCTTCCCAATATCAAGGTAGGTGGCGGTGGCTTCGGTATCAATGACGCCGGGGGCGATGATATTAACGCAGATGCCGTATTTTCCCACCTCGCCGGCCAGGACGCGGGTGATGCCGATAGCCGCCCACTTGGAAGCGGTATAATGAATGAAACCTTTAGTGGGGGCAAAGCAGGCCTCGGAGGCGACATTGATAATCTTACCTTTGTTCTGTTTTTTCATCTGGGGGAAGACCGCCCTGGCGCAGAGCCAGTTTCCCTTGGCGTTAATCAGCATCGCCTTGTCCCATTCTTCCACCGGGACCTCGTCAAAGGTTTGTCTCACCATACCATAGTAGTAGCCGGCGTTGTTGACCAGAATATCGATGCTGCCGAATTTCTTGACCGTCTCCTCAGCCATGCGGATGGTGGCTTCTTCGGAGGTTACGTCGGCTTTTATAGCCATTGCCTGTCCGCCGGCGGCCTCGATTTCATCGGCTACCGCCTGCGCTTCTTTCTCCAGAATATCAGCCACCACTATCTTAGCCCCCTCCTTGGCCATCCTGAGGCAGTAGGCTTTGCCCAGTCCCCGGCCGCCACCGGTGACGATGGCTACCTTGTTATCCAATATTCCCATTTAAGCTCCTTCTAGTTAACCCGGCGGGCGCCATTAACCAGCAGCGTCTGGCCGCTGATGAAGTTGCTGTCGTCGCTGGCGAAGAAGATAACGGCACCGACTATATCCTCAGGTTTGCCGACACGACCCAGCGGGATGGAGCTGACATCGAACTTGGCCACGTTGCCGATGGTCCAGCTGGCCGGGGTATCGGTGTAACCGGGAGCAACGGCGTTGACGCAGATGTTATACTTCCCCAGCTCGCCGGCCAGGACGCGGGTGATGCCGATAACGGCCGCCTTGGAGGTGACGTAGTGAATCATACCCTTGGTCGGGGAGAAAGCCACCTCGGAAGAGAGGTTGATAATCTTGCCCTTCTCCTGCTTTTTCATATAGGGGACTACCGCCCTGGCGCAGAGCCAGGCGCCCTTGGCGCCTACCGCTAGCGCTCGGTCCCAGTCTTCCGGCGAAACCTCGTCGAAAGGCTGCCGGCCCACGCCGTAGTAGAAGGCGGCATTGTTGACCAGAATATCAATGCGGCCAAACTTCTTGGCCGCCGCCTCAGCCATTTGCAGCGTCGATTTCTCGTCGGTGACATCCACGGTGACGCCGAAGCCACCCTTGGCTTCTATCTCCTTGACCGCTTTGGTCGATTCCTCGTCCAGGCGGTGCGCCGCCATCACTACCTTGGCCCCTTCCTTGGCCAGGCCGAAGCAAAAGGCTTTGCCCAGTCCCTTGGCGCCTCCGGTGACAATGGCCACCCTGTCGTCTAATCTTCCCATCTAAAAACCCTCCTTGCTATAATTATTATTTATTACTTAAAAAGCTTTACGCCGCCAGAAAACCGCCGTCAATGGGGAGGGCAACACCGGTAATTGAAGCGGCTTTATCAGAGACGAGGAACAGCGCTGCCTCAACTACCTCCCCCACGGTGACATACCGGCCCAGAGGTATGCGGCTGACATCCATCTTTACCCACTCTTCCGGGCTGATGCCAAGCGCCTTTGCCTTCTGCCCGGCAATAGATACCCTCATCTCGGTTTCCACCCGGCCGGGACAGATACAGTTAACCCTGATATTATCCTTAGCTAACTCTACCGCCAGCTTACGGGCCAGCATCACCAGGCCAGTCTTAGCTAAAGAATAGGTCATGGAATAGCTGGCCTGCTTTAAGCCGGCGACCGAGCTGGTGAAGAGAATGGAGCCGCCTCCGGCCCGGCGTATCTGGGGGACAGCGAACTTGGCCCCGAAGACGGCGGCCTTGAGGTGCACCGCCAGCGTATCATCATATACCTCTTCGGTGACGTTTTTCACATTATCGGGGCTGACGATGCCGGCGTTGTGCCAGAAGATGTCCAGCCGGCCGTAGGCCGCCACCGCTTGCTCTATCAGGCGCTCAATATCAGCTACCGACAGCATATCGGCGGGGATAAAGCTGGCCTCACCGTCCTGCTTTTTTATGGCGCTCACTACTTCTTCACCCCGCTGGTGGTTTCGGCCGCTGACTACGACCTTAGCCCCTTCCCGGGCAAAGCTGATAGCGCCGGCTCTGCCAATACCGGCCGTAGAGCCGGTGATGACGGCAACCTTTCCTTTAAGCGCCAGAGACAAAAAGCTACTCCATTAATCTCGACAGGCTGATTGGGTGTGGGTGGTAGTTAAAATATCCTTTTAGCCTTTTTGAAGGTTAATACATCGGGTTATAAATGTCAATAACTTTTCCCGGCTTGACAGGGGGAGGGTGGCACTATAAGATTTTTCAAGACAGAGAGAAGGAAAACCATGAAAGCAGTTATCCTGGTGGGGGGAGAAGGCACCCGGCTGCGCCCCCTGACCTGTAACATCACCAAGGCCATGGTGCCTATCCTTAATAAGCCTTTCCTTGAGCACCTGCTCGGCTACCTCAAGGGGCATGGCATCACCGATATTATCCTGGCCATGAGCTACCTGCCCCACGGTATCCAGGGCCACTTTGGCGACGGTGCCAAGCTGGGCGTGAGCTTGTCTTACCTTATTGAGGAGGAGCCGCTGGGCACCGCCGGCGCTGTGAAGAACGCCGAAAGGTATCTGGGTGAGACCTTCCTGATGTTAAACGGCGATGTTTTCACCGACCTGAATATTACATCCGTGATAGATTTCCACCGGGAAAGAAAGGCAGCGGCCACTATTGCCGTTACCCCGGTGGATGACCCCACCGCCTATGGCCTAATAGAAACTGGCGACGGGGGTAGAATTACCCGTTTTCTGGAGAAGCCCCGCCGGGAGGAAGTAACCAGCAATATGATAAATGCCGGTATCTATATCCTGGAGCCCGATATTCTGGCTCGGATACCGCCCCAGAAGAAGGTCAGTATTGAGAGAGAGACTTTTCAGCAGCTATTAACCCAGGGGGAGCCAATGTACGCCTACTCTTCTCCGGCTTACTGGCTGGATATGGGAACCCCGGAGAAATACCTAAAGCTGAACCACGACCTGCTGATGGGCAAAGCCCCCTCCCTGTTTAGGGCTGCCGGGGGCGTTCAAACCGGCGGTAGCCAGATTAATCCTTCAGCTAATATCAAGGCTCCGGTGCTCATCGGGAAGGGGTGTGTCATCGGACCGGGGGCGCAGGTAAAAGGGCCGGTTGTGCTGGGGCCGGAATGTAAGGTTGAGGAAGGGGCTACCATCGAGGGGGCGGTGCTGTGGAACAACGTCAGCGTGGGCAAGAAAGCGATATTGAGAAACTGCATCGTTGCTTCCCACTGCCAAATCCATGAGGAAAGTGCAGTTATGGACAACTGTGTCCTGGGGGATAGGGTGGTGGTGGGCAAAAATAGTAAAATGCCTCAGGGTAGCCGAATCCGGCCGGATAAAAGGATGGCGCCGGGGGCTACATCCTTCTAAGCGGAAGCTTTAAAGGTGATGTTAACCTTGTCCCCCTTGACCTCAACCCCTTCCACCATCGGCATCTTGCTTAAGACGAGGGCTAAAGGTACCGCCTGCGCCACCGAAATAGCAATTAAGGCGCCTTCATCCGTTGCACCGCCAGTCCAGATTACCTTCAAGTCGGCCACGCCCGCCAGACTCTCGGAAAATTGCTTTACCTGCTTGAAACCAACCGACGGCGGCAAAACCAGCTGGAAGTTGCCCTGGTAAGTGGCTGAGCTGGCATCCGGCACCGGTTCACTTTTTGCCTGCTTGGCCTGCCCTTTGGCTAAGCGTTCGGCTTCCTTTTTTGCCTTCTTGGCTTCATCGGCTTCTTTTTTCGCCCGCTCTTTAGCCAGCTTTTCAGCTTCTTTCTTGGCCTTCTTGGCTTCCTCAGCTTCTTTTTTCGCCTGTTCTTTAGCCAGGCGCTCGTTTTCCTTTTTTATCTTAGCCTCAGCTTTCTTTGACGTCTCCGCGTCTTTGGCTTCTTTGTTAGCCTGCTCATTAGCCAGCCGCTCGATTTCCTCAAACGCCTTGTTTTTGCCCTCAGTCTCTTTATTAGCCACAGCTCGTACCTCCGAGTTTAAACCTGGAACAACTTACACCTATAACGAGGATAGCCCATCACCCGCCCGTATGTCAATATTTATCCAGAGGTACCTTTTACCTATGACCCCGGCCGAAATATGTTGAAATATGTAGAAATCAGCATAAATATTGAGTTATACTAAACTTAAGCGTTTAGGCCACTAAAAAAGGCCGGGGAGGTGAGCCGATGAGTAAAATAGTGGCGGTGGGTAAGAGCGGTGAGCTGGCCGACGGAGCCATGAAACATGCTCCAACCGAGAAGGGGGAGGTGCTGGTGGCCAGGGTAGGCGACAAGTACTATGTGGCCGATAACCGATGCCCCCACATGGGCGGGCGGCTTTCACAGGGCAAGCTGGCAGGTACTGTGGTTACCTGCCCCCTCCATGGCTCGCAGTTTGACCTGAAGGACGGTAAAGTGGTGCGCTGGCTTAAGGGCAGCGGGCTTATGGCCAAGCTGGGTAAAGCCCTTAAATCACCCAAGACGCTTACCGTATATACGGCACAGGTTAAAGACGGCCAGATAATGATTGAGATTTAGCCTGCAGCTCAAATGTGATAACTTTGTAAGATTTTTTCCCCCTGATTTTATGATTTTGTCACTGTTTACTCTGTATTATAGTAACGGCAGCCAAAGATGGGGGTGGGGTTTTGACGAAACTAAACCAGGAGAGGTGAGCCTATGGCAACCGGCAGCGAACAGGACAAGACCCTGAAAGCACTCCAGACTGCCATCCAGATGGAAATCGACGGCAAGGAATACTACCTTAAAGCCAGCCAGCAGAGCGGTAACGAGCTGGGTAAGAAGCTGCTCAAAAAGCTGGCGGCGGAAGAGGATATCCACCGGCAGACATTCGAGCGGATATATAACGCCATACGCAAGGAAAAAGCCTGGCCCAAAACCGACTTTCAGCCGGATGGCGGCCGAACCTTGAGGACTATATTCGCCCAGGCCGCCGGGCAAGGAAGCACCAAGGCCAAGACAGCGGACAGCGAGCTCGACGCGGTCAAGAAAGCCATGGATATGGAGAACGAGACCTACGATTTCTACAAGCAGCGGGAGCAGGCGGCTACATATGCCGCCGAGAGGGAATTTTACCAGGCCCTGTCCGCCCAGGAGAAGGAACACCATCTGATTCTGCTTGACTACTACGAATACCTCAAAGACCCCGCCGACTGGTTTGTCGAGAAGGAACATCACTCCCTGGACGGGGGCTAAATAACCGGTTCGGAGGTAGCTATGAGAGAGGTCTACCTGGACTATGTTGCCACCACCCCGGTACTGCCCGAGGTGCTCGAGGCGATGCTGCCCTATTTCAGGGACGCCTACGGCAATGTCCAGTCCCTGCACAACTGGGGGGATAAAGCACGGGAGGCGGTGGATGGGGCGCGGGGCAAGGTAGCCGACCTCATCGGAGGGGAGGCGGAGG
>Ga0315544_1001505_pt1 | contig 17867 bp, 15 predicted proteins | sample SalMarSW160130MG_2_FD_202543 | JGI IMG/M metagenome (GOLD analysis project Ga0315544, IMG submission 202543) | Salt marsh sediment microbial communities from the Plum Island Ecosystem LTER, Massachusetts, United States - Salt Marsh Sediment SW1601-130 ... | reverse complement strand
TGATTCTGTGTTTCACCTGCTTCCTTTCGTGCAATATTAAATCTCTTTATTTTATCATTATAATAATACGTTGTGTATCCTTCAGCGATATTATCACAAACCGATGAAGAACTACGCTCAATCTGGTCTCTCAGTCTAAATTTCTCATCTCTCGGCAGACTCCTGCAAAATTTATGAATTTCCTGCATAAGCTTATGAGCTTTTTGCCAAATCCACAGCTTCTCAAAACCCGCAACCGGTTTTTCCTGATCCCCTGATTTTCTGGTATCCTCCATCCTGATTTCCTGTTAACCTGATGCCCATCTTTTAATAATAACCACGTTATTTTGCCCGCCGAATCCGAAAGATTCGTTGATAACAATATCAACCGGCATCTTCCTCGGTTTGTTAGGTATATAATCCAGGTCGAGTTCAGGTTCACGATCTATCAGGTTCATTGTCGGCGGCAGTATATTATCCCGGATAGCGCAAACGCACGTAATTAGTTCCGCTGCACCGGCGGCCCCGATTAAATGACCCAGCATACTTTTAACACTACTGACGGGAGTATTTTTCGCCCGTTCCTTGAAGACCGCCTTGATCGCCTTAGTCTCGATGGAATCATTTTCCATTGTACTTGTGCCGTGGGTGTTAATGTAGTCCACGTCTTTATAGCTGATGCCGGCGTCGGCAAGCGCTGCGGTAATCGCCTGTATTGCTCCTCTGCCCTCTTCGTGCATATCAGTAACTCGAAATGCATCGGAGCTGCTTCCATAACCGATGACCTCGGCCAATATTTCCACGCCTCTTTTTTTTGCCGAACTGAGAGATTCGAGAATGGCAATCGCGGCGCCTTCGCCTAAGATAAAGCCGTCCCGGGTGGCGGAAAACGGACGAGACGCCGTTTCAGGGCTGTCGTTTCTTGTCGATAGGGCGGTCAGACGATTGAAGCCCGTCAAACCGAGCGGGTGTATCATCGAATGTGCGCCGCCTGCTATGATTATGTCCGCATCGCCTTTGCGAATCAACATCATAGCTTCGCCGACCGCCTGAGTGCTGGCCGCACAGGCTGTTAGGCAGCTTCTTGTCGGCCCGCGAGCACTGGTAAGCATTGCGATATGGGTGGCAGGCATGTTCGGCTCCTGCTCGAGCTCACGCATGGAATCCATCTTCTCGAAGGCAACTTGTGCCCACCGGCCCCAGTCCATCTCGTTTTTCTCTGAGTCCCATCCGTTGACGATTGCTGCAAAAAAAACATCGTTATCGACGGAGCCTTCACCCGCTCCCAAGTAGATTCCCAATCTGGTGCGGTCTATTCCATCGGTTGGCTCGGCGGTTTCTATATTAATTTGTGCCTGTTTGCAGGCCTGGGCTGTTGCGCCGACTACGAACGCGGAGCCTCGGTTGCTGTTTTTGTGCAATTGCGGATTCTTTGTATATTTTGTAAGGTCGTAATCTTTGACCTCGGCGTCGAATGTCGTAGGAAATGTGGATGCGTCGAAAATTGTGTTTTTTGCCACTCCGCTCTTGCCTGAAAGCAGCGCCTGCCAGAGAGTATCTACATCATGCCCCAGCGGACTAACGATACCCATTCCGGTTATTACGACTCGTTCAGTCATTTCCTTTGTCATTCTTTTTTCGATAATATAGATTTAATCAAATCGTTTCAGTATTACGGCGGCGGTTTGCCCACCGTATGTGTAACTGCAACACAGTGCGTAGCGAATATCTTTCTTTTTAGTTTGATTGACGATATTTAAGTTGCAGCCTTCAGCTTTTTTATCACAGTTTACAGCAGCGGGAATTTTGCTGTCGTTCATCGCACAAACGGCGGCTATAACATCTACCGCACCGCCCGCCGCACCTGTATTACTTAACATACTCTTGGTCGGCCAGACAGGGATTTTTTTTGCAGCTTCACCAAGAGCGCTGAAAATTGCTCGTGCTTCAGCCAAATCGTCGGCGGGAATGCCCGTTCCGTGCGGTACAATCAAATCCAGTTGTTCCGGTTCTATATGTGCTTGAGCCATTGCTTTTTCGATTGCTATTTGAAGTCCGTAGCCGTCCGGCTCGATGTGTTCATATTCAGGATTAATACTATTGCTGTGCCCGAGACCGATTAGTTCGGCGTAGATTTTTGCACCTCGCTTTTTTGCATTTTCGAGGTTCTCAAGTATTATTACCCCGGCGGCTTCACCGAAAACAGAGCCTTTTGCATCGGCATCGAAAGGCCTGCATGCAAAAGCGGGTTCATCGTTGTTTTGACTGGTGGCTCTTTTAAGCAGGCACTGGCGAATCATCACTATCGGATTGACTTTTGCCTCCGCACCGCCGGCCAGAGCGTAATCGCTGTTGCCGCGAGCAAGAACCTGATACGCTTCAGCTATCGCCAGATGCCCAGCCACTTCGGCACATGTTATTGTGTTGCTTGGTCCCTGTATGTCGTGAATAATTCCGATATGGCAGGCCAGCATGTTGGGAAGATATTTCAACAACCATAGCGGAGTCACTAATTCAAGGCCGTCTTTACCCCATTTGTGAATATCGAACTTCCCGTTAGTAACACTTGCCGCAACCGCAGGCGCCAGTTCGACCAGGTCACAACTTATAAGACCGGCGCCGATATTAATAGCCATGCGTTCTGGATTAACATTGATATTATCCGGGTCAATCCCTTTTGTGACCAGACCGCTGCTAAGAAAGGCTTCGTGTGCCGCTATTATCGATAGTTCGATATCTCTGGACATGAGCTTTACGGACTTACGAAGACTCTTGGGTACGAATTGTCTTATGTTATAATCGGGGACCTGCCCCGCTATTTTGCATGTGAAGCCGACCGGGTCGAATGCCGTAATCTTATCGATTCCGACTTTGCCGTCACAAAGTCCCGCCCACGTATCGCTGACGTTTAGTCCGAGTGGAGTTATTGCGCCGAGGCCGGTTATTACTACGCGAGCTGGGCTCACAATTGTGCCTCCGTCTTCTGTTTATTTTTTGAGAGTATATCTCGAAGGAGTGATTCGAATACCGATGTTCCGGTCCCGAAAACGAAGTTCTCAGCCGGAAATTCTTTACCGGCCAGATTCCGGTCGATATGGCTGAACATTAAATCAATCTCTGCAATCAATTTCTTTGAGCGTGTGATTGTGCCCTTTGTGCTTGCTGCTTCAGAGACTATGGATTCGATAATTGCTTCCAGCTCAATCGTGTCGCCCGGCTTGACATAATCGAAAAAGACGGCTTTTTTTATCTTTGCGAGAATGACCTTTTCCTGAAAATTTTTCGCTTCACCGACGAGTATTCCCGCGGTCTGGGCCATCGCCTCAATCATCAAGCATTCCGGCATAACGGGAAAGCCGGGAAAATGGTCGTGTAAATGTTCTTCGGCGAGCGTGACATTTTTCAGTGCAACGGCACGTCGCCCGCTTTCAAACTCAACAAATTTATCTATCCAAATCCAACGCATCTTTTTACCGGGGCGTATTTTCAATTTACTAACGAGTTTTTCACCAACGAGTTTTGCTCTCTTTATTAAATATGGCGACAGAAAATCCTCTGACCAATAAACCGCTGAGGTTCTTAATGACTTTTATACCTTACAGGATTAAGCAGCGTTGAGCTTGCCTTCAACGTAGTTCACAATGGCGTTGACGGTAAACAGGTCGCCTAATTTGTTAATGTCGGGGTCGCTTTCAAAATCCGTCAGGTCCGTATGCGGCATTTTGTCTCGTAATTCGGCCAGTCCTTTTTCCGTTAGTTTGCCGTTGTGGACATAATCGGAATTGTTCATCAGGCTTTCAGCCGGAAATAGCTCTTCCCGGGGTATCTTGATGCCAAAAGATTTTTCCAGGCGGAAAACTATATCCAGAAAATCAATACTTTCTGCCCCCAGGTCTCCCATTAAGGTCGCCTCGGTGGTTACCTCGTCATCATCAACACCTAACGCCTCGACAAGCACTTCCTGTACTTTTGTGAAAATTTCGTCCCTACTCATTGCCATACTTTATTACCTCAGTAGTTTCCATATTTTTTTCATATTTTCGATTATATTAGCGTCCACCGCAGCCATCGCGGAATTTTCATCGGCCAGGTTAAAGTGCCTTAGCCCGAATCGTGCTTCTACGATTTTTTCGCCTTGCGATACGCCAAATCCGCTAAAGCTGCTTACATTTTCTTCGATAGTTTTAGCCTCAACCGTATATTCTATCCGGGCTCCGGGCGCCAGAAAACTTTTATATTTAACATTTCTTGCCTGTTCAAGCAATATCATACTGTGAGCGAAGTTTTCGCTCTGGCGTACCAGCCACGATGCCGACTCAATCAGCCCTTCCAGCAGCAGCACCCCGGGTAATACCGGAAATGTCGGAAAATGGTCGGCCAGGTATTCTTCGGCAAGAGAAAGATTCTTGATGGATTTTATTTCTCTGCCGGTTTCAATCGAAACTATCTTGTCAATTAATATAAATCGCATAAAATTAGGTTACCGTTCATTTTCTGCAGGCCGTTATTAGAATTAAGCTGCCTGCGATATAGAATCCGCAATACGATATACCAGAGGCGGCCCTTTTTCCAGCCTTTTTTGATTTTTTATACCATTCGCTTTCACTTTCATTTGAATTTGGATTGATACTGGAAGTTCTTAATAGGATTAGTTAGAATCTTTTATCTGAGAACAAATATAGTATTAAAATCATATTTGCAATAAAAATAGCGTTAGATGTACCTGGTCTCTTGGGACTATTTAAAGAGGATTTGCCGATGGAATATATAAGAAAATGCCTTGTTCTCGTTAGTTTCTTGTTTCTATCGGTGACGACTGCTACTGCCCAGGATGTCGAGATGATAAAGCTTTCTGATAAGGTTATTGTCCTGAACATATTAGGCCTGGACTGTCGCACGAATATTGTGGTCATTTCCTCGCAGAAGGGATTAGTAATTATTGACACCGAGATATCGCCGTATGTGATGGAGATATTGAAACAGGCAGCCGAAAAGCACTTCAATCGTAACGACTGGGCCTATGCGATTAATACCCACGGCCATATTCATCATGTCTTTGGTAATGTGTTGTTCAAAGATGTTAAAATCATTGGCCATGAGAGAATTTTAGAGGGTTATCCGGAAAACGGTATCTTCAGCCGGCCTAAACCGGGGCAGAGACGGCGCATTTCTTATAGTGAACTAATTTCTAATTTGCGACAAATGTTGCGTGCTGCTACTGATCCTGCCCAGGTTCAGGTTCTTCAAAAACGAATTCGTTTCCTTATTATTGTTAACCGTCAATGGCGGGATGGTTTTGAATTGGTTCCGCCTAATATGACTTTTCAAGATCGTCTTGAATTGGACCTTGGTGACGTTCATCTTCGGTTAATCGACTGGGGGCCGGGGATCAACCATAGTTCCATTATGATACATATTGTGGAAGAAAATATACTTGTTAGTGTCGGTGGAAAATGGCTGCCGGATATCAGTAATGCAGCGGGCTTAAGCGGTATTAAGCGATATGTTTCGCTGTTGAAAGAGATTGCCGATGACAAAGTTGGCATCGAAACTGTTATTCCGTGTCATACTGATTTTGCGACCAGGCAGGATTTGCAGGCAAAATATGACTACGTAAGCGACATGTTGGAAGGTATCACTCGGGCAAAACAAAAGCAACTTTCTTTTGAGCAGGTAAAGCAGCAGTTCTCTCTGGAGCGATATGCACGTCTAAAAGGATTATGGGCGGGGAGTGTCCCCGAGAGAGTCGAAGAGAATCACCAAAAAAATATTCAGAGAATATGGGATTGCCTTGAGCAGGCCGATTAGATTCGTTTTTTATGAATGCTATTTTAAGCCAAACGATATGCAGATTTTCTTTGTTTCCTTGTGTATTGGAAGTTATACTCCTGACCTATGAATATACGTAATGCAAAAATATCGGATGCCAAGGCGATTCAGGTTCTAATCGGTTCTTATGCCGAGCGGGACAGGATGTTGTTTCGTTCTTTGGCTGATGTATACGAGAACTTGCAGACTTTTATTGTGGCCGAACACGACGGCGATGTTGTGGGGTGCTGCTCGCTGGAGATTATCTGGGCGGATTTGGCGGAAATAAAGTCCCTGGCTGTCAACGGACCAAACAAACAAAAAGGTTTTGGCAAGGCGCTGGTTATCGCCGCTCTTGAACGGGCGGCTGAGATTGGTGTTCCAAAAGTGTTTGCCCTGACAATGGAGCCGGATTTTTTTGTTAAACTGGGCTTTGGTGTAGTTGAGAAAGACGAGCTGCCGATGAAGGTCTGGAGCGATTGTGCCAGGTGTCCGAAGCAGCAGAATTGCGATGAAATCGCGGTCATAAAAAGCGTTTTGCATAGTTAGTGATGCGCTTTATCATAGCAAATCCAGATATACAATATATCTTATTGGTGAAATGTTAGAATCTCTGAGTACTCAGGTAAATAGTTGAGGAAAAGGCTAATGGCTGGAAGAGTGTGTCCGGTATGGATTGGGTATTTTCTTTCATGTCCCGTAAGAAAATTATTCCAGCACCCCCAGAAGATACTTTCACCTTATATCAAAGAAGGTATGAAAGTTTTGGATGTAGGTTGTGCGATGGGATTTTTTAGTTTACCTCTTGCACGGATGGTCGGTCCGAAGGGTAAAGTCGTTTGTGTTGATGTGCAGGAGGAGATGATTGAATCCCTCGAAAAACGTGCGCAGAAAGCGCATTTATTCGATAGAATCGAAACACGTATCTGTAATGGTGATTCTCTCGGTTTGTCTGATCTAAGGGAAGAATTTGATTTTGTTCTTGCCTCTGCCGTCGTACACGAAATTCCTGATGTTTCCGGTTTTTTCACGGAGGTATATGATACAGTAAAACCATCTGGAAAAGTTTTAGTACTGGAACCGAAGGGGCATGTATCGGAGGAGGATTTTGCGAAAACCATTTCCATTGCCCGTAAAAATGGCTTTGAGACAGCCGGCTCTCCGGAGATAAATGGCAGTCGTGCTATATTATTGAAAAAGGAGCTATCCCGGAAGTAAATGAATATTGGTCTGGTGAGAAAAGCACTATATGCCGGTCCGTTGAGTTTTTTTAACTTATCTGGCGACGTTGGAACAGAGCAATGGCTAAGGCGAGTATTGCTATTGTATAGCACAGGGCATAAGAGGCACTTATTGCAATGTATTTAAGCGGAACTTCGCTACCCTCATAAATGGCGTCACTTATCCAGAAAACCTGCAAATTGGGCACAAGATATTTCCCGATCTTTGCCCAGAGGTGTGTGTCGGCGAACCTGCCGAATGCATAATCGCTGACAAGCCCTAAGAAAAATATTCCCAGGCAGGCTGAGAGGGTCACTACTATGTTAAACCTGGATGATAATGCTACCGCCAGAGCCACAATTATTAGTGCAGCGAACAACAGAAGGACGGAGCCATATATATCCACAGCGTTAATACCGTTTTCGGCGGGTTTAAATTGCCAGTTGCGGTTAATAAAAGTCAGGAATACGATCCCGAATGTGGCTAATATGCTTAACAAAATCATAGCTGTCGATGGGAATTTCCAGTCGTAAACGTAGTTGAAAAAAGCACTTAGTAGAAATGTCGCGCCGATAATCACACCAGCCGAGCCAAGGACCGTCCAATCATGAGTATCATTAACTGTTTCGAGAACGCCGTGTCTGATAGACATAAGCAGGGCAATCGTGCAGATATAATGTGCCAGGACAACCGCAGCAGCAACACCGAGAAATTTGGCTATAATAAATATCGGACGTTGTATGGGTTTGCTCAGAACGGTTGTAACAGTCTTGTTTTCTATCTCTTCGGCTACAGCGCCTGAGGCTGAAAAAATTGCTATGAACAAGCTGGTCATGAATAACGTAGATAAGCCTATCTCGCGTAAGAGCTTATTATCGTCGCTCATTGTGTACATCGTCAGCGATGGGCTAATGAAAAATAAAAGTAAAGCTGCAACAATAATAATAGCATAGACCGGTTGTCTTAGAATTTCTATGAAAGTATTTTTTGCTATAGTAAATAATTTATCCATTTTATAATGCTTTTATATCAAACCGCTATGCTCTGTTGTAACTTATAAATCGTTTTTTGTAAAAGGGTCGGTTTTTTCTTAATTGTCCCTATACTAAAGTAGCATTAAACGTTATATTACGCAACTTATAATCGAGTTTTTTATATTGTAAAGGTAGTGCATACTTTGAACAAGTACTGTGTTTAGAATGTATTTGTTCAAAAAATAGGATTGGAAAAGAAAATGACAGACTCATCCAAACGACCTGAACACGTATCTTTGGTTTCTTTGATTTTGAGCGTTATCTTTTTTGGCATTACCTTTTTCTTAGGCCGATGGAGCGGTATTTTTGCAATTTCCGCAGTTAGCTGGTTTTACCTTTCGGTTGCTTTGATTTGGTTTGTTCTGAGCATACAGTTTCATCAGCGTTCATTGGCTGAGCGGGAAAAGCTCGATATGAGCTTATTAACCAGAGATGAGAAGGATTCAACAATATTTCAGGCTAAAAGTGAGCGGGCCACTCTTTTTTTCGTGGCCCAGCGTCGTCTTGAAGTAATTGAGAAATGGTTCATCCCTATATTCTCAGCTTTCATTGCCCTCTATCAGATTATTGTCGGTTTGTTTCTGCTTAATGCTCTTCGCTCGGGAATAGAGGGGCAGTTGAAACAGCCTTTGCTGTGTGCAATTTTCATGATGGCAATGGCGTTTGTAAGCTTTCTTCTCTCGCGTTACGCCACGGGTATGTCGGCTCAGATGCAATGGAAACCTTTAAGGGCCGGCGGCAGCTCCATGCTGGGTGCGGCCCTGTTGAGTTTTGCTCTGGCTGTAATATTGGCGCTTGTGCATCTGTTCGGTTTCGAGTTTCTCCTGAAAATAATGGGAGCGGTGATTCTGGCCCTGCTTATAATCCTCGGAACAGAAACTGCATTGAACCTCGTTTTGGATATATATCGTCCGAGGCTTAAAGGCCAATACAACAGAAGCGCCTTTGACAGTAGGCTGCTGGGTGTAATAAATGAGCCGGGCGGTATATTACGCAGTGCCGCAGATGCCATTGACTATCAGTTTGGTTTTAAGGTTTCTCAAACCTGGTTTTACAAACTCCTCGAACAGGCGATTGTACCTTTGGTATTATTTGGAGTGGTTACGCTTTATTTATTAAGTTGTGTTGTTGTAGTAGGGCCTGATGAAGAAGCGATAATAGAGCATTTTGGTAATCCCGTCAGCGATACCAACGATATCAGACTCATCGGTCCCGGATTAACTTTAAAGTGGCCCTGGCCGATCGAAATTGCTTATAAGTATCCGACACAGAGGATTTCGGAAATAGGAATCGGCTATGTTGTTGAAGATGACCCGGAAGCCAGAGAAAAACCTAAACCGAAATTATGGGGCAGTAAGCATTACAAAGAAGAATATCATTTACTTGTAGCCAGCGAACAGAGTAATACGGCTTCGGGAGCCGGAACAGTGCCTGTGAGTTTAGTCATTGCCGCCGTTCCTGTTCAGTACAGAATAAAGGATTTGTACTCTTATATCTACAATCATAATGAACCGGAGAAAGTGCTCGAATCTATTTGTTATCGCGAACTCACGAAATTTGCATCGAGTGCAAAAATAGAAGTTGAAAATGAAAGTGATACCGAACAAAGCCTGATTGGTGCGGGCAGAGCCGATGCAGCGCAAACTTTAACCGATAGAATTCAGGCAGCGGCCGATGAAGTGGGGCTGGGGATTGAAATTGTGTTCCTCGGTTTGCAGGGTGTTCACCCACCGGTCGAAGTTGCAGCCGATTATCAAAAGGTGATCGGTGCCGTTCAACAGAAGCAGAAACTAATTCTTGATGCTCAGGCAAAACGAAACAAAATATTAAGTACACGTGTCGGTTCCGTTGATAAGGCTGAAGATCTCTATGAGCTTGCATTAAAATATGAGCAGGTCCAGGATGTAAATTCACCGGAAGATATTGAAAAATACGGCAGACAGTTGGATGAAGCTTTCGAACAAGCCAAGGGTGAAATTTTTAAGACCTTAAGAGAATCGAGGACTTATGCCTTTGAAAAAGCAACACTTGCCGAGGCGACAGGTCAGCGTTTTGCAGGCCAGCTTAAGGCCTTCAGAGAAGCTCCTGAAATTTACATACGTGAACAGTGGTTGGCAATGCACGAGGAGGCTCTGAAGAATATTAGAAAATATGTAGTTGTGGCCGACCAGAATGATACACAAATAACCATAATCGATCTTACGCAGAGTCAGACGCCCGGTATATATCAGGGGCTGGGAGACTTTGAGGAGAGCAGCGAAAAATGAAAAATTTTGCAATTACAATCTTTATCCTGTTGATTGTTGCGACTTTGGGGCTCTATCTTATTTCGTTTCAGGTAAGAGAAACAGAATGTTGTATGGTGACAACTTTCGGTAAACCTACAGGTCAAATCATCGAACCGGGATGGTACTTCAAGTGGCCTTTTCCAATACAGCAGGTTCATAAGTTTGATTCCCGCATGAGGGTTTTTACTCCGGAAGTTGAAGAGACGCGGACGGCCGGGGGTGAGCCGATAATCGTCAACACTTATGTTGTCTGGAAAATTGCCGAACCGCTGAAATTTTTCAATTCCGTCAAGACGGTAAAAAATGCGGAAGATGAATTGTTGCGCAGCAGGATTCGTAACACGCAGAATAATGTGATAGGTCGCCATTATTTTTCCGAATTTGTCAACAGTGACCCGACAAAGATTAAGTTTGAAGATATCCAGAGAGATATGTTGACCGAACTTAAAGCGGCCGTCGCGGATGCTGAGTACGGCATTGAAATTGAAACTCTCGGTATTAAACAACTCAAAGTAAGCGAAGATGTGAGCAAAGAAGTTTTTGAGCGAATGAGGGCTGAAAGGAATCAAAGAGCTGAAGCGATAACGGCGCAGGGAGAAGCTGAGAAAATTAAGATTGAAACCCAGGCAAATTCAATCAGTGACGAATTAACTGCCGCTGCTGAAGCCAGAGCGAAAATCATACGCGGCAAGGGTGACGCTCAGGCGGCGAAATATTACAAGATGCTTGAAGCTGATCCGAAACTTGCGGCTTTTCTGCGCGACCTTGAAGCACTGCAAAAAATGCTTGAAAAAAGGACTACTTATGTAGTACCAACCGATAAAGAACCGTTCTCGCTGTTAAAAGGGATGCCCGACCTTAAACCCGCAGGGACAAATGACTCGGAATAAAACTTAGAACTCTCGATATTATGACAGAACAAAATAACAAAAAAAACATGGATTTGCACTCGCATAAGTCGTCTGGAACCTTACCTGATGAGTTTGATGCCGCCGGTAAGAGTCTTTCGGAGGCGTTGAGAATCAGCTTCATTATCCTGAAAATCATCATGATTGTCCTTGTTGTTGCTTTTTTAGCTTCAGGATTTAAGACGGTTGGCCCTGAAGAGCAGGCGCTCGTTTTGCGATTCGGCAAGATTCAGGGTGTAGGGGAAGAAAGACTTCTCGGTCCCGGTCTGCACTGGATATTTCCATATCCGATAGATGAAATTGTGAAGATTCCCGTTGAAACAAAAGTCAGTCTGGTCGTTGACTCATTTTGGTACCATGAATCCGCGAACGAAAAGCTTTCCGGGCAAAGTCGAATCCGTCCGACCGATCCGTTAAAGCCTCTGGTTGATGGTTATTGCTTAACCCGAAGCGAGCAGCGAATTAATCCGGTTTTAATAAATGAGATACAGGATGAGAATCTTTATCAGGCACAGGCGGAAAATAACAACCGGCAACAGGCACAACCTGATTCGGATGGAAGTGATTACAACATCGTTCATACGAAATGGCAGTTAGTCTATCAGATTGATAATCCCGAACAGTTTTATACGAACGTTCTGATTTCGGACGTTAGACCGGGCCAGACATATTTGAATGTAATCAAAGAAGGGATAGCTCCGCTTTTAAAAAGCATGTTTGAAGACGCCGTCGTAAGTGTGATGGTTAATTATACGATTGATGAAGCGATTTCCAGCCGGGACAGAATCCCCAGGGATGTAAGGACATATTTACAGGATAAGCTGGAGGAAATAGAAAGTGGTATCAAAGTTGTATCGGTGCAACTGACTCAGAGTGTATGTCCTCCCCAGGTCAAAGCCGCATTTGAAGCTTCCACTTTGGCCAGCCAAAATAGTTCCAGGGCGATAACAGAAGCAAGAACTTATGCTTATAACACCGTCAGTAAAGCCGCCGGTCCTGTAGCCGAGCAATTGTTTGCTGCTTTGCATGATGAAACAGTAAGTGAGCAGGCCGGAGAACTTTTATGGTCACAGGTGGCAGGTTCTGCTCAGGAGCAGCTCTCAGACGCTCGGGTATATGCGACAAAGGTGGAGAAGGATGCCGAAGCTAACGCAGATTATCTTAAAAGCCTGCTGCCGGAATATAGACAGCGTCCGGAGCTGGTTGTCCAAAAACTATACCTCGATGCAATTGAACAAATTCTCGCTAATGCCGATGAGAAATTTTTTATTCAAACAACCGAAGCTGCCAAGGACAAGGAAATTCGGATACAGTTGAATACGGACCCGTTAATAAAGTCGGAAAAGATCAGAGAGCAATCGACACAGGAAAATCGATAATTTACATTTAGCTTTATCTTATAAGTAAGGAAGCAGATATCGCAGACAAGAGACGAAATTATGGCTCATCAACACCTACATCTTCAGGAAAATATTGCCGTTGAGCATACTCATGGCAAGCAGTTTCGCGTAAGCATGGCTCTGCTTGGCACTCTGGCCGGCGGTATGTTATTGATAAACAGTGGTCTGGCCAGGTTTATTTACGGCGTCGATCATTTTAACACGGTGATTTTGGCAATGGTCGGCGCAATTTTACTCGGCGCTCCCATTGTTTGGAACGCGATAAAAAGTCTCATCAAGAGACATGCGCATATGGATGAGCTGGTGGCGCTGGCTATTCTTGCGGCTTTTGTGATCGGTGATTATGTCACCGCAGGTGTCGTTGCATTTTTTATGCTCCTGAGCGAACTGATAGAAACGCGCACCGCTCTTGGTGCTCGTGCATCGATCGAGTCGCTGATAAAGCTGACACCTACCAAAGCGAATCTTATCGAGGGTAATAATGAAAGGGAGGTAAAAGTCAGCGGCCTCAAACCAGGCAACCGCATTCGTGTCCGTCCCGGGGATAATATCCCTGCCGACGGCGAGGTCGTGGAGGGATTGAGTTCGGTGAATGAGGCTACGATAACGGGGGAATCTCTGCCTGTTGACAAAGTGCCGGGGATGCAGGTCTTTGCCGGAACAAGTAACCTTACCGGTGTTCTGGATGTCACCGTGACCAAAGCCGGTAAAGATACGACTCTTGGCAAGGTCCAGTCGCTTATTATACAGGCCGAGCAGACAAAAATTCCGATAATGCGGATTATTGACCGTTATGTTAAATGGTACACACCGACAATTATAATGATTGCCTTGATAGTGTTGTTTTTTACCCGTGATATCAACAGGGCAATTACGATTCTTGTTGTTTCATGTCCCTGTGCGTTGATTCTGGCGACACCTACGGCAATGGTTGCTGCGATTTCCGCATCGGCCCGTCTTGGAGTTCTGATTAAGAATGTTGCCGACCTTGAAGTTGCCGGAAGAATAACGGCGATGGTCTTCGACAAGACCGGGACGGTAACTACCGGCAGACTTTATGTGACAAAACTTACACCTGCAGAAGGCATCGAGCCTGCCGAATTATTGGCCGGCGCCGCTTCAGCCGAGCAGATGAGTAAACACCCCGCTGCAAGGGCGTTGCATGAAGTGGCAAAAGAGGCGAACCTTTCGCTTCCTGCACCCAAGAATTTCCGTGAAACACCGGGAAAAGGCGTTACCGCTGATGTTAATTCGTCGAGAATTATGGTCGGCAGAGATACCTTTCTTAAAGAAAATAATATTGAAATCAGCAATGTATCCGATCCGGCCCTGCACGAAGAGCAGGGTTTTAGCACTCTTTATGTGGCGAAGGATTCGAAGTGCATTGGCTGGATCGGCCTGCAGGACAAAACCAGGCCCGAAGCCGGGAAGGCCATAAAGGAGCTGCTGGATCTCGGCGTCAAGAGGGTCACCATGCTTACGGGTGACCGTGAAGAGGTGGCCCGCCGTGTCGCTGCGGAGCTGGCTTGCACCGATTTCAAGGCCCATTGTTTACCTCAGGACAAGTTGGCGATTGTCGAGCAGATAAAAAGGGACGGCCATACTGTGGTGGTTGTCGGGGACGGCATAAACGATGCACCGGCTTTGGCCGCGGGTGATTTGGGTATCGCCATGGGGGCTGCCGGCAGTGATGTGGCAATAAATTCCGCTTCGATTGCGTTGATGAGTGATGACCTGGGGCGACTTCCTTTTCTTATCAGGCTCTCGCAAAAAACCGGAAAAGTCATTTATCAAAATCTCGGTTTCGGGATTTTCTTTATTTTTCTCGGGATTGCCGCCGGTGGCGGAGGATGGCTGCCGGCGATATACGCTGCGATTTTGCACTTCGTAGGCTCACTGGTTGTCGTCTTTAATAGTGCTCGACTTGTCCGCTATGGCGAAGAGCTCGAACACTAAATACGCCCATATAAATCTAAAGAGCGGGGAGCAAATACGAGTAACAGAACGATGGAATATGCTATTGAAACTTTTTCACTTACCAAGATATTTTCCGATTGGTGGGGTCGAACCAAGGTATATGCTGTTGACGATCTTAATTTGCAGGTTCGACAAAATGAAGTGTTCGGGCTTTTAGGTCCCAACGGCTCAGGTAAAACAACCACGATGAAAATGTTACTGGGCCTGCTTCACCCTACTAAGGGTAAAGCCCTTATTCTGGGTGGGGACGGAGCGAATCCCAAGATCAATTCCAGGATAGGTTTTCTGCCGGAGGAGTCCTATCTCTACAAATATCTCAACGCGCGTGAAACACTGGATTTTTACGGCAGGTTATTTGGATTGCCCGCCAAATTGAGGAAAATGCGTATAGAAGCTCTCCTGGATATGGTCGGATTAAAGGCTGTTGCAAACAGGTCCGTTGGGACATACTCGAAAGGAATGGCGCGAAGGATTGGTTTGGCTCAGGCTCTAATCAACGATCCGGAGTTGTTAATACTGGATGAGCCGACTACAGGACTCGATCCGATTGGAACCAGGCAGATAAAAGATTTGATTCTGAAGCTTGCTCAGCGGGGGAAAACAGTCCTGCTTTGCAGTCACCTGCTTGCAGACGTTGAAGATGTATGCGATAGAATCGCCATTCTCTATGGCGGTAAAATCCAGACTCAGGGCCGGGTCAGAGAGCTTTTACAACAGAGTCATAAAATACAAATAACCACCGATGCCATAAGCGATTCGACACTCTCAAAAATTGAACAGCTTATTAAGGATGAAAAAGCTGAATATGAAGTCACTTCTCCTATGGATAAACTTGAAACGTTTTTCATCAATACCGTTGCTCAGGCGCAACGGCTGGCACAACCGACGAGTGGGGCGGTCAGTACTACGAAAATTGGTGGTTTTCTTGTACAGGATGTCCCTCTTGAGAACATTCTTGATAAGCTTGTTTCCTCGCCGGTGTCTAAGGAGACTTCACAGGAAGCCCCAACAACCGAGAAGGTTCCGGTCGATGAAGATTCCGGAACCGAACCTGATAAACAGTTGCTGACTGAATTGACCGGCACGGCTGAAACATCGCAATCCGAATCTGATGCCGGAGAGGAAAAAACTCGAACAGAGCCGGTTGAATCCGAGCAGGTTCCTCAGGAAACTCAGGATCAAGTCAAAAAGGATATTTTAGACCGCCTCACAGGACGCCCGGGCTCTCAAAACGATAAGAACAGGCAAACTGATTAATCATAGACAGGAGATAAAGGCGATGCGTGGCATCTGGGCTGTCGCCAAAAATACGATAAAACAGGCTTTGAGGATGAAGATAGCAGTTGTTTTTATTATACTGCTGTTTGTTCTGCTTCCGGTTTTGGGTATCACAACCACTGGTGACGATACGCTTAAAGGGCGTCTGCAGACCTTTATCAGTTATGGCCTTTCCCTGACCAGTTTATTGCTCTGTTTACTGACGATCTTTGTCTCTGTTTACACTGTGACAAGTGATATCAAATATAGGCAAATATATACTGTTATCACAAAACCAATTCGCCGTTTTCAGCTTTTGTTGGGTAAGCTGCTCGGTGTAATGATTCTGGATATTGTTCTGCTCGTTCTGTTTTCGGCTCTAATTTACACATTTGCTGTTTATATGCCGAAGATTTTCAAGGCAACCGACGAAGAGCTTGTTCAGGTTAACAACGAGTTTTATACGGCACGTGCAGCTTTGAATATTCCCGAAGTTGATGTTACCGGGGAGGTAAAAGAAAGATATGAAAAACTTGAACGTCTTAAACGTTTACCCGATCTTCCGCGTGAAGAAATAATAGCCGAACTTACCAAACAGGCACAGCTTGAAAAACGAGCTGCTGATGTCGGCGGGGTATTAATCTGGGAATTCGACAATGTTAAACCTCTCACTGAGAGCATGTTCATAAAATTCAAATACGACGTAGCAGTTAATCCTCCTGATATGCAGGTTTATGGCAGATGGTATGCCGGCGATCCTCAATATGTTAAATACGGCCAACAACCACCAACCCCTTTTTATGATAATATTCTGAAACATTCTATACAGACTTTTCATGAAATCGAATTCCCTGCCGATGTCGTGCCTGAAAATGGACATTTAGCTATTGCTTTTATGAATGTATCTCTAAACAGAACGAGTATCACTTTTCCGCCGGATGGTCTGGCGATCCTTTACAAGGCCGATACTTTTACCGCTAATTTCATAAGGGCTGTTTTTCTGATCCTGTTTCGTTTGGTTTTTCTGGCTTGTCTGGGTGTTTTGGCTTCGACTTTCGTATCCATGCCTGTGGCTATATTACTTTGTTTAGTGCTCTTTTCCACCGCAACTATCAGTGGTTTTGTTATCGAGTCATTTGATTCTCTCAGTGCGAATATGAGCATGTTCTATTCATATACAATTAAGTGGATAATTCGGCTTTTACCGCAATTTGATAAATTTAATCCAACAAAATTCCTGGTCCAGGCGCGATTATTGAGCTGGTCTGTTTTGGCTCAATGTGTAGTATTTATGGTTTTTATAAAATCTTCTATACTTCTTCTTCTTGCCTTTTTTATATTCAGTTACAGGGAAATCGCAAAAATTATAGTTTAGGCTGAAGGACTCAACGCCGGTTGTAAACTCGGCATTTTTTTATGTGTTTACGGGATATAATAATCTGGATAGTTTGTGCCGTTGTTGTCGTTGGTTTTCTTATTGCCGCCGGCATGCAGCTCGATTCTATAAATCGTCAACGTCAGGATATGAACCTGATAATCGACAAGCCTGAAAATATACCCCCTTCACTGGCTTTTGCAACTGTTGCCACAGGGGCCTTTCGGGGTCTGGTAGTAGATGTTTTATGGATGCGGGCCGACAAGCTCAAAGAAGAGAAGCAATTTTATGATGCCAGACAGCTTGCAGAATGGATCACGATTTTGCAGCCTCGTTTCGCATCGGTCTGGGAATTCCATGCCTGGAATATGGCTTATAACATTTCCGTAACAATACCTGCGTCTCAGCCCGACCAGCGTTGGCGTTGGGTTAAAAACGGCTATGAACTGCTTCGCGATCAGGCCATAGATAAATACAAACTCAAAAACATTACACTTTATCGTGAACTTGCGAGAATATTTCAACATAAGATCGGCGGTGTTTCGGACGATGCAAATAAATATTATAAACAACAGCTTGCAACAGCTCTGGAACCTCTGCTTGGAGAGGCGGATGATCAA
>Ga0315544_1001496_pt1 | contig 17973 bp, 12 predicted proteins | sample SalMarSW160130MG_2_FD_202543 | JGI IMG/M metagenome (GOLD analysis project Ga0315544, IMG submission 202543) | Salt marsh sediment microbial communities from the Plum Island Ecosystem LTER, Massachusetts, United States - Salt Marsh Sediment SW1601-130 ... | reverse complement strand
TTGAGCTATTGGTCGTTATCGCGATCATAGCGCTGTTGATGGGCATCCTGATGCCTGCACTGGCCAGGGTCAGGCAGATTGCCTTCCGGATGACCTGTGGGACGAACCTCTCAGGCATCGGCAAGGCGATGCTGATCTATGCCAACGATTATGAGGATGAGCTTCCTCGTGCCGGTGGTAGGGGCACTGATTGGGGTGCACCCGTTGTATGGGATGCTATAGACCGAATCAGGGCTTACAGCTTAGGTACGGACGGCAGCGGCGGAAGAGCTACCATCTCCTCCAGCTTCTATCTTTTGGTAAAGTATGCTGAAGTCACACCCAAGTCGTTTATCTGCAAGAGTGATTCCGGAACTACAGAGTTTAACCTTGTTGATTATCCTAGTAGGGCTGCCAATGTCGAAGAGCTCATCCAGGCCTGGGATTTTGGTGGTGAGTCAGGGGGAGGAGATCCGGCCAGTTACCATTGCAGCTATACCTATCATCAACCTTACGGTAGTGCGTATGCTCTGACTTCGTCAAGCGAGCCGGGTATGGCGGTGGCGGCTGACCGAAATCCGTGGATTCCTTCACCTGTTGCTCCTGTGGCTAAGATATTTGCGGGCTTCAAACCGGACATACCTCCTACGTTCACCGGCACAGCCGAGCAGGCTAAATATGGCAACTCTCCTTCTCACCAGGATGATGGACAGCAGGTATTGTTTATGGACATGCACGTAGATTTTGAGAAGCGAGCTTATTGCGGCGTTGAGGATGATAATATTTACACGCATCTGCCCCAGGCTATTGGTCGTCCTCAAATGGGCACAGTGCCAGTAGTTTTCCAGAGTGTGCCCGGCCACAGGAAAGACTCGCTCCTTGTACATGATGGTGAGCCTACCAAAACTGGCAGGTCCTGCTTTCCTGCTGATACGCTCGTTTGGGTAAATGGGGCACAGGTTAGGATCTCAGAGGTTATTCAAGGGCAGAAGGTTAGCATGCTTGAGCCTGCTGGGGCGATGAATTGCTCGGCCCAAACGGTAACACTGCGGGAAATTGAACGTATAGAAGAGCACGAGGGAACGTTCGATTGTTTCGATGTTGTGCTTGAAACCGGAGACTGCATTAGCGTGGCTGATTTTCACCTGTTTCTGCTTGATTCGCAGCGATGGGTCCCAGTCCAAAACCTCAAAGCCGGCTTGAAGCTGATGTCATTAAAGGGACCCGTCAGCATTAAGAGCGTTGTAAAGAGGGCGGCACCCTTGGTTGGCAAGGTTTATAATCTTAAGATTAAAGATGCAGAGAGGTACTGTGTGGGCAAAGATGGAGTGATCGTGCGCGATTGGTGATCGAGCGAGTCGATGGCAGAATAATCGGACCGTGTAGCTTTCACCGCACGGTTTGTGGATTCCGCACAGACAGTCTATGCTCCGGCTGCTAAAGAAGCGGCCTTGTGCGCGGCGGGCATAAGGCCGCTTTTTATCAATACCAAAGTTATACGCGCTTATGCTGAAAGATCCGCTGATATCTTAGCATGTCGGTAACACATAATGTTACTTTAGCTTGATCGGCAGACCTTTGTCCTGAGATTTGGCCAGGAATGACTTTAACTCTTCTAATAACATCTGCATCTGTTCAGTGCTCTCGATCATATTTTCATATAATTGTCCGTCATTGAGAAGCTTGGCAACGGTCCCGTCGCCGCTGTTGGCTTTTTCTAAAATTACTCGTAAGTGCGATGTTGCTTCACCAAGCTGGTCGCTGGTGCTGATTAAAGAGGCTACGAGTCTTTCTGCTTTAGCATCTGCACTTTGTAAAGTTCTGGTACCAGCCGCTGCCATATTTCGGAACTCTTGTATCGTTTGTTTTGCTTGCTGCATAGTTTCTCTCGCCTCAAGCGAAGCTATATGTAGATTGGCCAAAGTTCCTTTGAGATTTTTTTTGCTATTGGGATCACCGATGAAGTCTCTGGCGTCATCTATAAGATTTTTGAGGCTCTCAGCAATGTCTTCGAACTTTTTCTGGCTTTCAGCCGGGAAAAATTCACTTGTCATGCCGGTTGAGCCTTGCTTGAGCATTCCATTAACTAAAAAAACTGTTTCTGGTTGGTTTGGATCAGTCGACGGAGCCGGCAGCTTTGTAGGATCAACCGTAAGTTCAATATAACTGCTGCCAAGACCTCGCATCATTAGCTTGATTTCAACATTGGAAGGAATATTAACGTATTTTTTGTCAATGCTGAGAGCAACCTTTGTTTGATGATATTCAAGTCCGGTTACCAGATCCCGACACTTCTCCGGAGCCATGACTTTTGTAACTCTACCGATTTGATAGCCGCAAAATTGCACGGGGGTATCCTTTTGAACGCCGGGCGCGGTAGGAAACTGAACAAACACCTCAAAGGAGCGGAATTTACTTACCGCGGATGGCAAATCGCCGAACTTAGATATCAGCCAAACAAGCGCGGAAATAGCTACTATCACAAAAATGCCAACAATAATATTACGCCTTCTTTGGGTTGATTCGTAGTCGCTCACTGTTTACTCCCTTTCGAGTCAGGACGTCCTTCGAGAAAAAGCTCCCTTATAGCACGCAAGGGATAGCCGCTGTCATTGAGTTTTTTTATTAGTTTAATTCGCTCAACGCTCCTTTCGTCGAACTGTCGTCTGCCGCTCGACGTAACCTCTATGGGTTCAATCAGACCCACCATAATGTAATATTGCAGAGTTTGCCGGGAAACGCCAGCTTTTTTTGCTGCTGTGCCTATTGGTACTAATTTGCGCTTATCACTCAAATTCCAACCTCAAAGAATTTAGAATGTAGAGTTTGTAATTCTCAATTCTAAATTCTCAATTCAAATTTTATCCTATCTTGTCAACTGCTTCGTTTACCAAAGCCAAAAACGAGGCTTTTACCTGTTCAAACGATGGTTGTTCTACTTTAGTTGTTTTTTTTAACCATTGATACGAAATCATAAGTAAGTAATCAAAGCCAGCCGGAATCTTGTCTTGGTTTTGCCGAAAGGCCTCACGTAATAGCCGTTTCCATCGATTTCGCACTACCGCATTACCGCAGGTTCTGCCAACAGAAACGCCCAGCCTTGGATAGCCGCATTCGTTTTCTGCCATATACAGTGTCAGCATGGCATTGCTGACACGTAGATTGCGGTCTAAAACAGCTTTGAATTGCTTATCACTGACCAGCTTTTTATCTTTTCCAAAAGAGAACATATTAGTGAATTAGAATGCCATTGCCTAACTAATTAACTAATCCTCTAATCCTCTAATCCGCTCACTACAATTAGCCTACAGTTATATTATCGGTTTTTTACTGCCGTGACAACACTTCTGCTGATAACTGCCGATGTACCGCTCGGCAGTCTAATAGGCCCACAAATCTGTCATCCTGCTGTGAAGCTACAACTGGTACGTATTCTGTATATAGTTGGTTGGCGTTTTCTAATGCTTCTGATAATGGTATATCCGGAGTCATCTTTGCGATAACAGGTTCCATAATATCAAGTGCTACAAGCCAATCGTTCCGCCAAAGATTGCTATTCCAAGGACAAGCAACAGGTCCAGATGGTAATGAAAGTTAATATTAGAAGCCAAAAATTCGCTTTGCATCATCTCTACGTAAATAATCTACCTAATTGCAATATTTTATTTCAACCTGGTTCTGTCCCGTCCTGAGCTGGATAGAAGGAACATTCTATCTGCCTCTCGCTGTTTTTCCAGCACTTCAGCACTGAGCTGCCGATGCATCGCTCTGGCATCCAGAATGCCCACCGATTCATCATCTTGGTCTGAAACCACCACAGGAACATGCTCGATATTGTATTCCTGCATTTGCTCAAGAGCTTTAGATAAGGGGACATCCGGCGTTACTTTAGCAGCCACTGGCTCGGTGATATCTAATGCCACCAGCCAATCGTTCAGTTCCATAGTAGCAAAAGTGTTGCGGATTCCCTCCAGTGTAAGAGCGCCTATTACCTTTTTTTGGCTGTCAACTATGGAGTAGTAGAAGTGCTCTGTACTGCTGACCACTTTAAGGACGTCACTTAGAGGCGTACCTGCTGAAATGGCCGGAACCTCTGTATCCATCACGTCACCAACCTTATAACCTTTGATAAGGTCTTCTTCGGTGACATTCAATCCCAACTCTCCAGCTTTGAGAGCACCTAATTTGACGCCTATCGGCCCAATTATTTGCAGAACAAATGCCCCTATGATTACAACCAGCAACATTATTGAACTTATATTGCTATCGAATCGACTGCTCGCCACTATTAACAGGCCAATTGCAATACCGCCTTGCGGATATAAACAAAATCCAAGGTATTTCCTGACTGTCTTAACAGATCCTGCATAGTATCCACCCAGATATGATCCTGTTGTTTTGCCGACAATACTGCCAACTACATAAGCGGCAACCAGGAATCCGGTCATTGTGTCAATATGCTGAAAACTCAGCTTTGCACCAACAAGAACGAAGAATAGAATATATATAGGTGTAGTAGATCTGCGCATAAGCTCGAACGTCGAAGCTGTTTTCTTGGAACCGATGTTCGTAAGAGTCACGCCGACAGCCATAGATGTAAGAATAACGTCAAGGTGCATGTGTATCGCAATGCCTATGAATAACAACGTCGAGCTTGCAGTAAATGCCAGCATTTTTTCCGTATCTTCGATTCTTTTCACTATCCAGCTCAATCCTGCTCCGGCTGCCACACCTATCAGCAGCGAGCCGGACATCTCATAAAATGAGCCGAGCAGTGCTTTCAAAAATCCACTCTCCTGGTGGCCGGTAACAACGCCAGCAACTCCAATGCTGATGGCGTATAACATCAGCGCCAGCGCATCATCAAGAGTAACTATGGCGGTCAGCATACTCGTAAGCGGCCCACGCGCCTTGTATTCCCACAAGACAGAAATCGTCGACGCTGGGTCCGTAGCTGAACAGATGGCCCCGAAAACGACCGCAATGGCCAATGCTGTATGCCAATCTGAGAAGTACCACATAACCAGGAAGCTAGATACCCCCACCAGCAAAGCCGCTGTTATGCCTTCAAAAAGCAAAACAATAGGAACCTGTTTGCCGAACTTGATAAATATCTCACGTTTCAGTTCTCCGCCGACCAGAAAGCCGATAATCCCCAGTGCAAGAACGTCGAACATTTGCAGGTCCTGAACGGTCTTCTGAGAAATAATATGGAATACTGGACCCAATAATATCCCGATGACAACATAGCCGATTATCTGCGGAATCCTCATTGTCTGGAATATCTTTGCGCCGACTGTCCCGCCAAAAATGGCAATTCCTATCAGCAGGACAAGATTAAGCTCTTGAATGTCTGCTAAAATGGTTCTGGCCAGTTCCATCATACCCACACTTTGCCAAACTTTGAAAAAGCCCTAAAAGCATTCTTGAAAAGAAGGATGTGCAAACACTTACAAAAGACATGTGTCAATCGTATCACTCACAATTATTAGGCCGATCAATAAAACAAGATTAAAGCGGCTAAAATCCTGTGTTCCAGCTGTAATAACTGGAACTGCCATGAAACTCCTATTATATATTTATCTAAACTTCAGCCTGTTAGCTGCTATGCAGCTTATCAGCTTCCTGCTGCCGTGACAGTACTTCCGCACTTAGGGACCGTCGAACTGCACGATAGTTCAAAATTCCAACAATCCTGTTGTTCTCATTGGAAGCCACAACTGGCAGATGCCCCACGTCCAGCCGTTTTCCTTCCTCGAGGGCTTCTGACAATGGCATGTGTGGTGTGACCTTGGTCACGATCGGCTCGGTGATATCAAGAGCCACTAACCATTCATTTAACTCTTGCGTGGCGAAAGTCTTTCTGATACCATCCAGTGTTATAGTTCCGACAAGCTGGTTGTTACTATCGACAACCGGATAGTAAAACTCGTCGGTATTGCTAACCATTCTGATAACTTCGCTCAGAGGCATTCCTGCACTGAGTACCGGCAGCCTGGTGTCCATCACATCCTGAACCTCATACGTTTTTATTAGGTCATCCTCAGTTATATTTAATCCCAATTCGCCGGCCTTGGTAATTGCTATTTTTGTCCCTATAGGCCCAATTATTTCAAAGATAATTGTGGTAGCGGCGATGGTATTGATCACCACAACAGCTAAATTTCTGCCAGTTTCTCCCAGAGTACGGAACTGGTCTGCCGCCAGCAGTGAAAGTCCTATGGCCACACCAGCCTGACAGAGTATACCCATGCCAAGATACTTTCGAATCACTGAACTTTGCTTGGATATTACTCCACCCAGAAAAGCTCCGCCCATCAATCCACCTATTCTGCATAACACATACACTAATCCCACAAAACCTATGCTTGGTAGTAGGCTTATCTGCAGATGTGCACCTGCCAGGAAGAAAAAGATGATGTAGATCGGCAAAGTAATCGATTCTATCGACTGGTAAGCCCGTCTGTTTGCCGCCGGATATAAATTAGCGTGGACCATGCCTAAACTCAGATTGGCCAGAATAAGAGAAAAATTAAAATAAAGGGCTATTCCTGTACATATCAAAATACTGCCCAGATAAATTGCCAGTATAGCGTCCTCAGCCGATATCCGACGTGCAAGATATCCTGCAACCGCACCTAATGTGCAACCCAGTACAATCGAGCCGATTATCTCCAGTACCGGTCCTTCTAACAAGCTTTCGACTGACAGTTCGGTGCCTGTCAGCAGCATCCGGGCTACAGCCACGGCAATTGCGAATATCATTATAGCCAGTCCGTCGTCCAGACCAACCACCGCGTACAGGGCATTGGTCAAACGGCCTTTAGCCTTGCACTCCTGCAAAACTGCCACGGTCCCTGCAGGCGCAGATGCCGGTGCCATTGCTCCGAAAACAAGCGCAAAATACAATTTGCCCGTCAGAAAATATACTCCTGCTGTCACTAACAAAAAGGCACCAAATGACTCCAGAAGTGTGATAACGCCAATACCTGTACCCATCTCCTTCAGCGTGCTCAGCTTCATCTCGCTGCCGATTATGAATGCAACCAACGATAGGGTAAAGCTGGCAAAGATATTCATACCTTCGACAAATTCTTCATGAAAAACATTCAGAAATGACGGCCCGAATATCAAACCGGCAATTAAATAACCCACCACGCCCGGCAGTTTCAGGCGCTGAGCAATTTTGCCGCCAAAGAAACCGAAAATAATGGCAACCGCTATAAAGAAGAGAAGGTTCATATATTCAAATAACTTTAACGCTGAAAGGTCCGCTCAATGTTACGGCTCCGCCACGTAATAGCCGTCTTATCGCACAGGCAAGTCTAATTCGGAATGACTCCAGTGCAAAGCTGACTATTTGTTCGTTAATTATCGTAAAATTTCATATAATAAAAAGCATAAAACACTTTTGAGTGAGGAAATATACAAGCACACACGTTGAATACATGCAGTGTGGCTCGCGCCACTGCAACCACTACATAAAAAGCTGTATATTAATCCGGGGATTAGTTTTGTCAATTTTTTTTATTGTAGATTGGGACGTTCCTTGGACCTCCCATCATCCCATTATTTTTATTTATTCTTATTGACGTCCGGTCAGTTCTCTGGTACAATGCGTTTTTAAGTGGGGTATATTCTCACGTCTCTCAAGAATATTCTCTTCAAAAATCCGGGAGACAGATTTTATGGCCATTAGTAGGCCAAAAGGAGCACTGTAGTGAGTACAGGTATTGTAAAGTGGTTTAATGGTAGTAAAGGCTTTGGATTTATCACACCCGATGTCGCCGGCGATGACTTGTTTGTTCATCATTCGGAGATCAAGACGACCGGCTACGCCAGTCTCGATGAAGGCCAGAAGGTTCAGTTTGATGTCGGACAGGGCAAGAAAGGCCCTTGTGCGACCAACGTAATCCCTGGTTAATCTAAAGAAGCACACCGGAAAAACCAACGCTCCTCCGCTAAAACCGGAGGAGCGTTTCATTTTCACACTTACATCCCAATCTTTCAGCAGTACTGCTCGTTAGTACCGGCCACGGCCACCGCCGCTACGACCACCGCCGCCACGGCCACGGTCACCACCGCCACCACCAAAACCTCCGCGTCTTCCTCCACCACCACCACGATCGATCTTCGGCCTGGCTTCATTGACATTCAAAGTTCGTCCCATAAAATCCTTGCCGTTCATGGCTTCGATAGCTTTTTCTGCTTCAGCTTTAGAGGGCATTTCTACGAATCCGAACCCTTTTGACTCGCCGCTGAACTTATCCATTATTAGACGAACCTCTGTGACCTGGCCGAATTCTGCAAAGGCCTGACGAAGCTCATCCTCGGTTGTCTCATGCGGCAAATTTCCTGCATAAATATTCATTGTGTTTATTCCCTTTCTTTTAAGAAAATTCTTACCGGAACTACCGGCGTTCAATATTTACCTGCTGTCATGTTATTCGCTCCGCTCGAAAGATTCAAGCATTAATTCTAAAATTCTAAATCCCGCCACGCAGGAACCTCAACCCCCAATAATCACTCAAAAATAACCATTTACCAATTAACCATTTAACCAATTTGTATGCCGAATTTAGAAAAAAGCTGAGAAAAATCATCTTCGGCGGATAACAGACTGGTTATTGGTAATTGGTTAAATACGAACTAAGAAGCTGGTGGGCTGAAGGCCAACTATTTACCCCCGCAGCAAATAGGCTCCTGCTGCAATTTTGCTGCGGGGTCTTCGCCACATAACTTCGACGTTCGACATTCCTTGTTGGATATTCGATGTTTTCTCGGTCATTGCGAGGCCGAAGGCCATGGCAATCTCACCCCAATAATCAATCGATTCTGCCACAGAGGACACAGAGAAAAGATTCATCCTTCGTAGTATTACGCAGAAGGAAAATTAAATATTAAAATGCAAAATGCGACTACGGCGGAGAAAAAATTAAATTTTCCTAAGTTTTTCCTTAGTTTTTAGTTTTTTTGCCGCTCCATATCCCCAACTGTTTTTCTTTTGCCTGCTTCTCTAAATAATCGAACTGTTTCATAAACTGGAACGGCTCATATATATAATTATAAGCATACCCCTCTGCGACGAGTTTAGCATTGACTAAAGTGCCGTCTTCCAAAAAGACATATCTCAGAAGTCTATTGTATTTATCTCTGTTTGATTGCATTGGGTCTGGGATTAAAAAGACCGACTGATTTTCCAAGAGCTGCTTAGTATAACGGGCGGCTTCGGGGCCGAAATAATCATCTTTTAAATTATGAGGACTTGCTATCTCGGGGGTATCCATCCCAATCAGCCTTACAGTTTCAATTTCACCTGCAATATCGGCTTTGATTGTGTCTCCGTCAATTACTTTCACAACACGGTAAAGAGGTGGGGTTTCTTTAGTAGACGAAGACTTGAGAGGTGAAATTTTGATTTGACCCGTGTCTTTGAGAACAATCTCCGGCCGGCCTTGATAAGATTTTATCAAGCCGGTGATTTCCACAGTTTCTCCTTCGTATTGTTTTGGATTGGGAAATTTATGTACGTCTGAACCAAAAATTACAGCACCAAACGGACAGGTTTTGTAATCGGGACAGAAATTTAGAAATGTAGTTTCTTTTGGGTTGTTAACATGATCTACTCTACCCACCACACAAGCATATTCTCCAATGTGATTCGGAGCTTCAGTGTAATCGATGCGTATGGCGGCTTGTTGCAGCGGTTCGGTTTGTTTCGGCAGTTGTTGCGGCGGCCTGACTTGAGCCGGCCTTTTTGACAACCAGATTGAGGCAGCAATTAAAAACGCTGCAACGATAATAGTTATGGGTACTTTGTTTGTCTCGAAAAAATCTTTCATACAATCAACATCAAAAAGCAAAATGTGGCTACGCCGGAGAAAAAATAAGTAAACGGCCCCTATTATTCCCAGATTAAGTACTATAGAGTACGATTGATTGCCTTTGAATGGATACTATATTTTGCACAAAATTTTGCAATCGGCTCGGGAATTTCCCAAGCTACCAGAGACGCGATAACTTTATCAGAATTTAAATCTATCCCTCGCTGTGCACATCGTAACGACCTATATTTTATAGCCTGATGGCAACCAGGCTCGGGGTCGACTGTTTCGATTTCAACCACGACATCACTTCCATCATTGAGTTCAAATAGAATATCCACAACATCCCCACTAAGAAAAAGATGCTCGACAGTTGTCTTCCTGACATTTGTAACACCGATTTTTTCAGGATGTTTAGCTATCCATTCCTTCAGTTGTTTATGCTCTTTTCCTTCCCCACCCGCCCCATATTTTCTCGAACATGCAATGGCCTTTGCTCGTGACTCATTTTTTCTGAGCATACATTTAGGCAGTTCATGCACACCTTTGAAGTCATGGTCTAATATATCTTTAATGATCATCTTAGTATGTTCGTCTCTGATTGTGCTCATCAGGTCTCTTAAAATCATGACTACGGATTTATCCTCCAAATATCTGAAAAGGCCTGTACCCCATCTTGGCTGCTCTCCAGCAACAGAAAAATAATCCCAAAAGTCAAGCATTTTAGCTTCTTCGAGTGGTAATCGAACACGATGTTCTTCAGCGGCATAAACAAATGTCTGGTCTGGATTCTCTATTCTTCCGATTTTATAAAGGCCGATGATTTTTCTGTCCTTTTCCTGATCTATAGGAAAAAGTGTTGTCAGTATGACGATATTGCCTTCCTTGACCTTATGAATTTTAATAGGTGTACCCGCTCTTTTCCCGTGATGATATGTCCCACCGCCGAAACACCATTTGTTAAACAGCTCACTTTCATAACACGGAAAAACAGGAGGATCTCCTGTAAAGCCCCTGTCTTTGAATTGTCTGCATGCACAATCCTGATTACTGCACCATACCCGACCAGATTTTATATTTCGGATGATATTATCGACCGAACAGGTTCCATTAAAACCCACATATATATTTTCATCAGCGTCGTTATACGTGCATTTAAATGCCAGATGCATTTTTCCTCCTTAACAATTAAAATCCTGATAAATTAGGTGGTTGTTCCTATTTATTCCCTTATTTATTTGATTGATTCAACTATACAACTGTGGTTTGTCGAGTCCCAGTTTTGCTGCATATTCAAAAAACGGTAGAGAGTCTCCTTCTATGCTCCAAATTCAAAATTTAATACTGGTAGCAAGTACTTGTTTATTTAAGTTTTACTTGTGTGTATTTCATATCGGTACAGACTATTAATACTATGAACAGTCAACTATTTTTTTCCCAATAAACCCGCAATTCCCGCCAAACAAATTCGTCGCTCGTCACTCGTATCTCGTCGCTTGTATATCGTATGTAGTATGTCGTATTTAGTAAATAATAAATCCCAACTTGTATCTTGTGTCCAGTCTCTTGCGCGGTGCTGATCGGTTGTCGGTCCCTTGATGATTCAACGGAGTTTCAACTTAGGTAATCGCGGTTGATACGCCATCCTACGTAAACTCCAACAATGCTGCCGATGCTGCTAACCAAGAAGCCGGTCATGAATCCAAATCTGGCTCCTATCCACCATCCAATCCAACCAAAGACTATCATGCCAACGAAAATACAGAGCCTGTTCATATCTTATCCGACTCAAATGACCTCTAACAATTATTATACGGTCTGTATAAAGTGGGAAACAATATTCGTTGCTCGTCGCCCGTGACTAAAATATAGATTCTTCGCGGAGTTTACCCTTGAGCGAAGCGAAGGGCTCAGAACAACGTCTGTGAAATCTGTGGCTAATTCTATCCCCTTTTTGGCCATCAGCACAATACTTTTTCTACTTTTGACAAGAATCAAAAATTATCTTCACGTAGGAAATCACCCCGGCTCGGTCATCTCTCGTCCCGGCCTACAGCGGGCAAGCCTCGTCTGTCCTCTGTCTTCTGTTCTCCGTCCTCTGTCTTCTTATTTCGAGCATCGAGTATCGACGTTGAGCAAATATTGTGCCAGAGAGAAAATTTTTTCTAACAAGTCAAATACAAAATTGTAGACGCGCTTAAAAGTGCTCAAAAGTTGATAATTTTTGATCAAAATGCGCACATTTTTGTGATTTTTTGAGCATTTTTGCTCATTTTTTGCACTTTTTACTTTTGCTCTTAAGCTCTTATGTTTTATGCACTTATAACTATTTTTCAAAAATGTCTCACAAACTAAATGTCCAAATGCACCTGGAAATCAGCCTCTTAGTAGGGCACTAATGTGAAAATAGGGAGGGTATATACTGTCTATATTTTTTGTGTATCTTCTCTTGGTTGATGCTTCCATCGACGGTGCAGCCACCAGTATTGGCTGGGGTTCTCACGTACAAATTGCTCGATTGCTTTAGTGTATTCTGCCGTAATCCACGTGAGCGGATCGTCTTTTTCAGCCCATTCTTGCGGGAAAATGATGCGATTAATGCCGATTTCAAAGTAAAATCGGTTGTCGAGTCTTCTGCTGTAGCCTACTGCAACTGGGATATTATTGGCAATAGCCACAAGTCCTATGCTCTTGTAGGTACTGGCTTTACGGCCAAAAAAGTCGACGAATATACCTTTTCTGCCCGCATCCTGGTCAACGATGAAACACAACGTTGCGCCGTTTGAAGATATTTTTCCCATCAGCTCTGCAGCACCTTTTTTGTCGATTATTTTCTGACCAGCCTGCTGGCGAACTGTGTATAAGTAATTGTTAATAAACTTGTTATCCAAAGGCCTGGCAACGCTGTAAATATTAAAGCCGAAAAGGCCCATTAGGTAGCCTATAATCTCAAAGTTGCTGTAATGGCCGGTAACCATTAGTATGCCTTTGCCTTCCTGCATCAGCCATTTGGCTCTTTCTACGTTCTTATATCGCGAATAATTACGCCATTTGTATTTTTTCACTAATCGTGGAGTAAACAGCACATCAATCGCCAGCATCGCGATATGCTCGAAGCTTCGCTGGCCGGTCTGCCATATCCATTGTTCGCTTTTTTCGGGGAAACTGGCACGCAGGTTATCCAAAGCGCGTTTTCGTCCGCGATGATAATATTTCCACAGAACTCGGCCGAGAAAACACGCAGTATTAAGATTGGTCTCGACATCAAACAAGTAAAGGAAAACTACAAGAATCCGAAGGCAGAGATAGAGCAGCCAATCCGTGACGAGATTGTTTTTTTTCTTTTTCTTCTTTCGTGGCGTCGAGTCAGACATCGGCTGTTGATTTTATGCTTATGATAGCCGCTGTCAAGTTTTAGAAAGCTGTGTTGTATTACATATTGAATGCAAACGCTTGGAAATAAGGGATGTCTCAAGCCGAAGGGAATAAATCCGGCATAAAAGAATCGGAGCCTACACCGAATTAAATCAGCGTAGGCCCCGATATGGCTTAAATCGCTACAATCCTGATTCAGTATTCACCGATCAAGATTTGTCGATTCTAATTACTCGCATGGTAAAGAACCTCTGCAGCTGATAACGCCCGATCGTAAATCCTAACCTCATCGATCATGCCGTCAAAGAGGCGATACGGCTTCCAACCCGTATCCTCCATGTTTGCGCCGATCGTCACATCAAACGTGTTCAAGGCGATGCCGGCCGTGTCGGCTACTTCAACGTCGAGTACGCCATCGACGTAGAGTTTGGCCCCGTCAGTTATGTCGTACGTACCGCAGACATAGTGCCACGAGTCAAACCCGATCTCTGTCACCCCGTCAATACCATGGGTGGTGGGGCGGCTGCCGTAGCCGCAGAAGCCAAAATGCAATGCCGTGGTGGCCCCAACGTTGCCTATTCTCCAGGCGCTGTCGCCCTTGGCGACAATAGCACGCCATTCGTCGGGGACGGACCGGAAGTTGGCCCACGCCCCAACGGTAATCGCGTCCGTCAAGTCAAACAGCGGGTCGGCCCCGCAGTTCACACAGGGACCAACGGTACCGTTTTCAGAAGGCAGCAGGTCAATCGCCATGCCGTCAACCCCAGCCACGAATGTTGCGTCGTTAGCATCTCCAATAGTTACAAGAGTGCCGTCCAATCCGTTGCCGGAACTATCCGTGGCGTCACCTTCCATTGCATATTGTGCCACCAAACCTTCGGTGACGAGATTAACCGGCCGTTCACCTGCAAGGTATCTAACCTCATCAACTGATAAAGCCCGGTCGTAAATCCTGACCTCATCGATCTGGCCGTCAAAGAGGCGATACGGCTTCCAACCCGTATCCTCCATGTTTGCGCCGATCGTCACATCGAACGTGTTCAAGGCGATGCCGGCCGTGTCGGCTACTTTAACGTCGAGTACGCCATCGACGTAGAGTTTGGCCCCGTCGGTTATGTCGTACGTACCGCAGACATAGTGCCACGAGTCAAACCCGACCTCTGTCGTCCCGTCAATACCATGGGTGGTGGGGCGGCTGCCGTAGCCGCAGAAGCCAAAATGCAATGCCGTGGTGGCCCCAACGTTGCCTATTCTCCAGGCGCTGTCGCCCTTGGCGACAATAGCACGCCATTCGTCGGGGACGGACCGGAAGTTGGCCCACGCCCCAACGGTAATCGCGTCCGTCAAGTCAAACAGCGGGTCGGCCCCGCAGTTCACACAGGGACCAACGGTACCGTTTTCAGAAGGCAGCAGGTCAATCGCCATGCCGTCAACCCCAGCCACGAATGTTGCGTCGTTAGCATCTCCAATAGTTACAAGAGTGCCGTCCAATCCGTTGCCGGAACTATCCGTGGCGTCACCTTCCATTGCATATTGTGCCACCAAACCTTCGGTGACGAGATTAACCGGCCGTTCACCTGCAAGGTATCTAACCTCATCAACTGATAAAGCCCGGTCGTAAATCCTGACCTCATCGATCTGGCCGTCAAAGAGGCGATACGGCTTCCAACCCGTATCCTCCATGTTTGCGCCGATCGTCACATCGAACGTGTTCAAGGCGATGCCGGCCGTGTCGGCTATTTCAACGTCGAGTACGCCATCGACGTAGAGTTTGGCCCCGTCGGTTATGTCGTACGTACCGCAGACATAGTGCCACGAGTCAAACCCGATCTCTGTCGCCCCGTCAATACCATGGGTGGTGGGGCGGCTGCCGTAGCCGCAGAAGCCAAAATGCAATGCCGTGGTGGCCCCAACGTTGCCTATTCTCCAGGCGCTGTCGCCCTTGGCGACAATAGCACGCCATTCGTCGGGGACGGACCGGAAGTTGGCCCACGCCCCAACGGTAATTGCGTCCGTCAAGTCAAACAGCGGGTCGGCCCCGCAGTTCACGTAGGGACCTTTGGTACCGTTTTCAGAAGGCAGCAAGTCAATCGCCATGCCGTCAACTCCAGCCACGTATGCTGCTTCACCACTTTCAATAGTTTCAACAGTGCCATGTAATCCATTACCGGAGCTGTCATTCGCATCATTCTCAAATGCGTAGTAGGCAACCAGACCTTCAGTGCCAGGATCAGCCGTAGATCTAAATAACCAGATTGGTCCAGGAGCCTCATGGCAGGCCTTCTTAGCCACGACTTGCCATAAATACACGGTGTCTTTACCCAGCTCACCCGGGCAGAAACTCGGCTCGGTCACATCTGATGCTATCAATTGCAGCACGCCGTTTGGGTCCGTTAAATAAACGTCCCAGATTGTATCCGCCGAATCTGGATCTGGATCCCATGACAGACAGGTACCGGCTGCTACTTCCACCTCACCATTTGCCGGGCTGGGATTTGACGGCTCAGCTGAAAGTGGGCCGATATCAATGATCAAACGCCAGGACAGCAGAACACCACTGTCAAAATTTGCATCATCTGTAATCTTAAGCTGCCAGGTGCCCTGGGCGTTTTTGCCATCTAAAACGGACAGCATCCCCTCGGGTTTATAGCTGTCTGTAAAGGGTGGCGGATCATCCGGTGGTGGTGTTCCAATGTACATGGAAGCTTCATCGTCGAAATGTGTTTCTATAAAATTATTTTCACTTCCACCCACATCGGTGAAAAGCTCTACCTGTGTACCGTCGGGTGCGATGAGATACACATCCAAGTCGGTATCCCAGGTATGAGTGATGTTAACTACAACATCAACATCCTGAATTGTAACTGAATCCGGTATTGTCAAAGAAGAAGAGATCGTCTTTTGATCCGGAATATCTTTGGGTACGTCTTCACTCTCATAAGTACAAGTTACGCCTCTGGCATTTGCAAATAAGAGTAAAGGCGTGACAGTTACTATCAAGATTATTGCTAACCTGAAATTAGTTTTCATTTTTCATGCCTCCTAATATGGTTTTTTGTATCTCCCTCTCATTTACCGTAGCATTCCTTTGTTTAAAAATGACAAGTTTTATCTTGTTGCACCTCCTTTCTTAACAGGTTAGTAAACCCTCTACTTAAATTCTTGCTTTGAAGGTAACATTCTTTTACCTTGATTAATTTACTGTTTTCTCGAGTAAATTTATTTGCCTTTTTATGTTAATCTATTACCCGAGTCCAATAGGTGAGAAGAATCTGAATCGAAGTAACGTTTCCTTTCGTATTGTGCATATTTAGTATGTGCCCCACAATGACCAGTATACTCCTTTACAGAAACGTTTTCAGATATGTTTTAACTGACTTCTCCTCCCTTCTCATTCCTAAAGGTTAAATGTTACCGAATTCCAAAGCTAATATAAATTAAGGAAAATAGGTATTTTGTAAAAATCGACACGTTGTTTGTCAGAAAAGCCGATTTACCCTCTCGTTTATTGCGGGAAGTGCGCATATAAAATCCAGATGTGCTTCAAATGCACAAATAGACTCTTTTCAGAAGCAACACTTTTCGCAAGTAGTCCAAGCACTTACAGTTGTTTGCTTATTCCTTATTTATTAGATATAGTGTTCTTGCCAATATAATCACAAATAGTCCATTAATTGCCTATCTTATGCTATCTATTCACTTTATCGGTCCTGGCTATATTAATCAAGTAAATTTTTGTTGTTTGGACAAATATTTAAGGTTTTTTTTCTTTAAAAAGCTGATTATATCGAGCGGACGGAATGATTGCTTGTGGGCTTTTGTGCCGGATATAGCTTTATTGCAGACCTTAACTGCCGATTAACCCAAATTGTCAAGGAATCGAATAGTCAACTATCTTTGAGGATTGACGGCAGAGTTTGCCTAATATACAATTCTAAAGCAAATATTTTCCAAGGAACTTTTAGAAGGGATTTATGATGGATTTTGAGCAGAATAATCTTCCAGGATCAGCAAAGCCGCAAAATTCTGAGCCAATGTTTGATGTAGGTCCAGTTGGACCAGCGGTAAAGCCGCCAAAGAAAGGGACAGGCTGGAAGGTGTTCTTTGGTATTGTTTTAGCGTTGTCGGTTTTGGCGAATATCGCTCTGGTTTTGATGTTAATTGGGATAGTGGCTATCTTTACAACAGGGCAAGGAGGACTATTTACCGAAGAAGTAATACGCAAAGGGCCGTCAAGAACCAAGATAGCAGTAATCGCTGTGGAAGGTATAATAAACAGCGAGCAAGCTAAAGATGTTTACAGGCAGTTAAAACAAGCCCGACAGGATAGGTATGTAAGAGGACTGATAATTCGTGTCAATTCACCCGGCGGCACAATTTCAGGCAGCGACCAAATCTATAATGAAATTTTGAAGTACCGGGACGAGGAAAAAAAGCCAGTCGTAGCGTTTATGCAGGGCATTGCTGCTTCAGGTGGCTATTATACGTCGGTTGCATGTGAAAAAATTATAGCAGAACCAACTACAATTACAGGCTCAATCGGCGTGATAAGCTTGTACTTTGTGATTCAGGAATTATTAGAAGATAAGCTCGGCATTTTGCCGGTTGTTGTCAAATCCGGCGAAAAAAAGGATTGGCCCAGTGTGTTCCGAAAACCAGAAGAACCGGAACTGCAATATCTCCAGGATAAGCTAATCATTCCTGCTTATGAGCGGTTCGTTGAAATTGTTGTCAAACAGAGAAGTGCAGTACTTTCAGAAAGCCGGCTTAGGCAGCTTGCTGATGGCAGTATTTT
>Ga0315544_1001490_pt1 | contig 18005 bp, 17 predicted proteins | sample SalMarSW160130MG_2_FD_202543 | JGI IMG/M metagenome (GOLD analysis project Ga0315544, IMG submission 202543) | Salt marsh sediment microbial communities from the Plum Island Ecosystem LTER, Massachusetts, United States - Salt Marsh Sediment SW1601-130 ... | reverse complement strand
GAATGCTAATCTAAAGGCAATGACGTGTTTTGATGATGGTGGAAAGCAATCAAATATTATTAAGCTTGTAATAATTATTTTTAGCATATGGGGAAAGGTGGATTTGTGTATATTCTGACTAATCCTAAAAACACAGTGATTTATACAGGAGTTACAAGCAACCTTAAAGAACGGGTATGGCAACATAAAACAAAGCACTATCAAACTGCATTTACTGCCCGATATAAGATCAGTAAACTTATCTATTTTGAAGAATATAATGATATAAGAGATGCAATCGATCGGGAAAAGCAAATCAAAGCAGGATCAAGATTAAAAAAGATAAAACTAATTGAAGAAATGAATCCGGAGTGGGATGATTTGTTTCATTTGCTTTAGCATGATCATTTCCGTCATTGCGAAGGAAGCCGCAGGCTGACTGCGGCAATCTGGCCTGTTCAAGGCTGGAAGATTTAGTATGGCAAAATTCTTGATAAATAGTAAACGTTGTTTAACAACATTTAAGAAAACGTTTATAATTTTAAACAAAAACTATAATAATTTCGTATTACAAACAAAATTGAAGCAATGAATAAAACGCTGACCGGAATACTGACTTTTGTATTTTGTTTTTCATTTGCTGTAACTGCATACTCGGTGAACAAACCAAAGGCAATGATCAATTGGAGCGAGACTGCAATGGATTTCGGGCAGGTTCCATACAACAAACCTATAGAAGTGGAATTTAAGTTTCAGAATTCCGGCATGTTTCCGCTTATCATAAACAATGTTGAACCATCATGCGGCTGCACTGTGGCCGATTTTCCAAAACAACCAATTCCGGCAGGAGGGGAGGGAAGTATCAAAGTTACTTTCGATGCTAAACTGTCGGGTTATTTCAGCAAAACCATCACCGTTCATTCCAATACAGAAGAAAAAATCACCACCCTCTTCATCAAAGGCGAAGTCGTAAAGTAAAATAATTTTTCCCGTCATTGCGAAGGAAGCCGTAGGCTGACTGCGGCAATCTGGCCGGTTCGGGATATGATCATTAAAAATACGTTTATAGTAGCTTAATAATCAGATTGCCGCGCTTCATTTCATTCCGCTCGCAATAACGTGTTTCCGGTTTGTGCTTCATTTCATTCCGCGCGCAGGTGTATCCTAATTAATAATTTAGTGTATCAATCCATAGAACGGATTTCACCCAATACAAAATTCACCAGACTCTCAATATAAGAAGCAGAAAAATTAAACTCAATATCTGCAGCTTTGTATAGTTCAGGAAGGGTTTTCGAATACCCCAGGCCAAGTGCATTCCTGTATTCCTGAATGGCTTTCTCCGGATTTTCCCTGTAGTTTTTCCATAGTGCAATAGCTCCCAGCTGGGCAATTCCATATTCAATGTAGTACAGGGGAAACTGGTACAAATGGATCTGCTTCTGCCACATTTGCTTGTGAAAGGTTCCATATCCTGTCCAGTCAATTAACGAACCGCTAAAAGAAGTTTCAATTTCCAGCCATGCTTCTGCTCGTTCTGTTTTGTTATGGTCCGGATGAGCATATATCCAATGCTGGAATTTGTCGATGACAGCCACCCATGGAAGGGTTTTTAGCACACCCTCAAGCTGACTTTTTTTTGCACGCTGAAGATCTTCCTTACCAGGAAAAAAATGATGCCAGTGTTCCATAGATATCAGTTCCATAGTCATGGATGCAACCTCAGCAATCTCCGCAGGCACTTCCTTATAGAAAACAAACTCTAGATCCCTGCAAAGGAATGCATGAATGGCATGTCCTGTTTCGTGCATTATGGTTTCGAGATCGCGCAGGTTGTTGGTGGCATTCATGAAAATAAAAGGCACATTGCTTTCATGCAATGGATAATTGTATCCGCCCGGAGCTTTTCCGATCCTTGAATTCAGGTCGAGGTATCTGTGTTTCGCCATGATCTTCATAAACTGTCCGAATTCGGCATCAACGGAAGAGAGACATTGAATACTCTTATCGGTGAGCTCTTTTACAGATCCGAAAGGTATTAATGCCGGTTTGCCCTCCGGATCTACCTCAAGATCATAAGGAAATAACGCATCAACTCCAAGTTTCTCTTTTCTGTCTTTGAACAGTTCATCTACTACAGGGACTACCTGTTTTTTAACGGCATTGTGAAATTCTTCGCAATCCTTCAGCGTGTAATCAAATCTTCCAAGCTGGGCAAAACGGTATTCAAGGTAATTCGGGAATCCGGCATTCAAAGCCAGTTGGTGTCTTTTTTTCAGGAGAGAGTCAAACAATACATTCAGCTTTTCATGATCATCACTTCTGCGCATCCCAATTAACTCAAATACATTCTTCCTTACTTGTCTGTCGGTTTGTTTTAAAAAATTCTGAGCCTGCTGCAGGGTATGATCCTTTCCTTCATAATGAATGGTCATAGCTCCTGTGATAGCACCATACTGCTGTTCCTCAACTTCCAGTTCCGATTGTAGTATTGTATTCTCTTCATTGTATAGTTCAATCTGCCGCCTGATATTGCGGACGAATACTTCATATTCTTCAGGATAGCTGTTGTGAGAACAAAAATCATTGATTTTAACATTCAGCTGTTGAGATACTTTTGCATAACGCTGGTCGATATCCTCTACAAATTTAGCAAATGCTTCTGCGTATTCTTTGTTGCCGGTATGGCAACTTTGGTAAATATACAACCAGGCTTTGTCCTCTTCAATGACAGAATCGAACTCACTGCGTTTCAGTAACCAGGTTGCTAGTTCATCAGGTGTATTTATAGTAGTATGAAGGAGTTCTTGTATATACTTTTCAATATCCCGGAAGCTTCTGATTTCCAGATCCGGAGGTAAGAACTTTCTATTTTCTTTTGCTTTCTGTCGGAGTAAATTCATACGGCAGCTTTGCCGGGGTAGATGTTATTTTGCTTTCTGTCTTGGTATATTGGTCTTAACAGATTTTTCTTTTACCGAAGGTTTGATTTTTGCGACGGTTTTAGTTTTAGGCTTGGCAGTTACTTTAGCTTTTTCCTTGATGTTTGTCGGTGCCTTTTCATCTTTTCCTTCTTTTTTCTTTTCTTTTTCCTCTTTTTCCTCTTTTTCCTCTTCTTCAGGCTTCAGCAGATTCATTTGAACCAGCAGGTTGTACCACTGAACAAGTTTTTTTATATCAGAAACATAGACTCTTTCCTTATCATATTCAGGAAGAATTTCTGCCATAAAAGCCTTCAGTTCCTCCGAAGACGATTTGTGGTTGATGGTCTTCTTGCCGTTTTCTTTTTCATATATTTTTTTGAATATATCACCCAGTGGTACCTCTTCTGTTTCTGTAAAAATTGCAATATCTTTAAGTGCACTTACTTTAGCGCTGGAATGAACAACGGTTCTTTTTTTGTCTTCAAACGATTCGACAATAATTCCTGTTCTGCCTTGCGAAATAAACTTAAATAGTCCGCCTTTTCCTGATATGGAAAGAATATCTTTCAAATTCATAAAACAAATATTTATTTAGCGCACAAAAATAATATTATGCATGAAACATTGTTAAGCAAAATACTCAGAATTTACTATTTTATTGTAATGCATTAAAAATATTGATTTTTCTTTTTAGTTAAAGCCTTTTTCTTTCTTAATTTTTTCGTACGCCTCGTTTATCTTCTGAAATTTTTCTTCTGCATCCTTCCTGAAATCTTCTCCAAGATAGCTTACCTTATCGGGATGGTATTTTGTTGCCAGCTTTCTATAGGCCTTCTTTATTTCGTCTATGGATGAATTTCTGCTGATTCCAAGAATCTTGTATGTACTGTCAGTAACCTGAACAAACATATTTTTAAGAGTTTGCTGATCGGATGAACTCAATCCCAGGTAATACCCAATTTGTTCCAGCAATTTCAGCTCAGATTCATGGATCCTTCCGTCTGCCTGTGCAACACCATACAACAAATGCAACAGTTCAAGCCGCGAATGATAATCAAGCCGGCTTCTTATTTGATTGCTCACATCCCTCACGGGAATGTTCTGATCCAGCAGGTCTTTCAATATTTTTAGTGCTTCCCTGGCAGAATCAACACCAAACCTGCTTACCAGGAAGGTCTTAACATAATCGAGTTCAGATTTTACAACTTTTCCGTCGGCCTTCATTACTGCTGCTATAAGCACCATCATGCTCACTGCAAAATCACCTGTTGTAGTCTGCTTGTAGGTTCCTGTTGGAACACTTTGTGCTGTATTGTCAAACATCCACCCCAGGCCAAGGCCGATTACTGCACCTATAGGTCCGGCAAATGCCCAACCTAGTCCTGCGCCTACCCACTTTCCGAATTTTGCCATAAATAAAGTTTAACTGATCAACTGATCATGAATAGATAAGATCTGCGGCAAAATTAGGTGTTTTTCATTGTTTTCTATAATCCAATCGGCTAATGGCAGAATATTATCGGCAGGAAACTGGTTTTTCATTCGTTGCAAAACCAATTCTTTGGAAATTCCGTCTCTGTTCATTATTCTCCTGATGCGGAGATCTAATGGTGCATTCACAACAATAACATAATCAAGAAATTGATCTGCTCCGCTTTCAAACAAAACTGCAGCTTCTTCAAGAATGTATTTGGCATTCTCATAAGATTCTGTCCAGTGTAAGAAATCTTTCTCCACAAGGGGATGAATAATGGAATTCAGCTTTTGAAGTTTCTCTTTTTTATTAAAAACGATCTCACTTATATAGCCTGTATTATAAATGCCATCGATAAACGATTCCGGTCCGAATTCCCTGATGATCTCATTCCTGATCCCGCGGCTGTTATCAATAAGGTTCCTCGCTCTCTCATCAGCGTGGAAAACAGGAATACCAAGTATACTGAAAATCTTACAGACAGTAGATTTTCCGCTACCTATTCCCCCGGTTATTCCTATCTTCAACATATTTTCTTTCGATTAAAAATTCGGCACTCCCGGGCGTCAGATGAACACTATGAATGTATGGAGGCAAAGAATCCATTTTAATGGTAGCTTTGGAATTCATTTCAATATCGATATCATTGTAGTCTACATAAGGTTTAAACATGTCGGATGAGACTTTTTCAAAATTGCTGAGGGTAACGATATATTTTATCGCGACAGTTTTAGGAAATGTTTTTAGAAGGATTGAATCCGGAACATTTTTTTGAATCAGATTTACAGTGAATTCCGATTCAGTAAATTCATCTACCGGTACTATTACCTTAACCTTGTTTAAGGGATACATAAGTTTAGGATGCTTTTGTATCAGGATCTTTTTTTCAGTTGTATCCGAAAGCTCTTTTAAATGCAGGGGTTTGGTGAGAATAAATCTTAATGTATCAATTATGGCAGCAGGACCTGTTACGACAATGGAATCTGGGTTTGTATAGATCTTCCCGTTCAGCATATGTTGCTGGGCATAAATTGTATGAGGATTCATTATGATAGCCGAAACAGGAATTTTTCTTTTTTTCACCCGGGAAAAGTTAAAGAACAATGTGTCAGGTTTAATGTCTATGATTTCGATGTTTTTTTTCTTCTTGTTAAGTTCTGCAGACAATCTCTCCCTGGCATATCTTGTAAGCGTATATACCGAAGTAGAATCCATGGTCAGGGAATACATCGAGAAGGCGTTTACATTATAGCTCAGCGGAGGTTTAAATATGAGCTTTGTGCTGAGAATCGTATAGCCGTCAGAGCGCACGGTAAGCAATAATTTTTCTGGCGGGGGTTGAGACAATATTTTGTTGGGAGGAAGATTGATATACCTGACAGGATATTTTATTTCTGCATCGTAAGTATCACTAAGTGCTCTGATAAACCATGCAAGTACTGAAAGTGCCAGGAAAAACAAAAAGACAAGAATTTTATTTTGTACTTGTCTGAAAAGGGAAGTAATTTTTTCCTGCAGGTCTGAAAAAGTCTTTATTCCGGATGTTTTTTTTTCGGGTGTTTTCAAATTATCTGGAATTTAAAGTATCACAAATATACCCTAAACTCCCGATAAAACAACATAACGAATTGATCTCATGACCGAAGGGAATAATCCCGATAGCATAGCGTATCGGGATTGATGAGTTAACACATTACCAAATGTCACTTATGGCATGATCCGGCAAAAGAATATAGAGAGAGCAATGAACAATATATGATATTGCCCTCATAACTTGCTGTTGCCCGGTTTATTTTTGCTGAGTCTGAAGATCTGAATTGTCTTTAAGAATAGCGTTTTTATCAACTTTTATTATTATATTGTTTCCAATATCTATGGTAATGATGTTTTCCGAAATATTATTGATTTTACCATAAATTCCTCCGGTTGTAATTACTTTATCACCCTTCTTCAGTGCAGACCGGAAATTGCGCATTTCTTTCTGCTTTCTTACCTGGGGCCTTATCATAAAAAAGTAAAAAACAACAATGATCAACAGCATCATGATATAAAAAGATGCCGGATTTGATTTTCCTCCTTCAGCAGGAGGAGCCATTAAAATAATACTTAGTAAACTATACATATTTATGAATTTAATATTTGGTTTTCCTGGTTTAAATTTGGTGCAAAGTAATAATAATTCTTGTTGATAAACAAGGTAATATTATTCTTCTCCAATCAATCCGCGACCACGCTTATTGATTTTATTTGTTTCTTTTAAATACTTAAATGCCTTGTCAAGAATTCCATTGATAAACAAATTGCTTTTTTGAGTACTATAGTACTTTGAGAGCTCAAGGTATTCGTTCAGTGTAACTTTAACAGGTATCGAATCAAATTCAATGGCTTCAGCAATGGCCATTTCCATAAGAAGGATGTCCATGAAAGCTATCCGGTTAATTTCCCAGTTTTTGCTGTATTTTTCAATCAATCCAAGGTATTCCTCCTGATGCAAAATTACCTTCCGAAACAACATCTTTGAGAACTCCTTATCGTCATCGCTTTTGTAAAGTGGCGCCAGTGTAATTCCATGGTCATTTTCTCTTAATTTTTTAAGAGCTTTAATAATTGCTCCCAGAATGTATTCAACTTCATCATTCCAGAAAATGCTCTGTTCTTCAAGATTTGAATACAGGGGATCATGTTGTGAAACAATTGAACTGTAAATGGTACAGATGAATTTCTTATCTTCTTTGTACGATCTTTCTTCGTCGCTCATATAACTTTTGTATACATCGCTCGAGGCAATTGCTTTGTATAAACCTCTGATCAATTCAGGATAATTTACCCAATTGAGTTTGTGTTGATCGAGATATCGTCTCAAACCTTCGCTGTTGCGAATTTGAAGGATTGCTTTGTTATCAATGAATTTTGTATTGGGATGAAGATCTTCGTATGTCGGGATATTTTTGTTTCTGCCAATATCAATGCGGGAATCAGCATAATCTGCAATGTCAATGATCAGAGAGAAAAGCAAGTGATAGAGATCGTAGGCTTTATGAATGCTGAACAACAACTCCTTCTCAGATTTGGCAATGGAAGTGTCGCCTGACTTTTTGTAATATGCATACAATGCCTGCATTATCTTTATTCTCAATATTCTTCGGCTTATCATATCACAAAGAACCTGTTAGTATATTTCGTTTCGCAAAGTAAATTGTTTTTTCTTGTTTTTGAAATGAAAATCGTTACAAATTGCGATCAAAAGTCAGTTTAGATAAAAAATAGACAATCAGTATCTTAGAAATACAGTCCGAAAGTTTGGTATTCTAATTTTTTTCTTATTTTTGAACTGAGTCGAACCCGGAAAAATTGATAAAGATGGAAGAAGGTAAAGAAAAAAAAGAAGGTATTGAGACCAATGAAAGGGAGGAAATATTTTCTAAATCCGTTCGTGCAGGTAAGAGAACATATTTTTTTGATGTGAAAGCAACAAGAAGAAATGATTACTACCTCACAATTACCGAAAGTAAGAAACGTTATCACAAAGATGGCCGCTTTTTTTATGAAAAACACAAAGTTTTTCTTTACAAGGAAGATTTTGATAAGTTTGTTGATGGATTAACAGAATCCGTTGAATTCATTAAAGAAGCCAAGCCGGTAGAAATTCCTGAAGAAGCTCTGGAAAATCAGGAAACCACTCAATCTTATACTGATGTGGAATTTGAGGACCTTGAGAAAGTAGAAGCATCAACTACTGATGAAGGAACTGAAGAAAAATAAAACTACCTAATGAATTCAGGAAGAGGGCATCACAACGATAGCCCTTTTTTTTTCGTGAAACTCAAATTTCAGGAACGCAGTGAACTGAAATTTGTAAGTTGAACAACCCCGATAGTGTAGCGTATCGGGGTAAGTAAACTCAAATTTCAGGAACGCAGTGAACTGAAATTTGTAAGTTGAACAACATAGCGAAGTGATCTCATAGCCTGTCCCGTATTACGGGAACCGGAGCGAGTAACCCCGATAGTGTAGCGTATCGGGGTAAGTAAACTCAATTTTCAGGAACGCAGTGAACTGAAAAGTGTAAGTTGAACAACATAACGAAGTGATCTCATAGCCTGTCCCGTATTACGGGAACCGGAGCGAGTAACCCCGATAGTGTAGCGTATCGGGGTAAGTAAACTCAATTTTCAGGAACGCAGTGAACTGAAAAGTGTAAGTTGAACAACATAACGAAGTGATCTCATAGCCTGTCCCGTATTACGGGAACCGGAGCGAGTAACCCCGATAGTTTAGTGTATCGGGGTAAGTAAACTCAAATTTCAGGAACCCTGCCTGCTGAAGTTACAAAACAGGCAGGAATCCCGATAGCACAGCGTATCGGGGTAAGTAAACTCAATTTTCAGGAGCTCTGTCTGCCCGTGTTATACGGGCAGGTTAATACGACTATATGCGATAATTTGATTATCCGTTTTACTATATAAAATAAATACAAATCTGGAAGTTGTACAGATCGATAAATTGTCCTAATACTGATCAATTGTGCAAAGTTACACCTATTCGGATAGCTTAAGCCTCCTCTTGAGAGGAGGTTTGGAGGTGTGTATTGAAATACCAAAAACCAAATAGTGTAATCATTTAACCGTTTAATTGTTTAATCAAGTAGTAATGTAACAAAACCAATCACGAATTACCAATAACCCAATAACTTTTAACCGGCAACAAGCAACCGGCAACAACAGAATAGTCTCATGTCTCTGGTCTCAAGTCATTAGTTTTACTAATATAATCTCACGTCTTACTATCTCACCTTCTCACCTTCCTATTTTCTCACTATCTCATCTTCTCGACTTCTCACTTTCCCATCTTCCGAACTCACCATTCACTATTCACGAATCATGATTTACCAGTTAAACGATTCAACAGTTCCGCAGAAAAACGATCCGTCAATTACCAATATCCCTGTCTGCTGCAGGTTTACCCACCTTTGGTGAACAGATAATTTCCAATAAATTTCTTCTGGTACTTCAGCATTGGATATTTGTCATTGTCTGTCAGCCGAACAGACAGGGAAATCAACCTCTGGCGTCCCGATATAGGATTTGTAAGGATATGCAAAGCAAATCCCATAAAACCTATAATTGGGATTAATGCTTCATTCATCGATTTTCTTAAGACCTTCGCTATTGGCTTCGGCCCTCAAAGACGCATTTATTCAAGGCGGGAAAGCAATAGTTAAACAAGTAACCAGTAACAAGCAATCAGTGACCAGTAACCTGAGACTTGAAACCAGCGACTAAGAATACTTCCTCAGCTTATCTTCAAAATACAGGTCATTATCCCGGTCCGTCTGAATCTTGATGTAAGAGATCATACTCTTAGCGCCAAAATTGAGACATTCTGTCTGGATTGTTCTGATGATGTTCATGAGTGTATCATAATCACCTTCCATAACCGTTTCAAAAGGGCAAACCTTGTATTTTACACCTGAAGACCGAATGATTTGAATGGCTTTATGAATGATTTCATGCGGATGCTTATCATCCGATGCAGGAAGCACCTGCAACGCGATATTGACTTGATGTAACATGTGTTTAAGGTATTAACTAAAGAATATTGTTTACAGCCAAAAGTTCGTTTATTTCATCTTTTGAAAGTACCCTTACATTGGTAATGATATAATCTTGAAAAAGAAAACTCCCAAACTCATTGCATTCTTTGATAATATTTTCAAACAATTGCTGAACAGGGATATGAAGTGGTATTATTGTGAGGATAAATGCAAATCCCTCATCGAAAATAATATCTTCTACTTCAGCGCCAATTTTACCGAATGCGAACTCTAATTCTCCACTGATTATTTTTTGTTGTATGTTGGTGATCCACGAACCATCACTTGTAAAGAATACGATAAAATACCTCAGTTTATTATCTTTTCCTCCCAGCCCTGTAGTTAACAATACTTTGTTTTCTTCGAGAAATTTGCTCTCAAGAAGAAGCCTGCTTTCCTGCAAAGCCATGTATGTCCAGTCATACAGTCGATTGTTCGACTGATGAAGATATTTTTCAATGGTACGGTAAGCTTCGACGCTGTTCACAGATGCCAGCTGGACCAGTATGTTTTTTTTATGGTCAACAGAAATGGTATTGTCAAAGATAAGGTCCTTATCTTTAATAATGTCCTCTTTACTTTTTTTATAATTACGATTCCTGGAATACTCAAAGTATTCAGATTGAGTTTCCGAATCAATCTGTTCTTCAAGCAGATGAATACCCTCTTCACCCAAATTTAGGTATTCGCTTAACAAATCATAAATATTTTCACCTTTTTCAACTTTCATTATACCAGAGATAAAGAGCTTCGTTAAAGCTTCTCTCTAAAGTATGAAAAACATATTGCAATGTCAATTTATTTTGAATATTTAGACAAAGTTTTTAAAGTTCACTTTGCATATACTATATTATACCAACAAATTGGTATAGGAAAAACTCACGATTTAATGTAATATTGCGCTTTGTTCGTGAAACTCAAATTTCAGGAACGCAGTGAACTGAAAAGTGTAAGTTGAACAACCCCGATAGTGTAGCGTATCGGGATAAGTAAACTCAATTTTCAGGAACGCAGTGAACTGAAAAGTGTAAGTTGAACACCTGCCTGCCGATAGGCAGGAACTTAACGAAGTGATCTCATGACCGAAGGGAATAATCCCGATAGCTTGGCGTATCGGGATGAAACTCAAATTTCAGGAACATCTTGTCCCGTATTACGGGAATCGAAGGAAATAATCCCGATGACCCTGCCCGCTTGCAGGCAGGGTTACATTTAGAGAGAATTGAGTTTAGCATGCTATCCGGTTCAATTGCTCAGGGTGGAGAGGCATAAAAATTTGATAATCAGCTGCTTGCAGCGAGGTAATTCATTTCTTGATTATGGTATTGTCTGAACTGAAGACTGGTGAAGAAGGAATAATTCTGAGAATTAGAGGAAGAGGAGCATTCCGTCGTCGAATGATGGAGATGGGGTTCATCAAGGGCAAAAAGATCAAGGTTATTAAAAATGCACCTTTAAAAGATCCGATTGAATACTGTTTGTTAGGATATCGTATTTCTTTGCGTCGTTCCGAATCACAATTTATTGAAATTGGAAGTCTGGAAGACAACCGGAATATCAGCGAATTTTTCAATGGTTCGGTTCAGTCAGATTCTGAAAAACTTCCTGTCCTGAATGGCAGTAAAACGATTCATGTGGCTTTTGTCGGCAATCCGAATTCCGGAAAGACCTCATTATTTAATTTTGCTTCCCGATCGTTTGAACATACCGGAAATTATTCAGGTGTGACAATTGACTCCAAAACGGCGAAGATCATACAAAATGGTTATATATTGAATATTACTGATCTTCCCGGCACATATTCCGTTTCAGCACTCTCACCGGAGGAATTGTATGTGAGGAATTATATTGTTGACAAGATGCCCGATGTGGTGGTAAATGTTATCGATGCATCAAACCTTGAACGCAATCTTTACCTTACAACCCAGCTCATTGATATGGACATAAAGGTAATCCTGGCTTTTAACATGTACGATGAACTGGAAAAAAGGCAGGATATGATTGATCTGTTGCTTTTCAGCAAGCTGCTCGGTACGCCGGTTGTACCAACAGTTGGCTCTAAAGGAAAAGGGATACAGAACCTGCTGAAGAAAATCATTGAAGTATTTAATGATAACGATCCTGTACAGAGACATATACACATTAACTACGGAAATGAGATAGAACGATCTATTCAGAAGATTCAAAACCTGATTAAAATACCTGAAAACTATTCAATCACCGATCGCATTTCTTCCCGGTTTATTGCATTGAAGCTACTTGATAAAGACACATACATCGAACAATATATAAATAATACGGTCAACAAAAAAGAAACTAAGTACACCTCTGTTAAAGAAAGGGAAAGAATAAAACAATTATTTGGTGAGGATGCAAGTGATGTAATTGCAAGTAAGAAATATGGATTTATTGCCGGTGCTTTGCGTGAAACATATCAAAAGGGAGAGCCAAGGAAATACGACTCCACAGAAGTTATGGACAGCATTTTAACTCATAAATTCTATGGGTTCCCGTTTTTCATGTTTTTCATGTGGTTAATTTTTGCTGCAACTTTTAAACTGGGTAGCTATCCTCAGCATTGGATTGAAGAAGGTATAAATATCCTTGGAATATGGTTGTCCGCTGTCATGCACGAGGGATCGTTAAAGGATTTATTGATAGACGGGGTGATCGGGGGAGTTGGAGGAGTGCTGGTTTTCCTGCCAAATATCCTGCTGTTGTTCCTTTTCATCTCTTTTATGGAAGATTCAGGTTATATGGCAAGAGCCGTTTTTATCATGGATAAACTGATGCATAAGATCGGATTGCATGGAAAATCGTTTATACCTCTGATTATGGGCTTTGGATGCAATGTTCCGGCAATTATGGCTACACGAAATATAGAGAACAAAAACAACAGGATTCTTACCATGTTGATCATACCTTTTATGTCTTGTTCGGCAAGACTGCCGGTTTATTTGTTACTTATAGGTGCTGTATTCCCGGATATGCAGGGAACCCTTCTTTTTCTTCTTTATTTTGTTGGGATTCTGCTTGCAATTCTTGTGGCAATTGTTTTTCGCATGTCAATATTTAAAAGTCAGGGCACTCCTTTTGTTATGGAATTGCCACCTTACCGGATGCCAACTTTCCGATCGACCATGAAACATATGTGGTTCAAAGGATCACAATATCTGAAAAAAATGGGAGGCGTAATTCTGATTGCTTCTGTTCTTTTATGGACGCTGGGGTATTTTCCGCGGAAAGTCGACCCTGCTGTCCTGACAGAATATTCAGACCCTGATAATACCGGACTTGTTGATTACAATGAAAATATGAAGCAACTCCAGCTTGAAAACTCCTACATCGGTAAACTGGGTAAATTTTTAGAGCCTGCTATACGTCCGTTGGGATTTAACTGGAAAATGGGTGTAAGTCTGCTGTCGGGAATTGCAGCCAAAGAAGTTGTTGTAAGTACGCTTGGAGTTTTGCACCAGGTAGATTCACAGGATGATAAATTAAAACCCCAGCTGGCTAAAAAATTACAGGAAGAAAAGTACGAATCAGGTAAATTGGAAGGACGAAAAGTTTTTAATCCTCTTTCTACTATATCATTTCTCTTGTTTACATTAATTTATTTTCCTTGCATTGCTGTATTTGTTGCCGTAAAACGAGAATCGGGAAATTCATGGTGGGCATTGTTTATGATCTTTTATACTACTTTTCTTGCATACCTGGTTTCTTTTCTTGTGTTTCAGATAGGACAACTTTTTATTGGAATTTAACGAACTAAATAAATATGATTCAGGATATTATAGTCTATTTTATAATTGTTATGGCATGCTTAAAGACATGTTATGCACTAATTCAGTTTATTCGGCCAGCCAGGTCAAAAGACAGGTATGTTTGTACCGGATGCCTTTATTGTAAAAAATAAACTGACAGGAAATTGGATTTAACCTTATCGTTTATCAGGCAGAATAATACATAAAGTAATACTTCAAATACACAGATGAATTCTGATATTGCTCAAACATTAAGCTTTAAAAGACAAAAAAATACTTATATTTGGTTTGATATACCGGGAGATGTTTCGTTTTTCATATTAACTGAAGTCTGTCTTTTGAAAAAATAATTTTCATCAAAAGGTGTGGCGGAACATTCTATTGCAGTGAAAAAATTTACACTTGGGCAAATAATAGAAGGAGTAAAAAATCGTGATAATAAAGTACTTGGCTTTATTTACAAAGAAATCTTTCCTGCCGTTAGATATTATGTTATTTCAAATGGTGGCAATCAGGATGATGCTAAAGATGTATTCCAGGAATCGATCATAATTGCCTATAAACAAATTTCAGAAAACTCAATTGATATCCAGACAAGTTTCGATGCCTATCTGTATGGGATGGCGCGCCTGATTTGGCTAAAAATATTGCGCAATCGAAAAATACACGAGAAGAATATTCCAGGGATAATTGAATCTGAATCCAATGACAATCCTGCAGAAAAAATTATTGATGATGAATTGGAGATAAGATTGTTCAGAAAACATTTTTTAAAACTCGGAGAAGAATGCCGGGAAGTATTAAAAATGACGTTTGATAATATGCCATACGAAAAAATTGCCAGGAAAATGGGGTACAAAAGTGAAAAGATCGTGAGAAATAAAAAATACAAATGCAAAGAAACGTTGATAAAAATGATTAAGGAAGATCCGGATTACAAAGAGTTTAAGAAAGGTTAGAGGTTCTTCTTTTTATCATCGAGAACATAACAAGGACAATAGCAGCAATAGTAATAGCTATTATAATATAAACAAATGGCAGCCAGTGGCTATTAAACAATGCATCATTATTCCCCATCGTAATGTATGCCGACCAGAAAAAAGGATGAGAGTTTTCTGGTTTGGCGTCTTCAATAAATTGAATTTTAGCATAGCGCATTGCCTCTGACTTTGACTTTCCCTTTAAAAGATAAGTATAGAAATCTTTCATAAGCTTAACGCCTGACCGGTCTTCAACCTCCCACAATGTCATCAACATACTGGGTGTTCCGGCATAAGCAAAACTTCTTGCCAGGCTCATTACACCTTCACCCTTTTTATAACTTCCTTCACCTGTACTGCATGCACTTAATACTACCAGCTGTGCTTTTAATTTCAAACTAAAGATTTCATAAGTGTTCAGCAGTCCGTCGTTTAGAGAATCTTCACCAAGGGTAAAAATAAGCTTTGAAAACATAGGGTTTTCATTGTCAATTACAGTATGCATTGCAAGATGCAGAATATCATACTTCTCCGCTGTATTTCTGAAATTTGTTTCGGTAGCATCTTTTCCCAGGTAAACATCAGAAGGAATTAGATTTTTAATACTGTTCACCTCTTCAATAACTCCCGGGATCGGGTACAGATTTTTGCGGTATTTATTCTGCCGGGTAACCGGCATTTTATTGTTTACGGAAAACAAAGGGTCTGCACTGTATTCAGGGGCAAAAGCCAGAAGTTTTTTGATTTTTTTACGGGAGGATTTTTTCTCCAGTTCACTGAAAAGAGTGGAAGAATATGTATACGAAATATTGAAATCGTATAGCAGGTAATCCAGGTCTTTATAATATCCGGTGGTCAGGGAATCAGGTATTTCTTTGATCAGTGTTTCAAAAGGCAGAAAGGATAGTATGCCCTCGGGTATGATTACCAGGTTTTCACCTTTTATATAGTTTTTTACAGGTTCGATTAGCAGATCGTATAAATTTTTGCTGTTCCAGCAAAATTGTGTATAGCTGCTATAGGACTGTTTGCTGTAATCAAACAGATGATATTCGTCAAGATATTCATTTACCAGGCGGAAAAAGTTGCTGTCAATTGGTGTGGAGATCAGATGAAATTGCCGGCTTGAAATGACAAAGGTATGCAGCACATTTTTTATAATGCAGTATTCAATGATACTTGTATTTTGAGCAAGTTGCTTTTGCAGTTTTTCAGGTGAAATTACTGTTGTATTGTATTTCAACTGGTAATATTCAGGATAATTTTGTTCCAATTGACCAATCAGTTTTTCCTGGCTGCGTTGGGCTTCAAACAAATATTCCTCCCACATTTTTATTTTGCCTGAATCCGGTTCCTTTTGCTGCTGTTCTTCATAAATACTTTCTTTATAGAAAGCAATATCTTTCAGCAATTTTTTTTCCAGGTTGAGCAAATTCTGAGGGATTTCTCCGAACTCACGTGCATCAATTTCACGTATGGCAGCGAGAAGAATGGAAGATCTGGATTTTTCCGAAACCTCGAATATCAACTTACTATAGCGTATATCTCCTGTTTCCTGGTAGGCTTTATGCAAAAGTTCCAGGGTATTACTATAGCTGCTGTTTTCATGTTCGGCAATCTGAAGTTTTGCCTCAAAAGGCTGATAACTGTTTCGCATGGACTCTATAAGTTCAATCTGAAGCAGAGAGGAGGAAATTGCAGCATCAAGAAATTTAAATTTTCCTTCAGCAACATACAATTGATTGAGACAAACTGATTTTGATTTCAGGATCTTGAGTGCAAGCAATTGGTTGAAAAGTTGATCAGTCTTCGGATTTGAGTATAGATCTCCGGGTACAAAGCCGGAACTCACGATCTGCAGTGCCTTTTGATAGTATTTAAGTGCTTGCTTGTATTTCCCTTTTCTTTGATACAAGCTTGCAAGACTTTCATGCAACTCTGCCAGGTTTTCACTTTTTTCAGAAATATTCTTTTGCATGTCGATTCCTTTGATAAAATATTCTTCAGCAGTATCGTAATTACCGAGTTCCATATAATCCAATCCGATATTATTGCACAAAATGATTAACTGGTTGGTATAGAACGGCATATCTTTCCTGCAAAAATCAATTGCCTTTTGTTGAAGTTCAATGCTTTTTTCAAGCTTATCCATTCCTGCATAAGTGTTGGCTTTGTTGATGTAATAGGTTATCCATAAGTTTGAATTATCAGGAAGCTTACGGAGAATATGATCTGCTTTATCCAGGTAATCGATCGATTCGAGATGCTGCTTTAGGTTTAACTTCACCATGGAAAACCGTATATAAAGCAGGGCTTCCCAATTCATATATTGTTCGCGGATTTCCTTATGAAGGAATCTGCTGGCATAATTGTAATATTCCGTGGCATGATAATAATCTCCTATGTTCTTATAGATATTTCCAATACTGGAATATACATAACCCAGAGTAGCATTTTCAATATTATCAGTCCGAAGATAGATATCCTCTGCCTTTTTGATCATGATCAGGGCTGTATCATAGTCCCAGTTACGTGAATATGCATTGGCAAGATTTACGAGACTTTTGGCGATCTCAACATCATCGGGCTCATAGATGTTTAAAGCATTTTCATGACTTTTCTGCAGGTAAAACAACGATTTTCTGTAATCTCCAAAGTCAAGGGAATGTGCTGCACTATCTTTATAAGCAATCAAAAAATCAATTTGATTTCCTGGTTTTATGTTATGGTTAGGATTGCCGATGAAATCCTGAATAACAAAAAGAACGAGCAGAATTATCAACATGAGAATAATATTCTTTTTGTGCTTAATCATAATGATCTGGTCTCAAAACATCTAAAATAGGAAAATATGGCAAATAAATAAAGATTGTATTGTATTGAAATTCAAGATATTTCAAATTTTTCTTCAAAAAAATTTAAAAAAGTTGTAAAATGGCGGTGACATTTTGTGAAGCAATGGAACTTATACATATAAAACGAAACATTTTGAGATAAATACTTTAAACCCCGTAATGATGAAAAACTTTAAAAACCACTTAGCTGAAGTAAAACTAAACAAAGATTGTAAACTTTTAAAAGAATTAACTGCTGACGATATGTTAATGATCAGAGGAGGAGGCAAGATAGGTGACGATGGTCACGATTTATTGTAAAGATTTTAAAAACTGGTTGTTTTCTCATTAAAATAGAGGAGGATCCATTGGCGAGATAGAGAATGGTTTTAACGGCACATAACATCAACTTCAATTCCTTTCCCAATTCTTGCATTTTTTTATCTCGCCAACCTTT